>Ga0181561_10002803_pt1 | contig 15393 bp, 17 predicted proteins | sample 011ome_19_FD_133760 | JGI IMG/M metagenome (GOLD analysis project Ga0181561, IMG submission 133760) | Coastal salt marsh microbial communities from the Groves Creek Marsh, Skidaway Island, Georgia - 011510BT metaG (megahit assembly) | ecosystem: Environmental > Aquatic > Marine > Intertidal...
GCAGGCGGAAAGCAAGATCCGCCAGGGCGTCACCACGGAAGTGATCGGGCATTGCGGCTATTCCTGTGCGCCGGCCCTGCCGAACAAGGTCGAGGCGCTGGCGGATTATCTCAGTCCCAGCGCGCCCTGGCTGACCTTCCGTCCGACGAATTTCCGCGATTATCTCGATCAGTACCCGGCACTTTCAGTTAACACGGTACACCTGGTCGGTCACAACACCCTTCGCCTGATGGCGATGGGCATGGAGGACCGGCCGCCGACCCCGGCGGAGCTTGAACATATGCGGGTATTGCTGGTCGAGGCGCTCGGCGCAGGCGCCCTCGGCATGTCGTCCGGCCTGTTCACCGCGCCCGGTTCCTATTCCGATGTCGAGGAAATGGTCGCGCTTGGCCGCACCCTGTCGGCAGAGGGCGCGCGCTACTTCACCCACCTGCGGGACGAGGGTAACACGGTGTACGATTCCCTGCAGGAAGCCATGGAATTCGCCGAACAGGTCCGCGTGCATGTGCAGATCGTGCATATGAAACTGTCGGGCACCGATAACTGGGGCGGCGCCGTCAAGGCGATAGATATTCTCGCCGATGCCCGCAAAGCGGGCGTGCCGATCGACTGCGATATCTACCCCTATACCGCCGCCAGCAACCCGCTGAAGAACCTGTTCCCGCCGTGGCTTCAGGAAGGCGGCGTGGATGCGATGATCGCCCGGCTGGGGGATGCGAACGTCCGCAACCGGTTGCGCGAAGCGATCGATGGAGAGGGGCTCAATAATTTCGGCAGGATTCCGGACTGGGACGCGATCCGGATATCCATATCGCCGGACATGCCGCAATTCGCGGGACGTACCATCGCCGACCTCGCGGCCGAGCGGAATATCGACGGCCTCGACATGGCGCTCGATTATATCGTCGAGGATCGCGGCCAGACCCGCGTGCTTGTCGGTTCGATCTCCGAAGAGGACGTGAAGGATTTTGTCCGGTCCGGGGACGTGATGATCGGCTCGGACGGCAATTCCGTCGCCCCCTATGGCACAACCGGCCAGGGCAAGCCCCACCCGCGGTTCTACGGCACCTTTGCGAAGGTCCTCGGACAATACGCGCGGGACGAGGAACTGCTGCCGCTGCACAAGGCGCTGTGGAAAATGACCGGCGCCTCGGCACGGGCGCTCGGCCTCAAGGACCGCGGCCTGCTCCGCGCTGGCTATGCCGCCGACATCACGATATTCGACCCGGTGACGATTGAGGAACGCGCGACCTACGAGGACCCGCACCAGTTCGCCGCCGGCATCGATCAGGTCATCGTCAACGGCACCACCGTGCTGCGCGACGGCGAGCATACCGGCGCACTGACCGGCCGTACGCTTCGCCGGCAGACCGATTTTTCGGTGGCATGACCCGAAGCGTCAGACCAGTGTCCGCGTGAGAGCGGTTTGACCGCAGCGCGGATTCCGATCCGGGCGGCCGTTTCGGAGGCACCGCCCCTGGTGCCAGTCTGCCGATGCCAGCCTGCCACCCGCTGATACCCGGCATCGAGCCCTGCCGGCGGGCGGCACAAATCCTCAGGACGATACGCTGTTGAGCATCGACTTCAGGTTTTGAATCAGATTCGTCAGTCCGGTCTCGATGACTTTCTTCCACTCGGATTCGAACGCTGCCGAGGTCTCTATCCGGGCGTCACCATTCAGCATCCGGTTCTCGCCGGCCAGCGGCCAGTCCCCTTTGAGCTGAATTCTCGCTTTGTACTCAAGTTTTATTTGCCAGAATCCGGGGGTCATCCATGCCCAGAATTCCTGGACCTCGGCGCCCACAGGGGTGGCGGCATCATATCCGGCCTCGCCAACGCTCACTACTTTATAACCGCTGTCCCTAAGCGCGTTCACCAGCGCCGCCCGGGTCAGTTGCTCTACCGTCTGTCCCTCCGGCAACAGGACATCGCCAAGTGCAGCGCCATACCCGTTGCGCTTCCGTGCGACCGCACGGCGCGTGATCTTGGGATCATCAACTTCGTCGTTCTGGAGCGAGGGGATCGAGGGATTATTCGGCTTGATTGCGAAGACGCGCTTGTCGATCACTTCCACAATCTTCACCGCCTGCAACGAAGCCGGATTCGGCACATCCGGCACCGTGATATCGAGAACGCTTCGCGAGGTTGCGCACCCTGTCAGGAACAATGCCGTAGCGGCGATCAAGCCGATTCTTCCCCGAATTTTCAAAACAAATCCCCATCTTTCAAAGAACTACTCTCGGTAGTGTCGGCGCCACTCTACTCATCGTTGATCTTGTTTGACAATATCGCTGGCTAAATCAGGGGTGATGAGGCGGGGCTCCATAAGCGGCACCGGAATTTTCGGTCAGGGGTGAAGCACAAACGGACACCCCACCCCTCAGCCCCTCAAACAGCGACAAGCGTTGTTTGCGCCGGAAGCTGGCCCACAAAAAAGGGAATGTCAGCGTGCCGGTGCGTTTCGACATCCGCAAATGACGCAAAAGGCTTTTTTGGCTTTGGTCGTCGCCGTCGTTTATTCCCAATCGCATCGCATTCGACGCACGAATGGATACGCACATCCTGATGTCTCCGCCCAGCCATCAGCGTCCCGCCGCACGCGGCCCTTATTGAGTCTGGTCCAGCAAAAGATCTTTTTCCAGGTTCAGAAGGCGCTCGATATCCGAGACAAACTGCTCAGGTTCCTGCCCCGGCGGCATGGTGGGCAGAAACCGAATCGTAATAAGCCCCGGGCGTTTCACCGCGAAACCTTTGGGCCAATGCCGGCCGGCGTTTGTCACGAACGGCACCACATCGCAGCCACAACGCCGATAAAGGGGCGCCAGTCCGCGCGAATAGGGCCGCCGTGCCCGGGGAGGAACCCGCCCGCCTTCGGGGTAGATCAGGATGCTTCGCCCTTCGGCGATCGACGCTGAACCATCCCTTAACAACCGTCTCAGGTTTTGTCCGGGCGCATCCCTGTAAATCGGAATCATGGGAGCGTGACGAAGGCCCCAGCCGAAAACCGGAATCAGCATCGCTTCCTGTTTTGTGACGACATTGATGTGCGGGAAGAAAACAGTCATCGCAATGGATTCCCAGTACGATTGATGGTTTCCAACGAATAAAACGGGGCCTTCGGGGATGTTCTCCACCCCCTCCAATCGATACTTCATGCCGATGATCGTACGGGCGCCATAGATAAACGCGGACGACCATACTCGGAGCATCCAGCGAACCTCGCGCGGTTTCCGCGTCCAGCGCAGGTAGAACACGATCACGAGGCCGATCAGGACGCTGACGAGCAGCATATAGATTTCGAACAGCCTTGTTCTCAGAAACGCGACACACGTGCCGACCAGGCTCTTCGATACGACGCATGCCTGTGCTGATTGCCCCATATCGGCTTGTCCGCCTTTTGTCTTTTTAGTGCGCAGTGAACCCCGGCAGCATTCCACCCTGTAGAACCCACGGTGGCAAGTGTCGGAGCGGAAGAAAGTTCTGGAATATGTCGGTACCTTGTCTGTGATTTGTTATGCGCCGCAATTCGGGCATAGTCGGTTTCCGTCGCATCGACTTTTTGGGAATTATTTTGACAGACGAACGGAAGCCATTTGTGGTCGGGCCATACTATGCCGACCCCTCGGAAAAGCAGGCCTTTTTACGCGGCATTTTCGACCGCACCGCCCCCCATTACGAACGCATTGCGCGATGGGGCTGGTTCGGGACCGGCGAAACATACCGGCGCCAGGCGCTATTGCGTGCAGGCGTGTCGCCGGACATGAAGGTTATTGACGTCGCCTCCGGCACCGGGCCCGTGGCCCGCGCATTCATGAAAGTCCTCAACAGTCCGGACCAGATTGTCTGTGTCGAACCGTCGGCGGGGATGATTGCGGAATCGAAGAAAACGGTCCCTGCGATCCATCATCAGGCGCCGGCGGAGGCCCTGCCGGTCGCCGATCAGGCATTCGACTTCCTCACCATGGGATTTGCCCTGCGCCACGTCGATGATCTCGATGCGGCGTTCCGTGAATTTCATCGTGTGTTGAAACAAGGTGGCAAGATCCTGATCATGGACGTGACCAAGCCCGAGAGCTTCATGGGCCGGTTCTGGTTTCGACTGTATTTCAAATATTTCCTGCCATTCATGAGCCTGATATCGACGGGCGATCGGGACTCCTACCGCCTGATGAAATATTATTGGGATACCATGGACCAAATGATCGGCAGGGAGGAGGTCACGAAAATCCTCACCGCCGCCGGCTTTAAGAATGCCGAGCATCACATCGTGCTCGGATGCTTCTCCGAATACCGGGCCGAGCGATGAAACCATCGCCGGCACGGCGCGTTCGGCGCCCTTGCACCGGCTCACGGATATGACGTCAACAGCCATCCTTATCCCGGCACATAACGAGGTTTTGACGATCGGGGAGATTGTCAGGGCCGCGCGCGCGCAGGCTGACCATGTCATCGTGATCGATGACGGTTCCACTGACGGTACCCTGGATCAACTCGCCGGGCTCGATATCGAGATCATCCGGCATGAACGGAATGCCGGAAAGGGACGCCGTCTTGTCGAAGGACTGCAACATGCATTTGAACAAGGCGTCGAGCAGGTGATAACCCTCGATGCGGACGGCCAGCACAATCCGGATGACATAGCGGCATTTCTGGATTGTGCGGGCAGTAATCCGGAAGCCCTGATACTGGGTGACCGGTCGGCGCAGATGCACAAGATTCCGCGCCAGCGTGCCCTGGCGATCCGTTTCGGTAATTTTTTCATCGGTTGGGCCTGCATCCAGCGCATAGGAGACGCGCAATGCGGGATGCGACTTTACCCCGCCAGGCTGTGGCGGGACGTCCACATCCCGCCTGACCAGATCGACCGCTTCATGTTCGAAACGGCGGTGCTGCTCCATGCCGCGAAAGCGGGATTTCGATTTGTCGCCGTCCCGATCGACGCCCGCTATTCGGGATTCGTGCATAGGCCAAGCCATTTCGCGCCGGTCGGCGACTTCATCCAGCTATTCGGCCTGGTGGCGAAGTTTCTGGTCCGCCATCGTTTTCGCCTGAAGGGACTTCCGGTTGTGCTGGGCATCACCTAAAGTCGTCAGGACGCGAACGAGACCAAGATATCGTGCCTGAGAAAGGGACAGGGGAATGAAGAATCTGCGACGCATCCTACCATTGACGATCGCCGCCATGCTCGTACTTGCCGGCTGCCGCGCCACCGTTCCGGTTGAAAACGTCGTCAAGGAACCGTACGGCTCTACGACGTATGCAAATGCCGGAAAACTGACCCTCAGCGACTATGAGAAGGCGATCATCCGGGCGGGAACCTACCGGAACTGGATATCGAAGACGATTGCCCCCGGGCAGGTTGAGGCCACGAATGTCATTCGTGGCAAACATACCGTGGTCGTGGACATAATCTTCAACACTGAAACGTTTTCCATCGATTACAAGAGATCGACGAATCTGAAGTGGGATCCGACCTCCCGCACGATTCATCCGAACTATAATGCATGGGTGAAGTTGCTGGAGGCCGACATCAAGGCCGAAATCCAGCGCATGCGCACGCGCTGATTCTTGGTGGACGAAAAAGGCTGTCGTTTCGACGTTCCCCGTGGCGTTCCGGGAAACGCCGCATGTCTGATCGGCCATTTTCCCGGCAGGCCGATTGTGCCGGGCGCTGTTCTGCTGGGGTATGCGGCGCATCATATTGAAACGGAAGGTTTCAGGATCGAGAATATCAAGCGGATCAAATTCTTCCGCCCCCTGCTGCCCGATCAGCCATTCACGATCGACACGACACCATTGAACGATCGCACCACCGTCACCTGGACCACCGGGGATATCATCCTGGCACGCGCGACTGTAAAACTTCAGTCCAATGGAAGATAACGCCAAACCAGACTGGGCTGCGGAAATGGAGTCCGGTTCGGTACGGCAACTCCGCCTGATGCGCTGGCTGGCGCTGCGGGCACCCAACGTTCTGACCAACTGCGTGCTCTGGTCCATCGCGCTCGTCTACGCATTCCAGACCAGTAGTCCGTCGACGCGCGCATCCAGCCTTTATCTGAATCGCGTCCTGAAAAAAGCGCCGGGCCTCCGCGAACGCCACATCCATGCGCTCACCTTCGCACACGTCTTTCTCGACCGGGCGCGGCTCCTCTCGAAAGGACCCGATGGGTTCCGGATCGAGGCTCAGGGGCAGGAGCTGATCAAAAACCAGCTCAGAACCGGCCGGGGCGGAGTCCTTCTCGGTGCGCATTTCGGTAGCTTTGAGGCGATGCGGTCCTTCGACAGCACCCTGCCGGAGCTGCGCGTCAGGTACCTGATGTTCCCGGACCATGCCCCCACATCAACGGCTCTGTTGAACGAATTGAACACGAATACGGCCAGCAGGGTTATATCCCTCGCGAACGGCCCTCAGGCGATGCTGGAAGTCCACGAAGCGCTGGACAAAGGAGAGTTCGTCGCGTTCCTCGGCGACCGCCAGCCCGGGAATTCGCCCCGAACGCAGCTGTCTGTGCCCTTTCTGGGCGGGTCGATCAATTTGCCGACATCCCCCTATATTGCCGCTATCGCGGCGCGCGTGCCGTTATACCTGTGCGTTGCGCCCCGATTGGGAAAGGATCGTTATGCAATCAGTTTCTACGAACTCTATGATGGTTCGCCTATCCCAAGGGCGGAACGCAAGGACAGGATCGCGGCGCTTGCGAATGCATTTGCGAGCCATCTGGAAGGTCTTTGTCATCGCCATCCTTACAACTGGTTCAACTTCTACGATATATGGAGCGAGCCCGGATCTCTGCCGGGCGGCGGCTCCCGCTGATATCGGCGAAGCGCTCAACGCGCGGCCCGGCCCGCAGGGCGACCCCTTGAATTACCGAGAAGAAATTTATCATCCCGCGATGGCGGACCCCGTGGTCACGAGTGGCTGGTTCGAAATCGGGACGGACGGAGACCTTGTCCGGCATCAACGCACCCCCGATTCGGCGGTCACCAGGATCGGGGAAAAGTTCATCTTTGTGCGGCGCGATTCCGAGGATGGTGACAACACCACCATTTTCCCGATACCGAAAGAACTGGCGCCGCTTTTCTCCTCTCTGCGCAGCATAGTGCGGCACACAGACCGGAAGACCCTCGCGGCTTACCCGCACGAGCTTCAATCAGATACGACCGGGTGGAAATTAAGCCTGAACACCGGTTCCACCGGCGTACCTGACAATCTGATTCATCTTCGGGGATGTGGCGACGTTTTGCAGAGCGTGGAATTGCAGATGCCGAACGGTGAACGCCGGCGCATCGTTTTTGCAGGGGCTTCATGATCCGATTTACGGTTCCGGCAGCAATCCTCTGCGCCCTCCTCACCTTCATCTTCGTATATGTCGAGCCCGCGTCCGATGCGGAAGCAATCCTCGGACCCGCCGCGCTGGATGCAAGTAAAATCGAGAGCGCAAACGATCGCCAGCTGATTATCTCGCTGGTGTCGGAAAAGCGGGAGACCCGCAACAAAGCCGCTCGCGCGATCGCTGGCTGGCTGGCCACACACGATCTGGTCAGCGGGGTCCAGTCAGGCCCCGAAGCGCTTTCATCATCTTTCATGGACTGGGTCTGGAAGCGGCGTTTTCGCCTCAATCCGCCGGTGGACGACAACCTGTCGGTAGAAAGTATGTCGGACCGGCTTGCACAGGCCCGCAGGGCCCTGACGCAGGGAAGCGGTATGTTGATCGGAGACCGCCTGCTGCGCGACCCGACCGGCAGTTTCGCAGGTATCGTTGACCGTCTCGGCGAGACACCTTCAGGCCTGACGCAGATTGACGGGGTCTGGCAGTCCCGGGACGATACCGCCGCAATCGTGTTCGTGACCCTGGACGATCGTCCCTTCGAGACAGCAGAAACCACCGACCTTGCGCAGCAGATTCGGGCCCGCGCCACGGAATTCGATGTGGAAAGTTACATGCTCGGCCCCCGGATCATTGCCGCAGAGATAAGCAAACAAACGTCCCAGGCAGCCAGTTTTGCGGCGCTGGTCGCAACGGTCTTTTTGCTGGTGTGGCTTGCCTGGCTATTGCGATCCGGACGCCGGCTGCTGTCGACGTTTCTACCGCTCATCCTCGGAATCGCGACAGCAACCGTCGTCGTTCAGCTCGGCTTCGGGTCCGTTCACGTCGTGGCACTCGGCTTTGGCGGGGCACTGGTGGGGCTGGCTCTCGACTATCCGCTTCACCTTCTGTCCCACAGCGCGGAAAATCGTCGACAGACCGAACGTCTGGTTCTGATCGGAGCGATCACAACGGCGGCCGGTTTTCTCGCCCTTTTCGGATCCGGCGTGCCCGCGCTGATGCAGACAGGCCTGTTTGTTTCGACGGGCCTGGCGGTCGCGGCGATCTCAAGCCGTTTGATCGTCCCCAGGGACGATACGGTCTTGCGCGCACCGCCCATGGAACGATTGGCATGGCACATGCCCTTTAAAGGATGGGTCGAGGCAGGCGTCCTGATCGCCGGCATTACGGTAATCGCCTCTGCCCCGGCCGGCTCCGTAAAAACCCTGTTCGAGCCTCCCGGACATGTCGACGCCGTGATTGCCAGGTTCGCCGAGATGCTTCCTTTACCGTCCGGGCAACACGTGATCACGGTGGAAGGCGAAAACCTCAGCGCATTGCTGGCGCGCGAGGCCGCGCTCCGTCCCATTCTGGACGCCGCCGTTGCTGAAGGCTCTCTCGGCCGATACAGCATGCTCGGCGCTTTCATGAGCCCCGGGGCGGACGCCACGCCTGCACAACGGCTCTCGGGGCCGGAATTCAATCGACGGGCGACGGAAGCGCTTCGCGAAAACGGCATGGTGCCCGGCTTTGCGGCGACCCAGACGGCTGACTACCTTGCTGCACTGGCTGCACCCGAGATTGGCCCGGGAGATCTGGCCGCATTCCCGGAAATGAAGCTTATCGCCGCAAACGTCAGTCAGACCGAAACAGGTTGGCGTGAGCGCGTCCAGCTATTCGACCCGAAAGAGCCGCGCAAGCTCTCGATCGCCGTGGCATCTGCCAAAATAGCGGGTGTCGACATGTTCGACATACGGCAGAAGATCGAAGCGGCTCTTATCGACCTCAGAAACCGGGTCGCCAAATGGCTCGGTTTCGGCGCGATTGCCGCATTTGCGATTCTTGCGATCGGCCTCGGCGATTGGCGGCGTGCTGTCCGGATCGCGCTCACCACCGCGGCGGCGACAGTCTTTACAGCCGCCACACTGACATTGGCTGGCGGTACGCTCGGTGTATTTCAGATCGTTGCATTGACATTGATTGTCGGAATCGGGATCGACTACGGATTATTTCTTTCCGGCGCCGGGGAACAGGATACCGATCACGCGCGTTACCGGTCCGTCGCCCTGTGTGCCGGGTCTACGCTTATCGCGTTTTCCATCATGGCGCTCGCATCGGTCCGCATCCTTCAGGAAGTCGGGCTGACCGTATCTCTCGGTGTAATCGTCATGATATGCTTCAATCTGGCTCAACCCATACGTAGAGGTGCTGACGCGCAATGACGGTGAATTTCGGCGGGCGTAACGCAGATCACATCGGAATCACGGGTTACGCACTCGCCAGTTGCGTCGGCACCGGTCGCGGCGCACATCTTGATGCAATCACAACCGGTCGCAGCGGGCTTACCCCCTGCGCCTATCCGGATTTGCCGTTCGACTGCTACGTGGGTCATGTCGCCGGTCTGGAATCGATGCAGTTTCCGGCCGGAATCTCCGATTTCGACAATCGCGCGAACCGCCTTGCCCTGTCCGCTCTCCAGAGCGACGGCTTTCTCGAAGCCGCCGGGAAAATGCGCGAACGCTGGGGCGCCGATCGGTGCGGGGTTATCCTCGGCACGTCGACATCGGGTATCGAGAAACTGGAAAGCGTCTACCGCGGGCGCACGCGGGACGACGACCCGCTGCCGGACGACTACGTGATGAGCCATAATGACAATCACCAGGCCGTCGCCGCGTTCACGCAGAAATATCTCGGATTATCCGGCCCGAGCTACACAATATCGACAGCCTGCTCCTCCTCCGCCAAAGCCCTGATCGACGCTACCCAGCTGATCGAGACCGGGTTCTGCGACGCCGTGGTTGTGGGCGGCGTCGATACCCTGTGCCTGATATCGCTCAACGGGTTCGAGGCCATGCAACTTGTCTCGCGCGAGCCGTGCCGTCCCTGCGATGCCGGTCGAAACGGTCTGTCGATCGGCGAAGCTGCCGGTTTCCTTATCGTCGAACGCGATCATGATCATTGCATACGTTTGAGCGGCATGGGCGAAAGCTCGGACGGTGTCAGCATGTCCACACCCCCGAAGGATGGCGCAGGTGCGGCTGTCGCAATGCGGGCCGCCCTCGCAGGCGCCGGGATCAGCCCGGATCAGATAGGTTATGTGAACCTGCACGGGACCGCCACACCCACCAACGACACCGCTGAATGCGCCGCCGTTTCGAACGTCTTCGGATCCGACACCCCTGCGTCTTCCTTAAAGGGCATGCTCGGGCACACCCTCGGCGCGGCGGGTGCCGTTGAAGCGATCATGTGCATTATCGCGCTGGAGGAAAATCTGATTCCGGGGAATACAGGGCTCGGCGAACTCGACCCCGATATTTCCTGTGACATCGTCGCACACACACGTACCGCCGAATTGTCGCATGTCGTCAGCAATGCCTTCGGGTTCGGCGGCAGCAACTGCGCGCTGCTGTTCAGCCAATGACTTCCCTGAGGCTCTACCTGAACAAGGTCGCGTTTTCCGGCCCGGATCTGGACAGCTGGGAAAAGCTGTCAGAGGTTCTGGAGAATGATTCGCCCTGGGCCAGGTCGTCGGAATGGGATCCGTCCCCGGCAATCCTTTCGGCACGCTCCGCTCGGCGCGTAACCCCGCAAATCCGGCTTGCCCTCACGGTTGCAGAACAACTGGGGGACAGTCTTGGCAGCGACGCCGGCTGGGTATTCGCATCCTCGGTGGGCGAAGGCGAAACACTGCACGTTATTCTGGAAGCCCTGCGAACGCCCGACATGATGATCCAACCTTTGCGGTTCCAGAACGCCGTTCACAACGCCGCTGCAGGACAATGGAGTATCGCGGCCGGTATCACCGGCCCGATGACCAGTATCGCCGCACTCGACCAGACGGCGGGAGCCGGGCTTCTCAAAGCGGCTCTGCAGGTATCGCGCGAAGATCGTCCGGTGGGGCTTGTTGTCTATGATGTCCCGATGCCCGAACCGCTGAATGCCAAGCGGCCGCTCGGCGTGCCGCTGGGCGTCGGATTATCCCTTTCGCCCACAGCGGGGCAAGATGCATCTGCAGCCATCGATATCACCCTGTGCAGAGAGCCCCCGACCGCGCCCTCGCAGTTGGCATCGACAGCACTCCAGGCGACCGGAAACCCGGTTTGCGACTTCCTGCCCCTGCTGGAACTTCTCAGCCGGAAAGCGACAGGCCAGGTCATCCTCGGATTGCACGGCGGAAGCGCCCTTCGTCTGGATGTCTCCGCCGCATGAACTTTCAGGACGCCATAGACCGAATGCCCCAGAAGGGCCTTATGTGCCTTATCCAGGAGGTGCTGAGCGCTGACGAAACGTCGATAAGATGCCGGGCCAAAGATCACCGGACCGTCGAATACCCCCTCCGTATCGCCGGAGAGCTGATGACGGCAAGTCTCGTCGAACTCGGCGCCCAGGCCGCTGCGGCACATGCCTCGCTGTACGGTATCGGCACCCATCACGCGGGCATGTTGCTGGCGCTGCAGAATGTTGAATTGCGGGATGCCGACGATAACCTCTCGGATGGCCTGTTGGAGGCATCCGCGGAACGTGTACATTTTGACGATGCCGCTGCCCGGTATCGTTTCGCGGTGCATTATGGTTCGTCAGAAGTGTTAAGCGGAGAAGCGATGCTGATGATGCAGGCAGTACCCCCATGAGACGTGCACTGGTGGCTGGCGGGTCCAGCCCGATCGGCGCTGCAATTGCCGAAGCACTGGCGGCCGATCGCGTCCATGTAACGGTGCATGCGAATGCAAACGCGGCGGCCGCACAGGCAACCGCCGCCCGTATTGCGGAGGCAGGCGGTGCGGCTGACTCCCTTGTTCTGGATCTGCGGACGGAGAATGCAGCGGAGACGCTCGAAGCTCTCGCCGCAGAGAACCCTTTCGATATATTCGTGCATTGTGTCGGCGGGCAACGCGACATGCCGTTCGCGGCAATGTCCAAGGATGACTGGAACGACATTATTGATGTCAATCTGAACAGCTTTTTCAACGGCCTGAGGCCTATCATCATGCCGATGATCCGCGGCCGCTGGGGACGTATCGTCGCAATATCCTCATTGACGGCCATTACCGGAAATCGCGGCCAAACGAACTACGCCGCCGCGAAGGGGGGCATGCTGGCGCTCATGAAATCACTCACACGGGAATATGGCCGGCGCGGAATAACGGCCAATGTTGTAGCCCCGGGGATCATAGAGACCGCGGAGACGCGGTTGCTGGAGAATTACGAAGAACTGAAGAAGATGTCTTCCGCAAACCGGGCAGGTACGCCGGAGGAAGTCGCCGCGCTGGTAAGCTTTCTCGCATCCGACAAGGCAGGATATATCTCCGGACAGATGATCGCCGTGGATGGCGGCACAGCGTGAACGACAGAGGCAACGCAAAAGGTAATAGTGAAACCATGAACGGACGCTGCGACGTTATTGTCATCGGCGGTGGCCCGGGTGGATCGGCGACGGCAAAATATCTTGCCGAAGCCGGCCTCGAGATTGTCCTGATCGAGAAGGAACGTCACCCCCGTTTTCACGTCGGGGAATCACTTTTACCCCATACGCTTCCCATTCTCGAAGAACTCGGCGTCCTCGAAATGGTTCAGGAAATCGGCTTGTTAAAGCCGGGCGCAGAGTTCATCAGCGAAGACGGGGAACGCCAGACCGTCTTCGATTTCGCGCGGGCGCTGATACCCGGGCCGGATCACGCATATCAGGTGCCGCGGGCAAAATTCGACGAGATTCTGTTCCACTGCGCGCGGGACTCCGGCGTTCGGGTTTTCGAAGAAATGACGGCAACGATCGTTTCCTGCGACGATGACGCCGCCGTGGTCACAGGACGCGCGCATGACGGAACCGAACACAGGTTTGAGGCGGATTTCCTGATCGACGCGTCGGGGCGGTCCACGGTCAGTGCCAAGATGCAAGGGGAGCGTCGGCCCGACCGGCACACGTCGTCGGCTGCCGTCTTCGGACACTTTACCGGCGTACCCAGAATCGCCGGTCCCGACGGCGGCAATATACGCATTCACTTCACCAGTCCGGGATGGATGTGGCAGATACCGTTGCCCGATGGCGTGACGTCCATCGGACTCGTTGTCCCGGGTGAGGACCTTGCCGCCCGCGACGGCTCGATCGAAGAGTTCTACCACACGCGGATGGCGCGAAACCCGGTTATGGCGCAATCGCTGGAGAACGCCAGACCGGTCGGTTCGCTGTCAACAACAGGCAATTTTTCCTATCGCGCGACGCGGTCCTATGCGCCCGGATTGATACGCGTGGGCGATGCATACGGGTTTATCGACCCCATATTTTCATCCGGTATACATCTCGCGCTGGAGGGGGGCCGCGACGCGGCCAAAGCGGTCCTCGACATTCGAAAGAATCCCCAAAAAAGGGAAAAAATACTGAAGTCCTACGACCACCGGATTCGCCGCAGGATTGGCTATATTTCGTGGTTTATATATAGTATCCACGATCCCGCATTCCGGGAAATGCTACTGAATCCGAAGAATTTTTTCGGCGTCGAACGCGCGGTAATTTCACTGCTTGCCGGCGATTTCCGACCCGATATCAGACTGAGAGCACGCGTAGTTTTGTTCAAGATCCTGCGCAAGGTTGTCGAGATTAACAACGTCGAAAAGACCAAAGAGAGCGCATATGCCAGATAACGTAAATGCCGCCGTGGATATTGAACTCCGCAATGAAGTCGCCGCCCTCATTGTTGAAGCCCTCGATCTCGAGGACATCAAAGTCGAAGATATTGATCCCGAGGCACCCCTTTTCGGCGAAGGGCTGTGTCTCGATTCAATCGATGCGCTTGAACTGGCCTTCGAAATTGCCAGAAAATACAATTTCAAATTACGGTCGGATGACGAGCGGAACGAAGAAATTTTCGCATCGCTCAACAGCCTTACGCAACACATCGCCGAGAATCGCAAGAGTTGAGCCGTCTGACGGCACGATTGGGGCGCCTCTCGTTCCTGGGGATAGTGATCGCTCTGGCACTTCTGGTGAGCGGCGTTATTTCACGTGAAAGCTTCGATATCGTATTCGCGCTCGCCTTCTCGATGTCGGCCGCGCCCTTTCTGCACAGAACAGGCCTGAGCGACCGGGCCGCGATCGGCGCCACCGTCGTTCTGATTATCATGATCGTCCTCGCCGCGAAGCTGGTCCCGGACATTAAGTTCGCGCCTTATCTGGCCGTCGTTCTGATCAACGGGGTGGTGGCCTATGTCTTTTTCCGCAACCAGCTGCCCGGACGGACGCCTTTGATTCTTCAGCTGGTGGACCTGATCGATATTGCGCCCGTCGGGTCTCAGGAATTTCAGCGGTTCATTTACCGGCAGTGCTGGGCCTGGGTGGCATTTGGCGGAATGACCTCGGCGTTCGGTCTCGCGTCGATGTTGGTTCCCGACACCCGGCCCGTTGCGGGGACCGTCATTTTCGGACTTGTCGCCGCGCAATTAGGTTGGTTTTTCCTCTCACACATGTATGCAAACTGGCGGCACAATCGTCCCGAGACATGGCGGGATACAATCATTGCGATGGCGCGTCCGACGATCTGGAACGAGCTGAATATCTGAAATGACAGGCGCCCGGGATACGATCTGCTTTTCGCGCACCGGGCTCAGATCATGGGGGCAGTTCGCCGCGGATGTGGAATTGCTTCGCGAGCGGATTTTCGGGGCCACGCATATCTGCAATCTGCTTGCCGACCGCTATGACTTCATGGTCGGAATCGCAGCCGCAATGCTGAACCGACAGGTGACGGTTCTTCCCGCCTCCGCGGCGTCGCAAGCCATCCGCGATGCCCTTGCCGACACCGGACAACCCCTTATCCTCGGCGGGGAGCCGAAACATCACGGTGGTTTTCCGAACCTCGCCACCCTTCCCCGAAACGACGATTGCATCCCGCCCGAACAACTCCTGTCCGCCCTGGCCGCGTCAGATTCGCAAATTCACGTCTTCACATCCGGTACGACAAAGGCGCCGGAGCGCCGGATAAAGGACTGGAAAACACTCGTCGGCGGGGCCGCTGTCACGAAGGAAATTCTGGCGAGACTCGGGATCGGGAACGGGTCAACCGCAATTCTCGGATCGACGCCTCATCAA
>Ga0181561_10002806_pt1 | contig 15371 bp, 7 predicted proteins | sample 011ome_19_FD_133760 | JGI IMG/M metagenome (GOLD analysis project Ga0181561, IMG submission 133760) | Coastal salt marsh microbial communities from the Groves Creek Marsh, Skidaway Island, Georgia - 011510BT metaG (megahit assembly) | ecosystem: Environmental > Aquatic > Marine > Intertidal zone...
CACGCAGGCCTGATGACAACCGCTCCATCGCTCGCTCCATACGATTTGTCGCCCCGACGGCACTTGCGCGAGCAATAAGCGCACCGACATTTGTGTTGATAGAGGTCATTTGCTTTACCCTTTTTTGTTAAACGCAATATAGGTAACGGTGCGAATGACAATTTATTTAGAAAAAAAATAAAAAAATCACATTTTGGCATAACTCTTGCTTTTATCGTACCAACTGAAGTGACCGGGGCAGCAGAGCCGCCGCCCCGGTGTTTAGTTCTATTGGATCAACTGGAGAAGCAGTGATTTAGACTGGTTTGCCTGGGCAAGCATAGAAGTCGCTGCCTGGTTCAAGATCTGACTTTTGGACAGTTGAGTTGACTCGGTTGCAAAGTCAGCATCCATGATGCGGCCAAGAGCCTGCTCGGTCATCACACTCGCTCTACTCTGGTTAGAAATTGAGTAGTCTAACCGGTTGATCAATGAACCAAACTTCGCTTGTTCCTGTGAAATTGTCTGCAAGGCTGTATCCATTGTGCCAATTGCAACTTTGGCATCGGATTGAGTTGCAACTGTTGCCACCGTGCTTGACATCCCAAGCCCTGACGCCTGCATGTCAGCAAAACTCAGCGTGATAGTCTCGGCTGTCGTATTACCTGCTTGGATTGTAACACCAGTAAATGATCCATCAATCACCGCAACATCGTTGAACCGTGTGTTGCTTGCAATCAAAGTCACTTGCTCAAGCAGCGCAGCAACCTCCAACTGTGCATTACTGCGATCAGGTGTGTTTTCATAAATGCCGTTGGCCATCTGCACTGCCAATTCACGAATACGCAAAACCATATTTCGGATTTCGTTTACTCCAGACTCGGCAGTTTGAATCAACCCAACACCGTCTTGAGCGTTGCGGATTGACATGTTGATACCACGAAGTTGTGACTCCATTTTGCCAGCAACGGCCAAGCCAGCGGCATCGTCTGCTGCGCTGTTTACACGCAGACCTGAAGACAGACGTTCCATTGCTTGTTGTTGCGACCGGTCAGCTCCCAGTGCGTAGAGGCGAGCATTTAACGCCCCAACATTTGTGTTAATAGCAGTCATTTTAGTCTCCTTACCTTAGGTGATTAGCCGTTCCATTTGGACAAAAATTTCAACGACTAGGATAGAAAGTTATTTAGCTTTTTTTAAAAAAAAAATAATACAAATCAATATTTTAAATAGTTTTTGAAGGTGTTAAAAGATGCTGGCAAACCACTGTTAAGGTTAGCATGAAATATTCAAAAAATTGTGAATTTGAATCTAGTTAAATAGTGACAACAGCTGTCCCATCGACTGATTTGCTTGAGCTAGCATCGCGGTGTTGGCTTGTGACAGCACTTGTGCTTTTGATAGTCGCGTAGACTCCACGGCGATATCCGCATCCATTATGCGACCGCGTGAAATTTTGGTTGCTTTTGCGGTTTTCTCTAGTACGGAAATAGTGTGATCAAAACGATTTTCATAGGCGCCGGCCCGCGATAATTCATCTGATATCGACGTTAAAGCAGTTGTTAAAGTTACCATTGCGGCTTTTGAATTGGATTGCGTGGTAACAGAAACCGTGCCAATTCCGAGGCCAGATGTCGTATTGTCTTTGAAAAAAATGCTAGGACGCTCATTCGCGGATGGACCAGTTTGGATCCCAACGTTTTGCATACTGCCGTCCAGTAATTTCACACCATTGAAGTTTGCATTATCAGCAATTAAATCGATTTGCTGCATAAGCTGATCAATCTCAATTTGTGCAAAGTCACGGTCTGGATTGTCAACGTAGACACCGTTAGCCATTTGTACCGCGATTTCGCGCATACGAAGCACCATGTTTCGGATTTCGTTAAGGTTTGCTTCTGCTGTGTTTACCAGACTGACGCCATCAAACGTGTTGTGAACGGCCCGCTCAAGGCCAGTAATTTGTGCCTTCATGCGACCTGCGATAAATAACCCTGCTGCGTCATCAGATGCATTTGTAACGCGCTGACCACTGGCTAAGCGTGTGTATGCTTGTATTTCGGTTTTTGAGTTTTTTATTCCGTGGTAGTGTACACGGATTGCCGCACGATTGGTTGCGATAGAGTTCATCTACCTGCTCCTGAAGATCTGGTTGGATAGCCGTGACCATTTCTGATCAGCCAGAAAAACGACGTCAGGAAAATTTGTTTAGTTTTTTTCTCAAATTTCTTTCTAGTATCGAAAATACTTGAAATTTATCTATTAAATGGTAAACCCGTCATACCTACTATATCACTTGCTGACTGGTGGCAGTAATGTTGTTTTGTCCAAAATGGGTCTTTGAGGCGTCTTGTGCGGCGGCGGCGGTTGAGTACCTCAATCGTCAATTGGATTTGAACGCTGTGGCCAGTGGGTATTCAGCTATCTTGTCCGATTTCTACCAGCCAGTAACCGCACCAGAGGTCGCTGGGGTAATCGAGCAGATGCTCAGATTTTTGGATGAATTGGATGCTGGTGAGACTGCGGCGCCTCTAGTAACAGGATTTTGCTACAATAGAATAACATTTGACCAACCAAACAAACCACGCAAGTTGAAAGGGCTGTTCGGCTCCGCAGATGAAGGAGTTAAAGCTCGGGAGCATAGCGCCGAAAATGCTGTGAAATCTTTCAAAGCTTACATCTATTCGCTCCGGAACGATGTTGTAGGTTTAGCCCCTACTGGTTGGAAACTGTCAGATGTCGAGGGTAGCAGTGTTTTTCAAAAAATGGCTAGCCAAAATATAAGCCCGCTTGATTTTTTGTGATCTTGGTGTTCCCGGTTAGCGACTCTAATTAATGCTTTCTTAGTTATTTGAATTCCATGATGCAATTAAATTATCGAGAAATTCGCCGGTTTTTCTAAAGCTTGCCACTGCTGTTTCCATGGCGGTGAATTTTTCAACATAAAGCGTTCTTTGGTTTGCGATTTGTGTGTCTAGACTCTCTTGTTCGTCGACAAGGGTATCCAAATCATCTTCCAATTTATCTATTTTGGTGTCGATGTCACCGTTCAGCATAAGGACGTCGTCAATGTATTTCGACAGGTTTTGCATGATGCTGCGGCCCATGTACACGCGAGTGTCTACGGTTGCTTTGTTTGTGTCTAATAGTAATCCGGTAGCGCCAATAGTGTCTTCTGCATAACCATACCGATTTGTCCCGGCAGACATGCTCACAGTTACGCCATTGGAGTCAGTTAATTCTGGACCACTTCCTCCTAATGAAAAGTCGTAAACGCCTGCAGTAAATAAATCTGTTGGAGCACTGCCTGTAACACCAGCGTCTCCCGTACGAACCATAGAGGTAGTCACTGCTGCGAAATGTTCAGGATTAGCCTCGAAATATTCACGGAACCTTTTCTCATCAATAGATAAGGTGCCATCAAGTTTAGTGACAACCCCAAAATTTGAAAGATACACCTCTTCGTCATCGTAACCTACAATAGCTGTGGATGTCAGGTTCTTGATCTTGCTCTCTGTGTGTCGGATGAAGTGATCTCCATTCAATGGGCCTCCATCTTCACCATTTGTACCAGGCTTGCTTTGTTCTTGTAAAAATGACAATAAGAAATTGATTTCGCTAACAACTGTTTCAAGAATGCTTAAAGCGTCGGTTTCAGAGTAACGCGAGCTAATAGTCTGGTCAGTACCTAAATCACTGGCTGACACATCATCCAAGTCCACCGTGATACCCGAAAACAGGTCGGTGATCGTATTTGTTGAACGCGTAACAGCGATGCCATCGATTGTAAATGATGCATCACTGGCGCTCACAACCTGGGTGGCCGTGTCTGCAAAACTGCCAGTGTTTTCTGGGTCATATTTCATTACGCCAACTGCGCTACCTGAGAGCGACGTGGTCACGCGCAGGGCGTTCTCTACTCCCTCAGGGGATTTAACCATCAGCGAGTAGGAACCCTCTGAAACCTCAATAATTGATGCGGTCACCCCTATGGTTGCATTGTTTATCGCATCTCTGACATCGGTCAGTGATGTGGCGCCGGCAGTTAGTGAAAAAGTAGAGGAAGTGCCATTGCTGGTAAATGCTGGACCTGTTGCCCAAGTGCCCAAGTCAATTGTGAGGCTGTCGATACCGATATCAGCAGTTATGGATGAGAACCCACTACCACCATTGTTAAAGTTTAACACTTGGCCGTTTGCGATGCTTGAAACATTGATTGTGTGCGAAAATTCACTAGCAATGCTGCTATCTGTGCGGCTCAAAGTCACATTGCTTGTGCTGGAAGATAGAGCGAGCCCAATTTGACCATCCAACGCTGCTGTGTTTGTTTGAAACACACTAAGTTCGTTTTTTAGTGTTCCAAGGGCAGAAATTTTAACCGTTGCTGTTTCTTTAGCTTCGTCTATCTTTTGCTGTTTCGGCACGCGCTCTGCATCGACAAGAGCGTCGACGATCTGTGGGACATTTAGGCCGCTACCCGCATTTAGGGCGCTGAGATAATCTGTGGCCATCTTATTGCTATTTGCCGTTGTTGTTTGTGCTCAAGTGACATTCTGCAATATTTGTGCCTAAATAGGGCAACCGACTTGATGATTGATCCCCTCAGGTCGAGTTGTCTCATCGGCGGCATCTAGTTTTTGGGGATTTTCAAGATCGTGGCTTAGTATGTTATGAAGCATAAAATTCAGCATTACAGTCTTAACCAAGCGTTTCGGTTTGTGTTTATCACTTTGATAACTGGAACAGGCATTGGTTTATCTGTATCTTTGGTCGCCAGTTTTTTTGTCGCTGGGTTACATTTTTTTGACAATCAACGCCATTCGCTGAGTGGGCATTTTTCCTTTTTAAAAATCTCTGACGGTTCTTTGGCACCACTAATTTGGCTTGTTGTTGCAGCGCTACTGTTGTCTGTGGTCAGAAGGATTTTCGGTGTTGTGCGCTGGCACGGACCGGCTGACAGCATTTTTGGGGCTCATCGTCTCGACAATGAAATTGATGTTAGGGCAGGCATTGGGTCGACTGCAGCTGCATTTGTTGCTATGAGTGGAGGCGCGTCTGTAGGTCAATACGGACCGTTGGTGCACTTCGGGGCGACTATTGGCACTTATATCCGTCAAGTCCTTGGCAATAATAAAATTGGTGTCGACGTTTTTATTGGGTGTGGTGTGGCTGCGGCAATTGCCGCCGGATTTCATGCCCCGATTGCTGGAGTTGTGTTTGCACATGAGGCCGTGTTAAGGCATTTTTCTTTTAGAGCACTCACTCCTATCGCGATTGCAAGTATCACATCAGTTTGGTTTTCCGCGGCTGTTTTTGGGGGTGACCCGCTGTTCGTGCTTGACGTTGAGGTGGCGGACCTTTTGCCGATGGTGCCAGTACTATTGGCTAGTGGACTGTTATTTGGCTTAATAGCTCTTCTGTTTATGCTTGCATTATTTAAGTCAGCTGCGATTGCTGCAAAAACTTGTTGGTCACCGTTGACGCTATCTTTGATAGCGGCTTTAACATGTGGCGTTGTGGCGATCTTTGTTCCTGAAATCCTCGGAAGTGGTGTGTCTGAAATCAAACAAATTTTTGATGGTGGTTATGCTCTGTGGTTTCTAGTTTTGTTGTGTGTGCTTAAATTACTGGCAACATCATTATGTATTGGATTTGGTTTATTTGGCGGTGTGTTTTCTCCAGCGGCTATGATTGGTGCGGCCTCCGGTGGTGTTATCGGAAAATTCATAGCTTCTTTGGGCCTTGTAACAGTGCCTCATCTGCTGCCCGTAGCAGGTTTTGCTGCTGTGACGGCGGCAGTTGTTGGCGCACCGATATCAGTTGTGCTGGTTGTTTTTGAGCTTACCCAATCTTATGAATTTGCAGTTGCAGCGATGTTGGCCGCAGTAATTGCAACTTTTTTTACCAGCCTTGTTTTTGGACATTCATTTTTTGATGAGCAATTGCTTAGACGCGGGATTGATTTGTCTCGAGGGCGAAGTGATTTAGAACTTCAGTCACAATCCATAAGCAATGTCATTAGTGATGACTTTATTGTCTTTGGCCCTCATACAAAAACGAAAGACGCAATAAATAAATTGGTAAAGGCTCAAATGAGTGAGGGATATTGTGTTAATGCTGACAACAAATTCATTGGTAAATATATTTTGCACGAATTACTGTCTGCACCTAAGCAATCTAATTTATCAGAGCATCTGACGACTGACCCAGTGATTTTAAATCATGACGCGTCGGTTCTACAAGCTATTGAAGTGGCAAGTAATTTTGTTGGCGAGACAATCCCAGTTATTCATCATAAAAACAACAGTTTAATTGGCGTGGTGTCTGAGGCGGATATTTTTGATGCGTATCTCGCAACTCAATCACGAGTACGTGATTTAGAACATAATTAAGCTAAAAAAGGACTGGGGTCAGATTAATTGCAAAAGTCCACTATTCAGCAGGTATTTGGCTTTTTGCACGTCACCTATAATCGCATTCAGAACATCAAGCTTTTTGAGCTGGCGCACGGTTTCTTGTAGGGGCAAGTCGTTAATGAGGAGTTTCGAACTTGCTGTTTGTGTAGAAATGTTGTTGAGGGAGTCCAGAAGAGCTAATTCTTTACTAGCCAAATAGGCATTTCTAAATTTAATTTGTTTTTTTGCATCAGCAATGACAGTTGCGGCCTCAGTTGCGGCGCTTTCAGTTGAAATATCAATTCCCTCAATTATCGTTTGTGGTTCGTCAGCGCGGTTAATTGAAATATCATTGATATGTAAAATCGCGCCTGATGTTGTCGCAATGTTATTGATGGTGATTGTTAAATCATGCGTTGGGCTGGAGCCACCTAAGCTTGCGCCTGAAACAGTAATGCTATCTCCTGGTTCATACTCAGACCCTCCAGAATTGATGGCTGCCACGCCGTAATTACCACTACCATCAATCGAAATTGTGAAGATGGCACCGCTGCCATTACCAGATGTGCTAGTTTGGGTAACGTTGCTGATTGTGGTTGCGCCAACCGATGTCATTGTGAGTGTTGCATCATTCCGAGTGTCTGTGCCGCCAAGATTTGATCCAGCAATTGTTACTTGATCATTTAACGCATAATTTTCGCCAAATGTTGTGATGTCTGTCACTGTGTAATTGCCAGAATTATCTGAAGATAAGCCAAAAATTGCTCCACTTCCCAATCCTGTTGTTGAGGATTGAGTGACAGTATAGGTCGCAGGAGTGAGGCTTGTAACCGTCAAATTGAGATCATTAGCCCCGGCCAAACCGCCGAGGCTAGAACCTGAAATGTTAATCGTGTCCCCAACCTGATACCTGCTACCAGCCAGGTTAATCCCCGTAAGAGTGTAAACTCCTGAACCGTTGGTTGATATGTTGAACGTCGCACCGGAGCCATTGCCACTAGTACTGGATTGGGAGATATTTGAAAATGTTGACGCGCTGGCTGCAGTTCCGCTCAATGTCACAGCAGCTATTCCAGACGCTGCTGTTCCTCCGGCTGATGCGTTAATAGCCCCGGAAATTGGCGAATTTCCGGATGCTGAGGCGTTAGTCACACTGCCAGTAAAATCATAATCAAAACTGCCAGACACAAAGACAAAGTAATAAGAAGCGTCGGCGGACACTATGTGAGTGACCGTTGACCAGTCGGTCGTGCTGTGGCCTGTGCTGTCCAACAGTGAAATGGTGCTGCCAGTATTGGCGTCCAATAAATACGCATAAACATCATACGCATTGTCGGTGACCTCACCTTTCCAGCTAAACGAGAGTACGTCTCCGCTGTTTAACGCCACCGGATTTTGTGAAATCAAATAAGGGCCATGAGTGACATCGCCGCCATTTACACGCAAATTATCCGAAATCAACTGCAAACCATCTCCGGCAATACCGTATGAAAAGCTTCCACCAGTTGCCAGATAATTGTCACCTCGTGACACTTGTGCCGGGCTGTCTGAATTTTGGGGTGTTGGTGTGGGGTCGTTTGGTGTTTGAAAACCACCAATGGTGGATGTAATCAAGCCATTAGCGGCGTCGGATCCAGTCATCGATGGGCCAAGAGCAACTTGCTCCAGTTTTATATCCCAGCCATAAAGTGAGACGAGGGGGCCACTAGCCTCAACAGATGTTTCCTCCACATAGCTGCCCTCAAGGTTGCTTGCGTCGTTAAAGTTTCCATTTACAAAATAAGCATTCAAATAGCTGCCGATTGTTCTGGTGCTCAGCTCTTGAATATCAATAAGCTTGCGTTCAATGGGCTTGTGTCCAACCTGCGCGTAACCGATCGCCCGCAATCCACCAAAAATTTCCTCATCCCAAAATTCTGACTCGTTTATTATGGCTGATATCTCGTCAACCACAGTTTGTGCTTGAAGCTGCAGTGATAACCGATCTATGTTGTCCGTAGCGAATTCAAGACTGGTTGTGATTTCGTTTAGCGCGCTTATGTCTGTGACAGTGATGGTGACATCGTTACGACTCGAACTTCCACCAAGCGCCGTTCCGGCAATCTTAATTAAATCATCAACCACATAGCCTTTGCCACCTGAATCAATATTAACAATCTCGTAATCACCACTGCCATGGGCGCGGATCGTGAATGTGGATCCAACTCCTTTACCACTTGTGCTAAGCGGTGAAACAGCGCTAAATGTTCCAGACCCGCTGGCAATACCATGGATTTTGGCACCAGCAATGGCCCCTACCGAGACAGAATCATAGTCATCATTATCAATCAATCCAGCGGCTTCATCGACCGTGATGTCAAGCTCTGTCAGCTTTTCCTCAACACCTTGTATTGTGTTGCGGGCACGTTCGATCAAAGACAAATAATGGCTAATATTACGAAATGAAGTGGCAAGACTTTGTGTCTTAGCCAACTCTTTTGCAACCACGGCATAATTTTTCCGTGGCGGTCGGACTTCTGCTGACGACCTATCGTTTTTGTCTTTGCCTGGCAAAGTGGCATGGACCGTTTCGTGAGAAAACGCCCTATAGGCGCCACGCACATCGCGATTAGTGTCGTTCAGCAAGCTGTGTGAAAACAAGCTTGGCATAGTGATTCTCCAGTTAATGTCACTAACGACCCGCTTTAAGTTTTTTTTAGTTACTTTATTAATTTTTTTGACAACGATATTCTGACAGAATACCAAAGTAGTATTAACATATATAAATCAAATAATTACGAGAAGTTGCGTCGACGCGATTCGCAGCTGTTTTAAGCCGGCTGATGGTCGGGTCATGCAAAATTGTTTGCGTTTTATGAGGGGCGCGAAGCTGTGCGTGTGGCTTTTGCACGATACCGGAAAATTAGAAAAATTGGCAAAGCAAAATGCGTGCCAAAATGTAAACAAAGCAATTTCTGTGCCGTTGCTGTATGTGAGCTAAAGTAACGGATAAGAATTTTGTCAATTTCCAATGTGACACAATTCGCGGGCGCTTTGCGCGCGCAACTAAATCTTCAGACTGATACGGAAAATACACAATCCGTGTCACCAAATTCTACATCCGAAATTTTGTCTCAAACCGTTTCTTCGCTCGACTTATCCGGTGCTGAATATGGCACCTTGCTGTTGAAAGACAAACTGCATGATCAGGCTCTCGCTTATTCGGTAGTTACCGTGAAACAACAGCATCTTAGCTCACTAAACACCCATATCCAGAACGTTCAATATGTTGTCGATCAACTGGCTGTCACCGACCCGACAGAGATCGAGGCACATACCGCCTTGGTTGAAGAACTGGCAAATCGAGAAGACCAGTTGTCCCGATTTATCGGGACATTGTTTCACAGTAACGAATTCAATATGTCCGCAATTATTAATCCAAATTTAGGAGGAGACGCTCAAAATGAAACTATAAATATCTATGACTCTCAAGCGCCAAACACGAGTATCATTGGCGAAATTGTTGCTATTGAAGTGAATTTTTCCAAAATTTTTGAGACCCTCCATAATGAGTCAACTTGTCCACATTGTGTTGCTTTAGCTCAGCAAACAGATAATGCGGATCCAGCGGGCAGAGAACAGCCGGCCTATGCGTTGGATGCAAATGACAATAGCTCTGGCGCGGTCGCAGATATTGATGGAAAAGCAACCACAGATACATCAAATGCAAATCTGGAACCGTTGCGGATGAGTTCCCAGTGGAATGTCACAGGTGATGCCACATTGACCTATTCATTTTATGATGGCGACGTGGCCTATGCTAGTCCTTATAATGGCAGCAGTCCAACCCCCGGAAATCCGTCACCGGTATCCTCGCATGGGGCAACTAATGAGACAACTCTGGCTGCTGCTTTTGACGCCTGGGATGCAACAGTTGATTTTGAATTTGATGAAGTTGAAGAAGACTCTGGTGAGGTTGGTGAATTGCGGGTCGCATTTACTGATAATTCCAGTACCGCGGCCGCGTTTGCCTATGCTCCTGGAGATTATGCTGTGAATGGGGATATTTGGTTTGAGACAGAAGACATCGACATCACCGGCAATGATTTCAGCACTGACGGTATTGGAGCAGGTGGTTATAACTATTTTGCGGCTCTACATGAAATTGGCCACGCTGTGGGTCTGAGTCATCCATTCGATGCGGGCGATGATCAATCTAATGGTGACGATGCGTTACCGTTATCGAAGGACTCGATGCGTAATACCGTAATGACCTATGTCCAACTTGATAAAAACTTTGTTATGCAATTTGATGGCGGTGGTACAAGCGCACCGAGTTACCGTATTTATGCTTCGACACCGATGATGTATGATGTTGAAATAATGGAGCAATTTTATGGTGCGGACGATGACGACACCACAACAAATAACACCTATCAATTTGTTGCATCTCCGGAAACTTTGCAAACAATTGTGGATGCAGGTGGCACAGACACAATTGATGCCAGTTTGCAGACCAGAGAGAATGTAATTGATTTGAACGCTGGGGCATTCTCATCAATTGGCATTTATAGTGAAGCGGATCAGGTTAGCGATTGGGCGAGTACTCTGGGCGTGTCAACAGCTGCGGTGCAGTCATATGTAGACAGTTTGGATGCATCAGCATCCGCCGCAAATTCCTATTATTCGGCCTATTCCCGTACGGCGCTTTATACCGGTGAATATAATGTGGGTATCGCACACAACGCTGTCATTGAGAATGCTATCGGTGGTAGTGCCAATGACACAATTACCGGTAACAGCAGTAACAACACTCTCTCAGGTGGTGCTGGTGATGATAGTATTGAGGGCAATGGCGGCGACGACGTAATAGATGGTGGCACTCATACCACAGGTGATGTGGCAATTTTTAATGATACATATGCAAACTACACTATTACGGAAGTCGTTGCTGGCACAACCTACACGGTAGCTCATAATGGGGGAGCTGGTGCTGACGGTACCGATACACTCTCAAACATTGAGTTTTTGGAATTTACTGATCAGACGATTGATTTGTCGACTTGGCCAACAGTAACATCCACGACAACTCCGAGTGTAATTGGGTCTCAGGACACTTCTGGTGCTCCAGTTTATACAACTTCCGATGGTGTAAATGTGACTACAAACTCTCTACAGGATGTTGATGTGTCGACACAAGAAGGAGCGCGTTCTGCGATAACACGGATAGATAGTGTTTTAGAAACAATCTCAAATACTCAGGCAAAAATGGGCGCATTCCAAAATAGGCTTGCCGCTGCAATTGGCAATTTGACCAATCAATCAGTGATGACGGAGGCGGCGATAGGCCGTGTCATAGACACGGATTTTTCGGTTGAAATGGCAAAGCTCACAAAATCATTGATTTTGTCCGACGCAGCTAATCATGTTTTGTCTGGGTCTCAAGCAAACAAATCTAACTTGTTGAAATTAGTGCAATAAAAAATAGGAACTTTTAAGAATAACCCAAAAAAATTAGGGCACAGATTACTTGAATTTCAATAAATATTTTTGGGCCTAGGCTCACTTTAATTGCAAATTAGGCAAATATAATTGAGTTTATAAGACTTTAATTCAGGAAAAATCAAAAATAAGTGACTTATGGTAGCTTACAAAAATCTGATAATTAGTCTTAAAAACTGTACTATCTAAAATAAAACAAATAACTGAATTAGCTATATAAATGGTAGTTAAGTCGTTACTCCGTATAAGGAGTAATGCGCTTGATTTCTATAAATAGAAATTTTGGAAGTCTGGTTGGTCGGCTGAATTTGCAGGCCGCGGACAATGCTGTCGAAACAGCCGTTCAGCGGCTGTCTTCAGGCACGCGCATTAACTCTGCCGCTGATGATAGTGCAGGCATGGCTGTCGTTTCAAAAATGGACAGCCAAATTGTTGGTCTCTCAATGGCCATCAAAAACACCATGGATGCTATTTCGCTGTTTGATGCGGCGGCTGCTGGCTTGCAAACAACGTCAAACATCGCCCAGCGGGTGCGTGAATTGGCGGTGCAGAACAGTAATGGTCATTTGAGTGCAACTGACCGCGAAGCCGCGCAGCTAGAGGTGGTTGCCCTGAATGCTGAATTACTGAGGATTGCCGAGCACACAAACTTCAACAAAATTGGCCTTCTGGACGGAACGCTGGACACAACCATGCAGATTGGTAACACTGTGTCAGAGACACTATCTATCGCGATTGATGGCGTAGAAACCGCTACGCCTATTGCGGCAACTGCGGCAGCATCGGGTTCATCGTTAGAGGTCTTGCGGCCAACACAAACTGGATCAGCTACATCAGCATTCGATACGCCGGCAACAAGCCGCGCGTCTGGTTCATCTGTGCTTGATTATCTCTCTTCATCTACCGCCGCAGCGACATCTGAATTTGATACGCCTGATGACAGCACGGCCAGCGGTTCGTCAAGCCTTGATGTGCCAGCAACAAATTCGACAGTCACAACGCTCGCAGCAACAAGCGGTGGTAGTACGGTTGGATATGGCGCGTCATCACGGACGGTATTGCCAACGAACACAGCCACGAAAACATCTGCGGCATTGGATTATCTGAGCAGCTCCAGCGTTAGTAGTCCACCAGACGGATCGCCTGATCCATCTTCTGTCACTACAGGTGTTCCGGCAAGTTCCACTGCTTCTGTAACAACTGCCTCGGCGCTCGATCCGCTTAATTTTGCTGGTGGAGTTTTTAATTCTGGTTGGGACATTGTGCAGTCTCAGATTGAGCTAGGCAGTAGTGGATCTGTGACTGCACAAATTGGGGGGTTTGCAACACCAACTGATTCTGACCCAATTGGAAGCGCTGGAGATGGCAATACGGGACAAATTGCCACTAGTCTTGGAAACAGCGCGATTAATTGGAATTACGCCGCCGCTGCCAGTAGCATGACTTTATCAACAAATGAAATTCAAACAGTCAGCAAGGGCATTGTGCATGGCCCAGCAATGATCAGTTCAGATGCTATTTCGCTGAACACTGGTGATGTTGTGTCATTTGACTGGGAGTTTACTGGCGTCGGTTCAGCTGGCGATTATGCTGATGTGTACGCGTATTTGTTGAATACCTCGGATGGTTCAACCATCGAGTTGACCGATTATACAGCGTCGGGAAGTGGTGGCACTGGAACTGTATCGGTCTCACAAACTCTGTCCAATGAGGATGATGGAGACGCAGTTGACGATCTTTACAAATTTGTGTTTGTCAGCGGTGCCTATGATAATGACGGGGGTTCGATTGTTGGCTCTGAAGTGATTGTCAGCAATCTCAGCGTCACTGATACCGGCGGCGATTCAAAAACTTCCACCGCATCAACAACGCTGGAGGCACAAGAATCATCTGCTGTTTCAATCGCACGGGCATCGCTGGCTAGTCTTGAGACAAAAGCAACCAGCGACGGTAATGCCGGTAGTTATGCCCTAAGTGGAACTGATGCGAGTTACTTTTCAGTTGATGGCAATGGTGACATCACCTCGTCGCCATTGCTGCGCTCGGTTAAGACCTCGTATAGTTTTGACGTCACTTATACAAGATCGGATGGTGGTTATCACAAAGAGTCGGTGACGGTTGATCTGTCCCCGGCCTTATTCGCAACGACCACCGCCTACGCACAAGAATCCGACGCTGTCAGTATCGTGCTGTCTGATATGTCGGAATTGGCCAGCTATGTCAGTGCCAATGGCGGTGGTACATTCAGCATCGCCAACACCGGTTCTGATTATGCCAATTTCTCTATTAATGCCAGCACCGGTGCCATCACCTCTGCCGCCTTGGATTTTGATACACAGTCGGTCTATAATTTTGACGTTCTGTATAGCGTGGGCGGCAACACCTACACCAATTCGATCGTATTAAATTTACTGGACACGCTGACATCGTCGACATCGGTAACAGCCGAGGAAACGGATCAGCTGACGATCAACTATGCTGATCTTGCCGGCACGCTTGATTTTGTGTCGCGCAACCCAGGCGGCAGTTTTGCGCTAAGCGGCACCGATTCTGGTGATTTCACACTCGATGGCAGCAATAATTTGGTGTCGACAACCGGCATGTATCTGGCGGAGGGAGCCACTCGCACAGTTAGCCTTGATTATACGGTTGGCGGGGTGACGCACAGCGACACCATCACCATTAGTCTGACACAGGCATTACAGGCCGAGTCCGGCATTTCGGTTGTTGATGGAAGCCCGGTTACCATTACGCCGAGCAATAATGCCTTGTCGAAAATTTACACTTTTGCACAGGCGAATGCCGGCGGCAGCTGGAGTCTTGCGTCAAATTCAGCTGATCCCAATGATTATCTGGATTTCACCATTAACAGCAGCACCGGTCAAATAACCTCAAATGCGGCGCTTGATTATAGTGTCGAAGCCAGCCACATTTTTGACGTTCTCTATAGCGTGGGTGGCACGGTTTTCACCGAGACTGTGACCATCACTGTTCCTGATCCAACATCAACCTCATCAGTCACGAACATAACTGCCGAAGAAACAGATGCGTTAACCATCGCGGCGGCAAACTTTACCGAAACAGCCTCATTTGTGTCCACCAATGGCACTGGTGGTGCCTATAGTTTGACCGGAACCGATGCGGGCAGTTTTAATATCAGCAACACCGGCGTTGTGACAAATGCCGCCGGGGTGTCTTTGCGTATCGGGTCGAGCAATGTCTATAATTACTATGATACATACGACTTCAATGTGGTTTATACGGTGGGTGGCCTTACCTCTACCGAAACGGTCAATCTGAGGATTACTGAAACACTGGAGTCTTCGCAGACACTAACCGCTGCCGAGTCAGGCCGTGTTGATATCAGCCCATCAAGCCATATCAGCGATTTTGCCGGTCGTGACCGTGATGCGGGCACCTACAGCTTGTCATCAAGCGGCGGTGATCATTTGTTGTTCACCGTGGATGGCGATGGTGAAATAACATCGAATAGCGCATTGGATTATGACACCCAAC
>Ga0181561_10002810_pt1 | contig 15363 bp, 6 predicted proteins | sample 011ome_19_FD_133760 | JGI IMG/M metagenome (GOLD analysis project Ga0181561, IMG submission 133760) | Coastal salt marsh microbial communities from the Groves Creek Marsh, Skidaway Island, Georgia - 011510BT metaG (megahit assembly) | ecosystem: Environmental > Aquatic > Marine > Intertidal zone...
CCATCCATCCATCGATCGTCGAGGAGGAGAATGCGTGGGGTGCGTCACTGCGTCACGTCGCCGTCGCGGTGGTGCGTGCGTGCGCTTAGTGGGGCGTGAAGCGAGGTGGATTCGTGGTGTTGAGGGTGTTGGAGTCGCGGCGCGCGGTCGGGCATCCATCGTCGTGGTTGGTCGCGCAAAAGGCGTCGCGCGTAGAGGAGGAGGAGGACGAGGAGGAGGACGGTTGGTGGTGGTTGGTGCAGGCGGAGGTTGGTGGTGGTGGCGTTGACGTGGTGTGACGATGAAGCGCGCGGGTGCTGAGGCGAGACGGGCGGTGGTGCAGGCGGTGGACGGTGGCGGTTCGGCGGCGGCGGTTCGGCGGGCGTCATCCGCGGGCGCGTCTTCGTCTTCGTCTTCGTCTTCGGCGGCGTCGGCGGCGGCGTCGGAAGGCGCGCGTGGTGCTGGGTCAGTGAATGGTGGGTTTGGCGCGCGCGCACCACCGTCGGCGTCGGCGTCGGCGTCGGCGGTGAACGCGGTGGCGGGAGGTTCGACGCGCGCGTACGCTTCGGCGGAGCTCTCGCGCGCTCGCGAGCTCGGGTTGGCGACGCCGCGGCCTGGATCGAAGCTGCTCGCGTCGTGGCTCGCGCAGAATTATCACTGGACGTATGATAAAGTAGTGGTGCCGTTGACTGGGAATGAAACCACGGAGTATTCGCTGGCGATTCAGAAGACGTACGAGCCCGACTTGGCGCGGCCGAGGTGGTTGGCGCGCGCGTGGGGCGGCGCGGCTCCGACGCCCAAGGAGGATTTGACGCCATCTTTCTCGCCCGCGATGTGGAAATGGTTGTGTCAATCGCAAAATGAAGGGTTTTGGCGAAGTGTGGTGATCACGGGCGCGGTGGTTGGGCAGAATCCAAACGCCAAGACAAAGTTTATAAACTTTGGAAGCGGCTCGTCGCGGAAATCAACCTTTCTGTACAACGTGCGAAGTAACAAAACGATGGACATCGAACTCACGCAGCGCGGAGAGGCGTTGTTTGACTACCTCACGGCAAACATGCTGTTGAGGCAAGCTGCGGGGCGGTCAAAGTATTCGCCCTTATTTATTCCGATGATTCAGCCAAACGTGTACGTGACGCTCGCGGGATTACCTCGCGACTGGGAAGGCCAGCGATTGCATCAGATGCTCGTCAAGCGCATCGAAGAATCCGGGCGCGTGGTCGAGGTACGCCCGGACACGCCCATGACTGTGGTGCCCATGACGGACTTGAGCCTCATAGAATATAAGCGAGGATTGACGCCGCCGCAGCTCTTCGTGTGGGTGCTTCCTCCGCTGAATTCACAAGACAATAGGACGCTGATAGAAAAAGACATCCAAACCGCGCTGCGCGTGGCGAAGAAAGTAGATTGTAGAGTGGTGGTGTGCGGGCTCGAGTTTGCCGGTCACCGCGGGTCAAACGTCGCCGTAGGCGATCAGTGGGATGAGTTTATGAGCGAGATGACAAAGATCACATCCAACGCAGCGGTGGCCGAGCACAACTCGCGATTTGCAACGCAGCTCGACAACATCCAAGATCAATGGTTGAGCGAATGGTCGCATAATGGATTGACTTTGCCCGAAGTCACGCGCATGATGAGTAACGGCGAGCTCGACAAGTTTGGCGAGATGACGAGCGAACGCGCGCGGAAATGGTTTGACGAATACACGGCGCCATACTTGGGTAAGCAGCACGACGCGCGATGGTTTTTGATGAATGCACTGTTCGGAGGATTGCGATTTATTAATCGTTTGCGGTCGCGTACGCGCTCGTTTGGGGATTCCATTGTGGAAACGACGCAGCACACGCACAAATTTCTTCGAGGAGAGTTAACAGACGAAGCCATTCTCGAGGAGGAGCGCAAGCTGATTAATTTTTACGATTCTGAGGAAGGCAAAGCGAAGCTTTTTCCACCCGTGACGAAAATTTTCGACGCTTTGCGCGAGTTCCGTATCGCCGTTCGCAAAGCAGACTTACGCGCTGAATTGAAGGCGCTCACGGCGCGTTCAAAGGATATCACAGCCTCACGCGAGGACGCTGACGCCGTCAAGGCTGAAGTACTTTTACGAGACATGTGGAACGCGAAGGGGAAGATATCGCAAGTGGATTTACCTATGATGGACCCTTCTGTGATGGCATTCACTATGGAGTTGGGCAAGGTGGAACAAGTAGCCGCCCTCGGCGAAATGCACCGCCAAGCGTTTTTAGACACGGTGCAAAGAATCAACACACTAGTTTCGGCGCCGATGCCCGTCGAAGGAGGCCCGCAGGCGCTTGAAGCTGAAAGTGTAGAAGCCGAGCGACTTATGAATGAGCTGTCATCGAGAATTCAAGCTCGACTGGCGGGTTCAGCGATCCAAGTCTCGCAAGATAGAATGGACGATTTAAGCGAGGACGATATCACGCCGGAACTCATGGATGCGATTCAACTCGATGCCGCAGACGTCGAAGCGGCAGCCAATGCGGGCGAACGCGGACGGGAGCGAGTAAAAGCGCTCAATGCCGCGCGTGATTTGTTGCACGCGGCTGAAGACGTCGATCCTATGAAGTTGCGCGAGAAAATCAACATCGCGAAGCAAGTTGGCGTCGATCAAGACATCGTGTTTAGCGCGGAAACCAAACTTGAAAACCTCGAGCGGCAAATTCAGGCATTCATTCGCACGCATCGCATCACGGATTCGCTTCTCCCGGCACCAACGTCAGGGAGTGATTCCGATAGTGATCGCTGGGTAAACGCCGGGCGGAACATTTGGTACAACGAAGCCGAGATTCTCGGCAGAGGCTCGCTCGGCACGATTGTGTTCAAAGGGTTCTACGATGAAGGTGCGGGCAATCGCGTCGTCCGTCGAGATGCCGCAATCAAGCGCATTCCACTACCGCCTGGCGAACGAGGTGATAACATGAAGTCGCTCGTTGAGCGCGAAATAGCGATTCATCGACACTTGAACGAGCGCAGTACGCGCGTGACGTACATTCTTGGCAGCAAACTCGACGTCGATCGCGGAGATGGCGCCATTTATTCTGCTATGGAGTTATGCGGTGAGTCGCTCGCTACTTGGTTGAAAAACGCTGGATCTCGAGGCGGCGCTCCTGCTATTTCACACATCGATCGCATGGACGCCGTGCGGCAGCTCGCGCACGCCGTTGAGGATGTCCATTTGGCCGGGGTCACGCACAACGACATCAAGGCTGATAATTGTTTGCGTGGCAGCGAAGGCGAGTTTAAGCTTGCCGATTTAGGTTTGGGTGTGCGGTTGAAGGATGTCAACAAGGCGACGGATGGGAACACGTACTCGCTGACGACATTTGAAGGCTACGGCGTAAACATTGGTCTGCAAGGTCGCCCACCGGAGGTACTGCTGAATGCTCAGCTCACTCCGAAAGTCGATGTATGGAGTTTTGGGTGCTTAATGTATACCATCATGACTGGATTGCAGTCGCCATATAAGCAAGAGAAAAAGGCGGACACGCGCAACAAAAGCGGCGGCGGCGATGATTTCAACGCGTCCACGGCGCTTGACGTCGGTTTCGAGAATCAACGCATCGTCAAAGGCAAGTTCAGTCTGCAAGCACTGGAAACGGCGAAGCTTCCGATGAATACCACGGTTGCGGCGCGAGAATTACTTCATCGCATGTTGGATCCTGACCCTCGTGAGCGCCCCACGTCGACGGAGGTGTGCGAGCACCCCGTGCTTTGGGATGCGGAAGATTGCATGGATGCCATTCGCGAAGTCTTCGATCGTCGAATCGTCCGCGATTTGACCGAAAAAGAGGAAAGTGATCTCGCGCACACGGTATGGAAAGGGCGACCCGGGCAAGCCGAACGTGCCGCGCAAACGGTGCGAAACTGGAAGTCCATCGTCGTGCCATCGCTTCTGACGCGCGCCGAGAGATATGTCCGACGCACTGCAGACATGCAGCAAACGTGGGAAGAATCTCGTGCCGCAAAAGCCAATGCGCGCCCAAAGCGTAAAAACCGCCGTGGCGGTAACACTAGCACTGAGGACGTCGATGTCAGCGCGGCGGCGGCAAAGACGCAAGCGTCTCCTCTCGCAAATTTATCCTATGGAGACCGCTTATTCGATCTCGTACGCTTTGCTCGCAACATGCACGAGCATCCACCGCTCGAAGCCGAACGCGCAGAGATGCTTCGTGCCCTCGGCGCCAACGCCGCAACTTTGCTTCGCCCGGAAGATACAAACGCCGATCCCTGGACGTCGTCGAGGAAAATCGTCGAGGCGTACTTTGCGCACACCTTTCCAGATCTTCCACTCTTCGCGCACTACCTGCTCAAGGTGCACGCGCACACCGACGAAGGAGACTAGTCACACCACGATGGCGCTCGTTTACGCCACTGGAACGCTCGAGCGCATTGGCGTTCCACCCATGTAGCACATATTTTTAATACTAGCCACGCATACGCACACCTCCACGCCAACCGCGGCTCATTCGCGAGCGCCACTCCACCACGCGCGTCCCCCGCCGTCGCCGCCTACCGCGCGGCGCTGATCGACGCACACGCATTACATGCGTCGCGTCGCGCGCGCCGACGCGTGAGCAACGTTACGTACGCGCCAAACGACGCGTGAGCTCGTCGACGGGCGTCGGTGCCCGGATTTGAATTTCATCCAATCCAGCACCGGCGCACGCCATGCAAGACGGCCGTCCGCGGGCCAGCCGCCGTCGGTCGGTGTGCGCCGAAGAAGCCTTGTGCGTAGACATCGTTCGCGCGGACGCGGAGGGCGCCACGGGGACGGACGGCGATGGTGTGTCCGACGGCGTCGGCTCGCGAGATTCGAAGCGCCCGCGGGCGCTGGACAGCCGTCGCGATGTAGAGGCGCAGCGCACGACTGTGACGCAGGAAAGTGCGCGCGCGAGTCGATTTAGTGGAGTTGCTGACGCCGCGGTTGGATTTGATGAGGATGATTTTGCATTTGAGGATGATGAGGCGTTCGCGGAGGCGGCGGAACGCGCGACGCGCGCGCTAGACGAGGCTCGTCGACGTACGATGAGTCAAGCAGCGACAACAAGTGCGGCTTCAGAAGTGACAACAGCGACGACGACAATAAGCAATGCGCGCACGGTGACGGCTTCGGGCGCCACGCAACATGCGTGCGAGATTTCAAAGCAAAGTTTGGAGTACTGGGGAATGCCGCCGAGCGCGAAACGCGCGTTGGAAAGCAAGGGCGTGCGTTCGCTGTATCCTTGGCAAGTTGAGTGCTTGTCCATGCCAGGCGTTTTAGATGAAGGGGAAAATTTACTCTACAGCGCGCCGACGAGCGGTGGCAAGTCGCTCGTGGCGGATATTTTGATGACGCGTCGACTTGCGGCTCGGCCGGGAACGATGTGCATGTGTGTGTTACCGTTCGTCGCGTTATGTGATGAACGGGCTAATAGTTTAGAGCGCCTTTTTGCTGGAACGGAGACTCGCGTGCGAAGAATTTACGGTAACCGAGGTGGTGCGCTCCCTACAGACGCCAAGAAGAATTCCATATTAGTAGTGACTCCCGAGCGCGCGAATCAAATTGCTTCACGACTTCTCGAGGAAAATAGATTTCAAGAACTGAGCGTTGTTGTCGTTGACGAACTGCACATGATTCAAGACGGTGATCGCGGGGCAACTATGGAGCTATTCATCACTAAATTGTTGTATTCTTCGGGTGTTTGGAGGCGCAAGGAAAACGTTGAGACAAATGTTTATGGGAGCCAAATGACGCACTCTGTCGGGAGAACATCTGGCAACAGCCGAAATCAGTCTGTGCTTCAGATCATCGGCATGAGTGCATCGATTCCAAATCTCACGTCACTTGCGCAGTGGCTATTCGCTCAGCTGTACGTGACAAATTTCAGACCGATTGAACTTGAACTTTCTGTCAAAGTTGGGCACGAATTGCTCGATGCGTCGACAAAGCAAGTAAAGCGAGCGTTGATGAACGCAACGAAAGATGCAGACGTCGCGCATCTGGCCGAGCTATGCCACGAAACAATCGACCAATGCGGTTCAGTGTTAGTTTTCTGCGGTACCAAGGCTCGATGTAAATCCGTAGCTGATCAGCTGAGGAGGATGTTGCGAAACGTCTTTATTACTCAGCGCGAGAACAACACGAATGACAGTGGTGCGTCGCGTGAGGAATCAATAGCGGAGTTTATGGCGACGCTCGGAGGCTCGAATACTCTCGCACCGTATTTTGAAGACGGCGTGGCGTTCCATCATAGTGGATTGGCGTCGGACGAACGGGAGATGGTGGAGGAATCATTCAGACGCGGCATCGTGCGCGTCTTGTGCTGTACGACTTCGCTTGCGACGGGCGTAAACCTTCCCGCTCGCCGCGTCATCATTCGAGATCTTACAAAAGGAATGGTTGACTTGACCGCTCGCGACATTCAGCAAATGACAGGTCGCGCGGGTCGCGCGGGTTTAGACACTTCAGGTTCGGCTGTTGTCTTTTGTCCATCGGTGGCGAAATTTGACTCCGTGTGCGACCTCATCGATGGACCTACGGACGAGCTCGAAAGTGCGGTCGCGGAGACCGGCATGCGTCGTATCATGTTAGAAGCCGTCGCATCAGGGTTGGTGAAGTCTCTTTCAGATGTCGAGTGTTACATCAAGTGCACGTTGTTATCCGCGCTCAATGATTTTGACGACATGGTGCAGAAGATTGCGAGAGAAGCGATTCAGTGGTGCCAAAAGAATAGCCTGCTTCTGTGGAATCAAGCGGCACTGTTATGGAGTGCGTCACCACTCGGATCTGCCGTCGCGGCTGGGATGCTGCCACTGGAGTTTATACGACCAATAATTGAAGACATTCGCCGCGCGCGGGACGATCTTGTTCTCAGCACGCCGTTACATTTACTGTATCTGCTTACGCACCCGCCAGTGATTAACGAAGAGAACGGTTTACCGCGAGATGCCAATGATTTGCTTCGATTTGATACGTACAGATTTGTTAACATGTGGTCATATCTTAACGAAGTGGAGCTTCGCATCGCCGAGAAAGTCGGCATTAGCGAGCACTATGTCAACCGCATGCGTTCAAATAGAAAAGACACTACGCCCGAGCAAGTACTTCAGCGATTCAAGTGCCGACGATTCAAGACAGCCATGATGGTAACCGATGTGATTCAAGAAATGCCACCAGACGAGCTCGTGAAAAAGTACGGTGAAATAAATGTTCAAATGGTACAAGAGACGTGCGCGCGATTTGCGTCAGGCGTGGCGACTATTTGTGGTACTTTAGGATGGAGTGACATGGAAGCCCTCGTCGCTCGCATGCACGATCGTATCACGAGCGGCGCACAAGAAGAGATTCTGGCACTGACAAAAATTCCTTTTATCGGTATCGCGCGAGCGCGCGCACTGTACAACGGAGGTATCAAAACGCCGCAAGCCATCGTGTCTTTGGGGAGCGTGGAGAAAATTGCAAGCGTTTTGAAGCAGCACAGCAAAACTGATATGGCACAAGGGGCGTTGATTCGTGCCGCGCGACAGATTTTCGTGCGCGCAAAAGAGCTTGTTGCTGAAGAGTCTCGTGAGGAACGCGAAGAGGCGCAAGCTCGTCTACTTGAACTTGAAAAGATGGAAGCTGCGCTCGCGGCGGATTTGACACCGGATGAAGTCGCAGCGCTCCCCGCGTTGGACATCTCTTCGGCATCTGGTATGACGCTATTGCGTTGCAACGCGGATATTGACATGTTTATGAAGGCGTGGGAGAGTGCGGCAGAGTACGCAGTGACGTTCCAGCCCGACCGTGACGATCCCATTGGCGCTCCGGCGCGCATCGCCGTCGCGCTCAACACGAACGCAGTCTTCATCGCCAAGATTCTTTACGACAGACACGATCCGAGCAGAGTCGTGGGTATACCAATTCAGAACGCGTTGCAAGTCTTATCTCGCCCTGGTCCAAAAAAGTTCACTGTTGATTTACAAGCGCAGTTGCGTGGTATACTACACACGAGAGAAACGTATGCCGAACGTTTGTTTACGTTTGGTGCGCCTGTCGTCGACATTCGCATCGCCGCATGGTTGATTCACGTCGAAGCCGCTCAAGTAAAACCCATCTCGGATGCCAATAGAGTATTGGACAAGGATCCGACGGAAGCACTCGCGCAGTTGTTTAGTTCTGGCTTGGACGCGTCAGCGCTGGATGACTCGTGCAAAATCGACGACGAACGCCACGCACATTTGCGCAACGTTTCTCGATCGGCGGCGACGTGTCTAGCCCTGGGCGGTCATCTGTGGACAATGTGCGAAGGAAAAAATTTGCTCGGCGCGCTCCTCAACGTTGAGATGCCGTTTGTCTCGACGATTGTAGCCATGCAGACTTCGGGAGTTCCGTTTTCGCCAGCGATTATGAGACAACAGTTGCAAATTCTTGATCATCAGTTGCGATACTTGCTGAAACTCGCCGTGGACTCGAAGTGGGTGTTTGAAGGTGCATCGCTGGACTCGCCCGCTGACGTTGGTGTGTGTTTGTTTGAGCATTTAAAGCTACCACCGCCTCCGTCCGCGATTAAAGCCACCGTCGGCGGCGTCGCAGCACGAAAGCAAAAGTATTCCACGGACAAAGCTATCCTCGATGCGCTCATCACGGAGACCCAGCATCCATTCCCAAAGATGCTCAAAGAATATCGTGCATTGAAGCGCGCGCATGGCGAGGCAGAAGCTCTGCTCGAAATGGTACCCAGTGCGAACGCTTCTCCTTCGACGCCGATTCGCATTCGCTGCTCCATGTCGCAAACGGGCACAGAGACTGGTCGACTGACACACGACGACCCGAATCTCCACACCGTACCACTCGACAAGGAGTGTTCCGCGCTTGTCGGTTCAAACGCGCCGCCGCCTCAGATCAGAATGCGAAGCGCGTTCACCGCACCACCCGGGAAGCTTATACTGTGCGCCGATTTTTCGCAAATTGAATTGCGACTCGCCGCGCATTTGAGCGGCGACGAGACTTTGATACAGTCTTTGTCCAATCCGACGCCAGATCCCGACAATCCCGCGGACGACATCTTCATAGTGCTCGCGAGTAAGTGGTTGCAAAAGTCGATTGCACACGTGCAACCGAGTGACCGAGACGCATGCAAGGCGTGCGTATATGCCTCTTTATATGGGAGCGGCGCCGGCACCGTAGCGCAGAAGCTCGGGATTACGACCGAAGAAGCGTCACTTCACATCGCGCGCTTTCATGAAGCGCTTCCAAAATTACAAATCTGGCGAGACTCTGTGCTGCAAAACGCACGCGAGCAAAAGCCGATGTCATACGTCACGACCATTCGCTCGAGACGCCGTAATTTTCCAGGACTGCACTCTACGGACAACAATCACAGAAGCCGAGCCGAGCGTGAGGCATTCAACACCGTGTGTCAGGGTAGCGCGAGCGATATTTTCAAACGTGCGTGCTTGCTCGTCAACGACAAGCTCCGCGCCGTGCATCTTCTCGAGCGATGCTATTTGATTCTAACCATTCACGACGAGTGCGTCTTTGAAGTCGACGCGAGAACCGCCAAAGCCGCGGCGCAAGTCGTGCGCGGTGCCATGGAATCCGTAGCGCACGAATTCAACCTCGCCGTACCGTTACCCGTCAAAGTACGAATTGGGCACTCGTTGAGTCCGTCGGACCTGTCCCTGGTTCCGAGACTCGCGCGGACGCCGAATTCTACGCCACACACCAGTCCTATGAAAGCGTTGCGCATCGCCGCTACGCCGCGTCAACGACAACTCCAACCTTAGCCACATTCACATCCATTTACTCCTAGCCAGTGATTCAATTCATTTTAGATACTAAACAAACACACCGATAACGTGCGACACTCGGTGCTGCCGTTGCAGGCGACGACATTACACACACGAGAGCATGCGTCGTCGCGGCTGCGCTTTTCTCGAAAAAGTAACTGTCAGCTTAAGCGCCGTCACTCACGCACGCGCGCGCGAACATGTCGCTGAGCGCCGCTCGCGCGCGAACACACTCGAACGCATCAACATTCACGCCATGTCGCCCGCGCGATGTCCGAGCGGTGTCGCGCACGCGACGCGTCAGCCTCGCGACACTCGTCCCCAGAGCATCAATTTGCGGCATCGACCTCGGGACAACAAACAGCGCTGTGGCTGTCGTGCGCGACGGCAAAGCCGTCATCGTACCGTGCCAAGGGTATCGCACAATCCCATCCGTTGTGTCCTACACCCCCGATGGCGCCGTTCTCGTTGGGCACGAGGCGCGAAAGCGCTTGAGCGCTGACCCGAGAAACACGTTTCACAGCGTCAAGCGCTTGATTGGGAAAAAGTTTAAGAACGCCAAGCACATGGCGCGTGAGTTTCCGTATCGCGTGATTTCACATCCGAAAACAAAGTTTGCGGCGATGTGCGGAGTTGGTGGTGATGGGAAGGACTTTGTGGTGCTTCCCGAGGAGGTGAGCGCGCACGTGCTACGCACTTTATTGGACGCCGCCGAGGCTGATTTAGGCGTTCCCGTGGACAAGGCGGTGATTACCGTGCCAGCGTACTTTGATGATAGACAAATGACGGCAACCGAGGAGGCGGGGCGTTTAGCTGGGTTGAAAACGGTGCGACTTTTGAAGGAGCCGGTGGCGGCGGCTTTGGCGTACGGTGTAGACGTGGACGAAGACGAGACCGTCTTCGTATTCGATCTCGGTGGAGGTACGTTCGATGTGAGCGTACTAGAGGTTGGTAGGGGCACCGTTGAGGTTCTCGCCACTGGTGGCGATCCGAATTTAGGTGGGGATGATTTCGACCGTGCCGTCGCGCAGTGGCTCTCGAGCGAGGCGAAAAAGCTCGGCGCCGAAGTCGATCCGAGAGGTGCGCTGAGCGTAGCTCGCAAGGCGCGCGAAGCGCTGAGTATTCAAGACAAAGTTGATATTCCAATGCCAGGGGGTGAGACTCGAACAATGACGCGGTCATTGCTAGAAAAGCTCGTTATTGATGTTCTTCGACGCATGCGACATCCTGTGAGTGCCGCGGCTGACAGCGCGGGCGTGGATTTAGAAGCCATTATGGAGAACGCAAACAAGAAAGACGGCGCTTCGCGTGCCGCAGGTCGTCCGTTTGATCAAATTCTTCTCGTCGGTGGCGCAACGCGGTCGCCGTGCGTACGAAGGTTTGTCGAGAATACCATGGGACGCAAGGCGAACGAAAAGCTCGTTAATCCCGACGAAGCCGTGGCGCTCGGAGCCGCAATTCACGCCGGTTCCCTCGAAGGCTCGATCGAAAATATACAAACATTCAACTCGCTTCAAGCAGGATTAGTGCGCGCGCTTACGGCGAAATTGAATGGCACGCCGGACATGTATGAAGTCGACGACGACGACGACGACGATTGGGGTCCAGAAAATCTCGACGACATCGACGTCGAATAACACCACTACTTTAGCTACGGTAAATTACATCATTTTCTAAATATCCAACGAACGCAAGCGTTCGTGCCAGTCTCCACCGCGACCGTTCAATCGAAACAACCGCGCCGCCGTATCGGTGTACGCTTCATCCACGTCATCGTCGTCTTCGTCCTCCTCGTCCTCCTCATCTTCATCGTCTTCACATTCGCCACAATCTAACGTGATAACATTCTCTATGACCTCGTCTTCGCGCACCGCGCGCACATATACGTCTAATCGCTCGCTCGGCGTCGACGTCCCCAACCGTTCGCTCCACTCAAACAACGACGTCGCTCGCGCCGCGCTCTCCCCCAAATCCACCATCGACGCAATCTCCTGCGCATCTTTCAAGCGATATAAATCATAGTGATGCACCTCACGCGTTCGGACGACGCCATCCGCCCCGCACACGTCTCCCTCGTACCGTTGTTGCACCAAGTACGTCGGCGACGGCGCGTCCAACGTCGAGTCATCAAACACAGCGCGTATAAACGCCCTCGCAAACGCACTCTTACCCGCACCCACGGCACCATGCAAACATATCACATCACCCGTACGCGACACACCCGCTAGCGCCGCTGCCAACGCTGCCGTCGCGCGTTCATTCGCGCATTTATACGCCAGCTCCGAGGTCTCTCCAGCGCTCGCGCGCGTTCCAACGCCCCCGTACGCGCGACGCCGCGCGCGCGGCGCTCGCATCGCGCGCGCAAGTCCCGCGCGGGTATTCACGCGCGCATCGCCCGCGCGCACGGTGCCGATCGCGCGCGACATCGTGCGCGTCGCGCGCATCATTTCGCGCTCGCGCTCTGACGTTGCGTCAGCATCGGCACGTCGTCATTACCCCACGCTCTTTAGCACGCACGCACGCACGCGGCGAGGCGCGGCGAGGCGTGGAACGCGCGCGAGACACCACGCGAGGGCGCATCGACGCACGGGCACGCGCGCGAGGGCACGCGACGCGGCGAGGCGAGCGCGCGAGCAGTGAATTGGAGATTGATTGCGGTCGATTAGGATTGCGCATTGAACTGCATTCGTGACGCGCGTTGGATCATGACGGCGGACGAAGCGGGGCGCGAGAACGCGGTGATGAGCGAGGGAAAGTCTGGCGCGGGCGCGGGCGCGGGCGCGGGCGCGGATGGGGAAGGGAAGGGCGCGAACGCGGGCGACGGATGGGTCACCGCCGGACGCGATCGTAAAAGTGTCGACGGTGGACGGCCGTGGAGCAATAATGCGAGCGCTGGAGACACGACTGCGCGTACAAGTGAAGGTGAACGTCAAAGTACGCGAGGTACGAGAGGCGGGCGCGATCGGAAGTTTAAGGATGACGCTCGTCGCGCGGGCGGAGATTCGTGGGGCAAGCGTTCGGACGGTCGCAGCGGTGGCGCAGATTGGGGCGGCAAAGGCTGGGTGGATAACGCTCAGGCTGAATCTCATAAAGCTGAAGGCGGTGATGGCAAGCGCGCGGTGGGGGGCGCGCGGAGCTCGCGAGATGGGTTCCCGACGCGACCGACGGGCGCTGGTCGAGGGTTTACGATGGGACGCGGCAAGAGCGGCGGACAAGCGTTGCAATTGTCCCTCGGAGCGTTGCAAGTGAGCAGCGTGAGCGAATCGTTTTACGAGCGAGTGATGAGCAAATCTACGGAAGGTCAATTCACAGATGCAACGGGTGAAGACGGCGAGGAGGGCGCGGAGAAGAAGGACAACGGCGCCAAGTATCGATACACGGCGAGCGAAATGGTGACCATTTTGCGTCAGCTCGAAGAGTCGAACACGTGCGTTTTACCCGCGGACGTGTGCGCAACGAACGTGCCGATGAAGAATATTCAACCTGGCGATCCGCTGTGGGAGTTGACGATGATTGGACGACACGGCGACTGGGCCAAGGAGGAGAAGAAGGCTGACACCAAGGCGAGCGCGGCAAAAGATTCCGATGTCCCTGAATGGGCGCAAGAGGGCAACGCGCTCATCGATGCGAGTATGACGGATGACTCATTCTTAGGCACGACGATGCCCGAGCTGACAAAGGAGGAACGCGAAGGATTCTTCGCCATGGCCGCATCCGCAGAGCCGGCGCCGCAACAAACGTCCAGATTCGTCGCTTTGGAAGAAGAGGAAACCATCATGCCGCACATGTCTCACTTAGGAGGCATTCAGGGTATGATGCAACCTCCCGTAGCGCAAATGCCGCCGGTACAAATGCCGCCAGTGCGAATGCCGCCGGTGCAAATGCCACCACAGCAGCAACAAGCGCCGCCGCAGCAACCGTTGCCAGTGCCGCCAAACATCGATTGGCTCTACCTGGATCCAAGCGGGCAACAACAAGGGCCGTTTTCCCGTCAAGAGCTCATGGAGTGGCACCAAGGTGGCTTTTTCCCGAACGATTTGCCTTGCAGACCGATCGACGCGCCGCCTCAAGCGCCGTTTATGCCGTTGATTGAACTTTTGCAATCTGGTTGGCGATATCACATTCCCATGCCACAGCAACCTCCACCGCAACATCAGCACATGCCACCGATGGGACCGCCACCACCACAAGCTGGCGGCGGTGGTTTACCGCCGTGGCTCGCGAATATGCCGCAAGGTCCTCCAGTAGGCAGCGCGCCTCCGGCGCGCGGAATGACGCTTGAAGAACTTGAACGCGCGCATCGTGCGCCTGAGCCGCAAGCGCCGCCTCCATCTATGAACGCACTCGCGAATTTCGCTGCGGGTTTGGGGATTTCAAACCAGCAAGGCCAAGCTCCACCTCCGCAAGTGCGCGGGTTGACGCTTGCTGAGCTTGAGGCGAGACAAATGCACAACTCGCAAGGACGTCAAGAGAACGCGGGCGCAGATGCGTCATCGCAATGGGACGCCCCTCCCGCTCAACGTGCGCAGCCGCCCATTCCGCAAGCAATGCCTATTCCTAAGGCGATGCCTGCTCCGATGCCGCCGGCGCAGGAGCCTCCGCCCTCGCCCAAGGCGCCGACGGGTCCGGCGTGGGGTGGCGCCGCGCCCGCGCCCCCGGCTAACGTTGGTAAGAAGACCCTTCTTGATATTCAGCGCGAAGAAGAAGCGCGTGCGGCGTTAGCAGCAAAGAACGCGCCGCCGCCTAGCATGCACGGCGCGGTGCTTGGAAGCGCGTGGGGTGGTCAATCGAGCGCGGGAAAAAGCTTGAAGGAAATTCAAGAGGAGGAGGCGCGCGCGGTCGAGCGCCGCGCCGCCGCCGCCGCGCAGCAACAGCAACAGTACCAGTCGCAGTTACCATCTGGTGGATGGGCGGCTACCGCCGCGGCTGGTGCCGCCAAGACGGTGCCTCGACCGGCGATGTCCATTCCGACGCCTGTCGCTCGCGCGCCGGCTCCGGCGCCAGCACCACAAGCCCGACCGGCGATGGGTGTTGCCGTGGCGCCGTTGACTCAGCCGCCTGCGACCCCGAGTGCCACATCTATGCCTCCATTGAACAATAAGAACGCCTTGCGCGCGTGGTGCAAGTCGCAAATGCTCGCGTTGAACAATTCAGACGACATGACGTTGGTTGATTTCCTGCTCGGCTTGCCCTCCGCGGGCGAGGTGCAAGAGTACGTGGCGTTGTATCTCGGCAAAACGGCGCAAGCGACGGCGTTTGCTGGTGAGCTCATTCGTCAAAAGCGCGCCGATCCCTCGCTCGCCGAAGGGTTGGGAAATGGTGAGTTGGCCAAGGTGGCGGCGTCGCAGAGTTCGGGCGGCGGCGGCGGCTTTGACGACGGCGTCGGCGGTGATGACGACAGCGAGGCATGGGCCAATGCCAGTCGCAAGAAGAAGGGTGGTAAGCGATAAAAAATTAGCGGCGCGCAAACTGTAGACGGTACATCATAACACATACAAGAATTTCAACTCATTAATTCATTCTTTTCGTCCGCGCCCGGCGAAGCGACGCCGCCTCACTGTGCGCCACGCATCCCGGTGCTCGCCCAACGCTTCCGCGCGACAGACACGCACG
>Ga0181561_10002812_pt1 | contig 15360 bp, 10 predicted proteins | sample 011ome_19_FD_133760 | JGI IMG/M metagenome (GOLD analysis project Ga0181561, IMG submission 133760) | Coastal salt marsh microbial communities from the Groves Creek Marsh, Skidaway Island, Georgia - 011510BT metaG (megahit assembly) | ecosystem: Environmental > Aquatic > Marine > Intertidal...
CAACCCCTGCCCGCACGGCAAGCTGAAACACGACTGCGCGGCCTGCAAGCCCTGCCCGCATGGCAAGCTGAAATACAACTGCGTGCACTGCAGCGGCTGCACGCACGGCAAGCTGAAACACGACTGCGTGGACTGCAAGCCCTGCCCGCATGGCAAGGTGAAGAAGCACTGCGTGCACTGCAGCGGCTGCCCGCACGGCAAGGTGAAGAGGAACTGCGTGCACTGCAAGCCCTGCCCGCATGGCAAGCTGAAGTGGAACTGCGTGCACTGCACCGGCTGCCCGCACGGCAAGCTGAAACACGACTGCGTGGCCTGCAACCCCTGCCCGCATGGTAAGCTGAAGAGGAACTGCGTGCAGTGCAGCGGCTGCCCGCACGGCAAGCTGAAGAGGAACTGCGCGGCCTGCAAGTCGGCTCAGCCGGCTCCGCCGCGGAAGCGCAAACGCGAGCCCGAGATCAAGCAGGAGCCCGAGATCAAGCGTGAGCCCGAGATCAAGCCCGACCCCGAGATCAAGGAGGAGCCGTTCACCATCCGCGGCTACTTTGGCTTCGGCGACTGAGTGCTTTCGGTTCGTGCTTTCGGTTCGTTGTGACACCCCCGCGCTACAAAGACTACGCATCACAACGCCTCCCCCACCGCTCGCCCCAGCATCCCCCCCGCGAGGGTCGTCTCGTCCCACTGGAACCCCTCCTGCTCCACCACCAGGCGCCACGCCAGCGGCGCGAAGAACGTCCGCGCGGCGTCTGGGGACGACGCGTACGCGAACGGCGTCGGTTCGAACCGAACCGCGCCTTCCGCGTGTTCCGGCTCGAAGGAAGACGCCGCGCGCGCCGCCATCTCCATCACGCGCTCGGCGGTGACGTACGCGTTCGACACCTCGATCTTCTCGTCCAGGTGCGCGAGCATGCGGCGGAGGTTGCCGCGCAGGTTCGCGCGCGTCGCCGAGAGCTTGCTCTCGGCGGAGGAACGTCCCGGCGCGTCCTCGACGTTCGCCTCTTTTCCGAAACCGCCGAAACCGTCGTGCGCTTCGTCCGAGTCGCGCGGCTCGAACAGGTCCCGCCTGTGCAGCAGCGCGTACACGAGCTCGGGGTTAGCGGACGCCGCGTGCGTCACCGCCGAGTTGAGAACCTCCAGGACCAGGCACACCAGGTCCCCGACGGCGAGCGCCTCGGGCGCCAAGGGCTCGTCGGGGCTCGAAGCGCGTCGGAACGCGCGCTCCCGGCGCTCAAACGCGTCCAGCGCGCCCACCAGCTTGCCCGCGGTGGCGGCGTCCACGCGCACGCACCTGGGCGCGATGTTGGCCAGCGCGCCGAGCGCGAGCGCGCGCGCGAAGACGGCGCTCGCGCTCGCGGCATCCGACGAGCTGCCAGACGCTTTCAACGCGCCGAACCCGCCGCGGCGTGCCAGGCGCGCCAGCGCGCCGAACAGCGCCGTCAAGACGGTTCGCGATTGCGCGGGCGAAGGCGTCTGCGAGGGCGTTTTCACGGGTCCGAGTCCCGCCGATTCTGAGTCTCGCCGCCGCGCCGCCTCGACGAAGCCCTCGTCGGAGGTCAGGACGAGAGCCAGGGGAAGCGCGGCGTACGCGTGCTCGTCGGCGAACGCGTCAGCGGCGGTCTCCGGTCCGGACGCGGACGCGGACGGGGACGCGGCGTCGCCGCGACTCGGCGCGATCGTCCCGGAAGAGCCGTCGCGAGTCTCGGAGCTCTGCGCCGCGCCGAAACCGTCGAGCGCCGAGATGAGCGCGGGCGCGAGCGTGGTGACGTCCAGCCTCTCCCCCGCGTCGCCGAACCCCCGCCGCGAGCGCGCGCGCGACGCGAACGCGTCGCACTCGGTGACCAAAAAATGCAAAAGCGGCGCCGCGTACCGCCGCGCGTCCGACGCCAAAAACGCGCTCAGCGTCTCGAGTAACGCGCCGTGGTCCACCGCCACGGGCACGCGGTTCGGCGCGCCACGCGCGGCTTTCGCGAGGAACTCGCGCGTGTTGTTGTTGTTCGGCGCGGAAAGTGGCGTCGTTTCTTTCGTTTCTTTCGTTCCTTTCTGTCCCCGCGGCGCGTTCGGCGTCCGCCGCGGCTCCGCCGCGTCCGCGCAGGCGCGCGCCGCCTCGCGGAACGGGTTCGCCGGCGCCGGGAACGTCACCAGGACCAGGAACAGACGCGCGCACGCGTCCGCCAAGGGCGTGGTCCCGCGCATCGCGTCGTCCTCTCTGTCTACTGAGCCGGTCGTGAACGAAAACGAAAACGCGGACGCGAACCGCGCGGCGAGCGAAGGTGTCTTTCTCCGCGCCGCGCCGCGGAAGCCGTAGCCGCCGCGCCGTTCGGCGGAGGAGGCGCGCGCGGTCGGGGAGCCCGGTTTCGGCGGCGGCGCGCGCTCGGCGACGCGGGACGCGAGCGCCGCGATGAGCGCGTCCGTCGCGTTCGCGCTCGCGCGGTTGGAGACCCAGTCCGCGCGCGTCTCCGCGCACGTCTCCGCGAGCGCGGCGAAGCCCGGGTGCTTCGCGGAAACGCGCGCGTCGGCGTCTGACGCGTCGGCGCTCGCGTCTGCGAACAGCGCCGTGGCGCAGGCGACGGTGAGCGCGCGCGCGCACGCGAGGTGAAGCACGTAGCAGTGCTCCGAGGGCGAGTCTCTCCGGGCGATCGCCTCCACGCACGCCTCCAGGAACGTGCGCATGACCGTGGTGGTGTGCGTGGAGCCCCCCTCGGCGGGCGGCGACGCGCACGCCCGCGCGAAGGCGCCGGCGTCGCCAAACTCCACGAGGTGTTTCAAGAGCGTCGTCGCGAACACCACGGCGTTCACCGCCCTCGTGGGGGTCTCCGCCTGGTCCGCGCGCACCGCGCGGACCAGGCGCGCGGCGTGCAGGAGCAGGGTGGTGAGGTGCGCCGTCTTCCTGTCGTGGCGGCACAACGCCACGCACGTCGGCCGCAACGCGCGTTCCAAGCGCCGCGGGTCGATCGACGCGAGGGGCGCATCGTCGCACGACGCGAGCAGGGACGCCCACAGCGGGTCCGAGTGCGCGCGCGTCGCGGGGCCGGCGAACGACGCGAGCAGCGCGCTCGTTTCCTCGGAAATCTCCACCCCGCCGGATGAAGAGAACCCGGCGCCCATAGTCCCAGACGCCGCCGCGAGGGCGCGCTGCGCTGCGCAACAAAGGCGCGGATCTCCTTGTCACTTCAGGTGCCGTGTTTCGAGCGCGGAATCCCGGAGTCGCGCGCGACCGGCTCGAGTTTTCGGGAAAAAGCGGCGGCGGCGGCGAATTGGTCCTCGCGCTCGCTTCCTGAGAAGGCGAGACACTTCGCACGCACCCGCGTCGACCTCGCGGCGCCGTCCCGCACGAGCCTGTCTCGTTTTCCCGCGCCGGTGCGCAGCGCGTCCGCGGAACCTCCCCCCCGACGCTCGAGATGGGCAAGTGCCAGCAGACGATGAACCGAAAGCGCAAGACGGCGAACAAGCAGAAAAAAGAGGACAAGCGCGCGCTTCGGTTGCGCATGGGCCTGGTGGATAAGAACAAGAGGGAGCTGGCGGCGGTTTCCGGGCCGGCGCGCACGGGAAAGCAGGCGAGGAAACAGCTCAAGGCGGCTCGCCGGCAGGACAAGGAGAGGCTCGAGAAGGCGCTCAAAGACAAGGGGGTGGACAAGGCGGGCGACGTGGTGATGGAGTAAACAGTCTGTGTAGTTATGGAAAACGCCCAAGCCGCGCGGCGCACGATGAGATTATGCGCGTTCTCCCCCTCGTGACGGATAATAACCGAACGCGCTTCACACCACCTCCGCGTCCACGGCCTCCGCCTTGGGCTCGTCTTCGTCCTTCTTCTCCTTCTTCTCCTGCGCGGGCGCGGCGGCGACGGCTTTGTCCATGAGCCCGAAGATCTTGGCGGCGAACTCCGCGGGCTGGTCGATGTTGAACCCCGAGGTGAGCAGCGCGGTGTCGAAGAGCAGCTCGGCGGTGGCGGTGGCGCCGGCGTCGCCCGCGGCCTGCTTGGCTTTCAAGTCGAGGATCACGGGCGACGTGGGGTTGATCTCCATGATCTTCTTCCCCTTCATGTACTCGGACGCGCGCGAGTCGCCCATGGCCTGCGCCTTCATGATGCGCTCCATGTTGGCGGACCACCCAAACTTGCTGGTGACCAAAACGCAGGGCGTGTCGGTGAGGCGCTTGGACACCGCCACCTTCTCCACCTTCCCGGCGAGCTCGCCCTGCATCCAGTCCGTGAGGGCCTTGTATTCTTCCTCGAGCTCCTTCGTCTTCTTTGCCTCCTCCTCGTCCTCCTCGCCGAGGTCCAGGTCCTCCTTGGAGATGTCCACCAGCGTCTTCTCCTTGTACTGCGCGAGGTTGGTCATCGCCACCTCGTCGATGGGGTCGATCAGGAACAGCACCTCGAAGCCCTTCTTGGTGAGCTGCTCGAGGAACGGCGAGTTCTCCGCCGCCTCGCGCGTGTCCGCGGCGACGTAGTAGATGGAGCTCTGGCCCTCCTTCATGTTCTCCACGTACGTATCGAGGCCGACGTTCTTGCCCTTCTCCGTGGAGGACGTCTCGAAGCGCAGCAGCGGCGCGAGCGCGTCGCGGTTGGCGGTGTCCTCGATGACGCCCAGCTTGAGGTTCCGCCCGAAGGCTTCCCAGAAGGTGGCGTAGTCGTCGTTGTCGCGCTTGCTGATCTCCTTCAGCATGTCCAGCGTCTTGCGGATCAGGCGCTTGCGCATGACGCGCACCACGCGCGACTCCTGCAGAATCTCGCGCGAGACGTTCAGGGGCAGGTCGTTGCTGTCCACCACGCCGCGCACGAAGGTGAGGTAGCGCGGGAGCAGCGAGTCGTCGAACTCGTCGCTGATGAACACGCGGCGCACGTACAGCTTGATCGCCTTGCTGCGCGCCATCATGTCCTGCTGCTCGAAGGGCGCCATGCCGGGCACGTACAGGATGGAGCGGAACTCGATGTCGCCCTCCACGGCGAAGTGGTTGTACGCCAGGGGGTCCAGGAACTCCTTGAACGTGGACTTGAAAAACTCGTCGTAAGACGCCTTCTCGACGTCCTTCGGCGCGCGCACCCAGATGGGCTTGTCGTTGTTCTGCACGGCGTACTCCTGCACGTCGTCGTACTCCGTCTTCATCACCGGCGCGGGCGCCTCCTCGGTGAACTCCTCGCCCGTGGCCTCGGCGGCGATCTTGCGCTTGTTGAACTCTTCCGTGGCCTTGGCGGTGGCATCCACGTCCTCCACCTCCTTCGGCACCGACTTCTTCGCGAACACCTCGATGGGGAAAGAGATGAACTCGGAGTACGTCTTCACCAAGTCGGTCAGCTTGGTGTCCTCGGCGAATTCCTCAGCGCCCTCCTTGAGGTGGAGCACGATGCGCGTGCCGCGCTTGAGCGTGCCCGCGTCGTCGCCGCCCTCGCGGATCTGGTAGGACGACTGATCGATCTCGGACTCCCAGGTCCACGTCTTGTCGTCGGCGTTGTTCTTGGTGGTGACGGTGATCTTGTCGGCGACGAGAAACGCGCTGTAGAAGCCGACGCCAAACTTGCCGATGAGGTTTTCCCCCTCGGACTGGCTCTGCAGGAGCTCCATGAACTTGGCGGTGCCGGACCGCGCGATCGTGCCCAGCGACGAGACGAGGTCCTCGCGGGTCATGCCGATGCCGGTGTCCTCGATGGTGAGCGTCTTCGCCACGGGGTCACCCTTGATCTGGATCTTCATGTCCCCCTGGCCGTCCATCATGGACGGGTCGCTGACGGACAGGAATCGAAGCTTGTCGAGCGCGTCCGAAGCGTTGGAAACGAGCTCGCGCAGGAACACGTCACGGTTGGAGTACAGCGAGTTCACGATCAGGTCGAGCAGGCGGTTCACCTCAGCCTGGTACTCGAAGGTCTCGCCCTCCGCGGCGGCGGGCTTCTCTTCCGTGGCGGCGTCGCCCTCGGCGCGCACCACGAGGCGCGCGGCGCGCTGAGAAGCAACGCGACGATTCGCGACGGGGATCGCGGCGCGCCCGCCGCGGGCGGCATGGCGCGCGCCGCCGCGCACGACGGCGCGGGCAGACACGGCGGCGTTCGACATGGTGGCCGACATCTTCGCTGCGAGTGGTGGGGGTCGAAAGACGCTGCGCGAGGTGAAGTGGGCGCGCGGCGCGCGCGGCGGCGAAGGATCACGACAAATCTGGATAAAAAGTGCGCCGACATTGTCGGCGGCTTCGGAAGGCGTCGGAAACATGGGTTCGCCGAAACAGCAAGAATCGCTCCCGATTACTTCTTCTTCTTCTTGCCCCCAGCGATGGCCTCGGCGGCGCGCTTCTCCCGCTCCTCCACGCGGTGCGCGGCGAATATCAATAGCGGAGCGATCAGCAATAAAAGCATCAGCATGTACGGCTTGTTCGCGTCCGTCAGCATGCCCTCAAGCGCCGCGCGAAGGGGCTTCATGGCATCTTTCGTGGACTGTTGCGAAAGCGAACAACGAGGTTGGGATGCGGCGTTCGGGAGAGGTGGTGAGCGACACGGTCGTCGGGTTGAGAGATCCAGGGAGATGAAACGTCCGATACTTTCGATTTCGGCGCACCTCGAACATGATGTCGAACTCGTTCCACATCGCCCCCTACCTCCGCGCGACCCGAGCGTGCGGCGTCCGCACGAGAAGTGACGGTTCTACGGCACCGAACGAGTCGCTTCGGTGAACGCCGCTTTGTTTCATCACTCTACGAAACGACTACGTACCGCGCGACATCCTCAACCGCGACGTCTGTGATGCTTATTACCACCACCCCAGCTCTCGTCCGAGAGCCTAACTCGCCTCGCTCGCCTAACTCGCCTCGCTCGCCTCGTCTTGCCCCTCCTCCGCGTCCACGATGGACCGCATCATCTCCGCCAGCCGGTCCAGCCCGGACGCGAAGTTGTCGTCGAGCTCGCCGCGCGCGTCGACGTAGTTGCAAAAGTCGATGACGCAGACGCGCGTTTTCCGCGTCGCCGCCGCCGCGTCCCCTTCGTACACGATGAGCACGGAAGAGCCCAGCAGGTGTAGCTCGCGCTGCGTGGCGAACCACGCGCGCAAGCCGGAGAGCTGCGTCAGGGCTTCGCCGAACACCTCCGACGCGCGGCACGAAGGGTTCCCGGACGGTTTCGGTAGTTTCGGTAGTTTCGGTAATTCGTCATCGACGCCCGCGGCGACGTCGTCGAAGACGTCGGCGCCCGTCGAAGACGCCGCCGCGGGCGAATCGCCGAATCGCGCCTTCGTCGGTTCGTCCGCGGGTTTGTCTCTGGGGTCTCTGCCCGCCATCTTCCCGCGGCACCCCACGAACTCTTCCAGCGCCGCGCGCACGGCGTCTTTGTCGCACAGGTTCCGCGCCCAGTCGTACGGCCGCCGGCGCTGAAGCCATCCGTCGTTCCTCTCGGCGACGCGAAGCGCGGAAGAAGAACGCTCAGACGGCCGTCCCGTTTTTCTTTCGGGCTCATCCGCGCGTTCACCGCGGCGCGCCCCGCGCTCCCGCCCCGCGAACTCCCAGGTCTGCATGCCGCAGACCTTGAACCCCACCTCAGCCTGGCCGCTCCTGGTGTCGTGCGCGGACCGCTTCGCGATGTACGCGCAGTCGTGCCCGGTGCGCGAGAACGTGCGCAGGCCGATCTTCAAGTCAACCACGCAGGGTCTGCTGTAGCCCGCGGTGACGTCCTCCAGCCGCAGGAACACCGCGCGCTGGCCGGCCGCGGCGATGGTCCGCGCGTGCGCGGCGGTCGGGTCGTCGCCGGCGACGGCGACGATTCCGGCGGCGTCCGCGCGGAACGTCCCGCGGTACGCGGGGACGAAGCGCGCGAAACCGGCGAGGGAGGTACTCATCTCCGCCCCCCTGTCTCTCGCGGCGACGACGCGACGGTAGAAATCAACCTCCGCGGCGCCTTTCCTGTCGTCCGGACACGGCTTCAGGAAGTGCCCGGCGTCGTCCACCAGAGAGGGTAACCCGACGCCCTTGCTGGAGTGGCCCGCCACCTGGTACGGCGCCACCCTGAGCGACGCGGTGTCCGTCTCGTCGCCGCGGGGAGGGCTGCCTTCCAACTGGCGTGGCGTTCCAGCGATCTCCACCCGGCAGACGTCCAAGGCGTTCTCCACGGGGACGAACGCGCGGGGAAGCGGCCCCGGCGCCTCCGCGACGTGGCGGACATCGACCACCCCGAGCGTGGCCATCACGCCAAACGCCTGGTGGCGGACGACGTGCGCGCCCGCTTGTGCGATGCCGAAGGCGGGGGAAGCTTTTTCTGTCTTTTTCTCGTGAAAACTTGAAAAACCCGAATTTTCGTGGCTGTCTTTTTAGTCTCACGTTTACGTAGTACGATATCGTTAGCTATTATCCTTCTTTGCCTGAACGAGAAAACACTGCAGTGTGCGGAGTCTACAAAAGGTATCTCGACGCGCTCGTCACCCCGCGCCGCTCGCGCGCTCCCGCAGCCGCCGGAACGCCTCCGCGGCGGCGACGAACTTCTCGGCGTCCCCCCCCTTTTTGTCCGGGTGCCACCGCAACGCCGCCTTCTTGTACGCGCGCGCGAGCGCGTGCGCGCCCACGCTTTCTGACCCGGAACCGAGCCCAAGCGCGGCGAGGTCCCGGGCGCGGGTCCTCGCCGCCGCGTCCTCCGCGCCGCGCCGTCCGCGCCGCGCCGCGCGCTCCTCCCTGGCCGCCTGCGCGGCCGCCTGCGCGCGTGCGTGCGCTTGAGCCTGCGCGGCGCGCTCCCGGTCGTTCCGCCTCTCCCACTCGGCGCACACCGGGTGGCTCGCCGCCGCGCACCCGCAGTCCGAGCAGAACAGCACGCACTCGGGGTCGGCGGCGTCGAGCTCGGCGAAGGCGCACCGGAACCGGCGGCACCGCGCGGGGCCGCATCGCGCGCACCCGGCGCGCTCGGCGCCGGAAACCGCGTCCGCGTGCGTTTCTCGGATCGTGTCACCGCGCTCGCGCGCCTCGCGAACGCGCGACGCGCACGCCGCGACGCGTCGGAGCCGCGCGGTCTCCTCCTCCGCCGCGGCGTCGCGCGCCGCCGCCGAGCGGCGCAGCATGCGCGCCGTGTCCTGGCGCGAGGCGTGCGCCTCCGCCGCGCAGCCGCACCGCGCGCACAGCGCGCCGTCGCGCGCGGCCTCGACGCGCGAGGCGGCGGCGGCGCGCGCGAAGGCGTGCGCGGAGACGGAGACGCAGCCGAACGCCAGCGCGCTCGCGGCGGCGTCCTCGGGGGATGCGCGCGCCAGAGGCGCGAGCGCCTCCGCGCCGCGCGCCCGCCAGCCCGATCGGCGGGCGAACGAGGAGCACCTCGCGGCGGGGTCCGCGCGGGACATGCACGAACGGCACGGCCCGCGCGCTTTGTTTTCGTGGTCTTTGTCGCCTACGCTCGGTCTGGAAGACGCGGCGAGGAGTTCGGCGAGACCAGAAGCGTCCACGCGCGAGACCCGGCCGGCGCTCGAAGAAGAGAGCTTCTCGGAGTGTTTTTTCCGAAGAAGCGTGTTTTCGTCACCCGCCTCGGAGCCGCGCGCCGCGTTGCGCCGTTCCCACTGTTCCCGCTCCCATTTCTCCGCCCACGCCTCCAGCGCAGCCTCCGCGCCCGTCTCGTCCACGGGCTCGGGGGTGTCGTCCTCGCCGTCGTCCGCGTCGCCGAACGCGCGCCGGAACGACTCGAAGAAGCGAAGCGTCTCCGACGTCTTGTCCCGCGACGGGGGAATCGACGCGCGCGCGGAGGCGGACGCGGGGAGAACATCCGCGTCGCCGTTCCCTTCGCCTTCGAGTTCGACTTCGAGTTCGAGTTCTTCTCCGACTTCATCATCTTCTTCTTGTTCTTCTTGTTCTTCTTGTTCTTCTTCTTCGTGCGTCGCCGCGTGCGCTTCATCTCTCCCAGCCGGCGTGCCGGGTTGTTCGTTCGCCGTCTCAGCCGCGTCGGCGTCTTCGGGCGTTTGGTCCTCGCCGGTCTGCGTCTCGCAATCCGCGCGCAACGCGGCCCCGCGCGCCGCCGCCGCCGCCGCGTCCCGCGCCGCGCGCGCCTCCGAGTGCAGCGCGGCGACCGTCTTCGCGGCGCTCGCCTTCCGGGCTTCCAGCTCGCGGATCTCGCGCGCCAGCGCGTCGCGGCGCGCCGCCGCGGACCGGGCGGCGTCCTCCACCGCCTGCGCCGCGCGCGCGGCGGCGGCGACGGACGACGCGAGTCGCTCGCACGCGACGCGCGCCGCGTCGGCGGCGTCGCCCGGGGGATCGCGCCGACCGGACTCGGAGGACGCGACCGAAGACGCGCTCGTCCGCATCATCGGAACGGGTGGTGTCTGCGTCGTTTCTTTTTTTGATGAGCTCGCGGTCGGTTTCGAGGGCGGTTTCGTGTGCGTCCGTTTCGAACGCCCCGCCGTCTCGTCGCCCTTCCCCTTCGTCCGCTCGGCGCGCGCCGCCTTGGACGCCGCCTCGGCGGCGGCGGCGCGATACGCGGGGTCGAGTTTCGCGGCGACACCGTACGCGCGCGCAGCTTCGTCGTGCCTCCCCAGCGCCGTGAGCGCCTCGCCCACGCGTACTCTGGCCTTGGCCCACTCCGGCTCGATGCGCGCGGCGCGGCTCGCGTCCTCCAGCGCGCCGCCCGGGTTCCCGCCGAGCGCGAGAATGGCGGCGGCGCGGTTTGAGTAGGCTTTGGCGTCGCCGGGCGCGGCGGCGAGCGCCTGGCTGTACGCGGTGATCGCGGCGCGGAGCTCCCCCGTCGCGAACGCGTCGTTCCCCCGCGCGCGCGCGTCGTCCGCGTGCGCGATTTCGTGGTCGATGGACGAGCACCCGCATCGAGAGCACCGCGTGAGCGTCGGGTCGTTGTCGGGGTGCGTCTTATTTTCCGTCGGCGCACGTTCGGGTTCGGCGCGCTCGGGACGATTCGCCTCCTCGGGCGCGTGTTTCACGGAGGAACTCTCCTCCGCGAACGCGCGCGGGTCCAGGGGGGGGGGCTTGGCGTAGTAGTCCGCGGTGCATTTCAAGTACCCGCCGGGACACCCGGGGCACGTCTTCGACACGCACCGCCCGCGGCACACGCCGAGGAGGTCGCGCGTCGTGAACGGATCCTTCAGGTGCTTGTCTAGGTGGCCATTCGCGGACGAGGATCTCGCCATCGATGCGTCGTCGAGCCGGGGCGCGTGACGTCGACACCGGGGCTGAAGCTGAAAGTAAGAGACGACTTTCAGTCGGTGAGACGAGTCAACGTGCGATGGTGACGACGAGTGAGACGATGGATGCACCGGCAGCCACGACGGCCGGTGTGCGCGTCGCAGGAGTGAAGACGCGGTGGACGGATGAGGCGTTTTTCCCGTGGCGAAATACAGGCACGAGTGTTTCGTAACGCCCGAGGAATTTTCACGAACCACGACAACCTGCTGGCGCACGCCAACTGCGCGACGCGGTCTGAGGAGGCGCAGAGCGCTTCAAAGCAGGCGCATATATACAAGAAAAAAACGACGCCAATGGACAGAGCGCACCAGTCCGACGCGCAAGATGCCATCCCCGGCCTTCCCAACCACGTCGTGGAACGTCACGTTCTCAGATCTGAACATTTTCCCGATCCCGCAGATTTCGCGAGGCTTCAGACTGTGAGTCGCGCGATGCGGGACGTGGTAGCGGCGACCGGGAGGCCCGTCGAGCCTATGGGCTGGGAAGAGGCTTCGAAGCTTGGATGTTTAAGCGCGCTGCAGCGCCTGCTGCGGCAGGGTAATATTCCTGCTGAAGGCAAAATTGAGGTATTCCGCTGGGCAGCGTATCGCGGTGACCTCGAGACGATGAAGTGGGCGGAAAAGAACTACTTCCGGATGGATGTGGACACGTGCAACTTTGCCGCGGCCGGCAATTCCCTCGAGGCACTGAAGTGGTTGCGCGCGAATTACTGTCCGTGGAATGAAGACGTGACCATGCACGCGGCGCTTCATAACTACACGGAGATCCTACAGTGGGCGCACGCGAACGGCTGCAAATGGTTCAGTCACGCCATCTTTTTCGCGGCGATGAGAGGACACCTCGAGTTGGTGCAGTGGGCGTTCACGGACAGAACGATGCGGAGCGTGGTCACGCGCGAGCGCGGGAATATCTACGGGTGTGGTAACATCCGTGTGCTGAAGTGGCTACGCGCGAACGATCCCCTCTGGTGCGACCGGGCGAGCAAGAAGTCCGCGGAGAATGTTTACCGACAACTGCGCGAGCGGTGTCGCCAGGCCGGCGAGCCGTTCGGCACCGAGCCCGCGTTCCTGGAGGCGCTGCGCTGGTACGAAGACGGTTGCCCGATGTGAAAGACGATCGACAGACACACGACGAACGTCGCCGCGACGTTCGAGCGAGCGAGCTGCGTAGGTCACGTGCGTAGAGACACGTTCGATGACAAGGGAGCTACCGAGAGATATCGATGCCGAGAGTCTCGTCCTCGCGACGTTTTCGCGAGACAAAAAAGAGACGCTCACGCCCAGAGTACGAGCGCGTCCACCGCGAAGTACGCGACGCACAGACCGACCCAGAGCCTGAACGTGGACATCGGCTTGACACGCACGTATGGATATGCGTCACCGCGGGTGCTCTTCGCGCTCGACGCGCGCGTGTCTTCTTCGTCGTTCCGAACCGCCTCGAGGCGTCGGCGCAGCGTCGCGACCGCGCTTCGAAGCTCGGCGAGCTCGGCGGCGGCGGCGTCGGCGTCCGCCGTTTTCTTTTCGGGGCTCGCGTTGACGTTGCGCTTCGGGCGCGCGACGATGCGGCGCGCGCGCACGCCAAAGCGCAGCGTGGACAGCGTCTCCGCGGCGTCCGCCACGCTCGGCGAGAGGCACGTCACGAGCACGGCGCGCGCGTTCCCCCCGAGCGCCTCGGAGAGCAGGAACGTGAGCTTGCTGTCGCGGTAGGGGACGTGAGGCGCGGCGCCTTTTTTCTTCGCCGGCGTGTCCGCGCTCGCGGGGAGATCGTCCTCCGCCTTCGCGGCGGTGAGCGCGGCGACGACGTTGCCGAGCGCGGAGAGGGACTTGTTTATGCCGCACGCCTCGTCGAGCCGCGAGCCCGCGGCGCCTGAGCGCCGCACCTGCTCGCACCCCGCCAGGTCCACGAGGAACAGCTTGCTGTGGAACTTCGCCGTCTCCATGCGGAGGATGACGACGAGGTGCGACCTCGATGAGTCCTCGTTCAGGTCCGTGGCGCCGGTCGAGCGGCGCGCGCTCGCCGTCTCGAGGAGCGCCTCGACGTCGACGTCATCGCCCAGCAGGATCTCCGCGGCACCGCGGGGCCACACGCCCCGCCTCGGGTCCGCGACCACGCGGAGCGAGGACGCCGAGGCCTCGGCGGAGGAGACGGCTCTCGCGCCGGCGCCGGTCATCAAATCCGCGAGACGCTCGTTGTACAGCTCGAGCGCCGAAAACGTCAGGCGACACGTCTCGCCGGCGAGCACGCACGCGTCGCGGTGGGACACCAGGTCGGCGATCGCCTGCGTGCGTCGTGCGCGTCGCGTGCGTCGTGTGTCGTGCGCGTCGCGTGCGTCGCGTGTCGTTTCGAGGGAGCGGATGGTGAAAGGTCAGCGGAAACGACGCGCGCGAAGAGACGCGCGCGGCGGAAGCTGCGCGCGCGACGGTCACTCGCCGGGGGCACGTTTTCGAGACGAGACGAGAGGAGGTTCGGACGCGCACGTACGCGCTGCACGACTCCCGGGTCGCCGGGTCCGCCGTTCATGGTGTGCGACTTTCCCGCGCCGCTCTGGCCGTACGCGAGCACCGCGCCGTTGATCCCGGCGCGCACGTCCTCGAGCGTGGGGCGCACGGCGTCGAACACCGCGTCGTTGGAGGCGGTCGGGGGGAAGACCGCGTCGAACGAGAACGACGGCGAGCCCGCGAGCGTCACCTCCGCGCCGCGCGTCCCGACGCACGAGCCGCGCTCCGACGACCCGAGCGGTCGCACGCGACACACGACGCGCGTACTGCCCCTCGGCGCGTGCTCGGTTTCCGCGGGCGACATGTCGCGCGGCTCGGGTCGACGCGCGCGCGTGAAAGTGACCGGCGCAAGTGGCCGGCGTCCCGAAATCGGTTCGGGAGCTCCGAGTTTTGTGAGAAAGAGCCACGACGCCGAAGCCGCTGCGCACTCGACTCGACACGATGGCGCTCGCTTCGTCCGCCCTAGTCCGCGTCGCCCCCGCGGTCGCGACCTGTCGCGCCTCTCGCGCGGCCCCTCGACGCGGCCTGATGATCGTCGCCGGCGCGAAGGGCGCGCGGGCGAGAGCGTTCGACCCCGAGTTCGAGAAGAAGAGCCCTTCCGGCGGCGAGACTCGCACCCAACCGCACACGCACGAGCTGCGCGTGACGAGCACGAACGACCTCGTGGATGCCGTCATCCGACGCGCGCTGCGTCCGGCCGAGCCCGACCGCGACTCGAGCCTCGGCGCGCTCGGTGACGCGGACGAGTACCCCGGCACGCGTCACGCGGACGACACCGAGGTCCTCGACGCTCTGCTCTCCCGCGCGGGCGAAGTCACCGCGTGCGAAGCCTCGGACGTGCTGCACGCGGTTTCGCGCTCGGCGCGTTTCGAGAAGCTCGAGGGTCCCCGCGGGCGCCTCCTGGACGCCTTCGCGCGCCTCGACGGCCCGTTCCACGCCATGCAGGAGATGTACCTGGACGAGAGCGCGCCGATGGCGTGGATGCGCCCGCGCCGGGAGGAGACGGACCCGCCGCCCTGGACCGGCGCGCCGGTTTCGCGACGACCCGCGACTAAACCGCCCTACGGCTACTCCGCGCGCGACGTCGCGCGCGTCGCGTACGCCTTGGCCTCGTTCCCGAGGGCGACGGACCAGTCCGCCGAGACGAACCGGCGTTCGCTCGCGAAGGCTGCCGCGCATTTCGCCGCGCGGTTCGCATTTCGCGACGAGTGGACCCGCGAGGAGCACGCCGAAAAGGGCGACCTCGCGACGCTGGCGTGGTCCTTCGCCGAAATACCAGGCGCGCTCGGGGACGACGCGCTGACGCGGAAGGCGTGTCGACGCGCGATGCGCGAGCTGAGCCACCCCGTGCGGCGCCACGCCGCCGCGTTCTCCGCCGAGGAGATCGTGGTCGTGGCGTGCGCGTACGAGCGCGCGTACGACGACTGCGCGCTCGGAGGTTTCGAAAAAAAAAAAGCGGGCGCCGCCGACGGGCGGGCGACGGCGAACCACGCGCTGCAGGCGCTGGCGCCGCAGGCGCTCCGGCGCGCCTCCGAGTTCTCCGCGGAGCAGCTGGGGTACGTCTCGGACGCGTGCGCGCGGTTCGGCGTGCACCCGAAAGGCGAGGGCATGTGGGACTGGAACGCGGTCGTGCGCAAGAGGCGAAAGGAGGAGAGCGACGCGGCGATCGAGAGCGACGCGGAGAAGAACGTCGACGCGTGAGCGGCGCGGCGGCGACGAAAGCGAAAGCGTCGCG
>Ga0181561_10002826_pt1 | contig 15321 bp, 7 predicted proteins | sample 011ome_19_FD_133760 | JGI IMG/M metagenome (GOLD analysis project Ga0181561, IMG submission 133760) | Coastal salt marsh microbial communities from the Groves Creek Marsh, Skidaway Island, Georgia - 011510BT metaG (megahit assembly) | ecosystem: Environmental > Aquatic > Marine > Intertidal zone...
CCACTGCGGCACGCCCTCGTACCGGTCGTACCGCGGCTCGTGAAGCACGAAGTTCACCGCGAGCTCGCGGCGGATCACCAGCTCGTCCAGGTACTTGTCCACGCCGCGGCGCAGCGCGGGCGATGGTACCAGCTCGGGGCGGTACGGGGACGAAGCCTCCGGCAAGCCTCCGCCGTCGTTCCGGTTCCCCTGTTCTCGTTCCCGGGGGACGCCCTCGCGCGCCACGCGCAGGGCGCGGTACGTGAGGTAGACCACGGAGATCTGCCCATAGTGCACGTGCGGACTCAGGTGGGACTGCAAACCCAGCCCGGGGTCGTTGCGGTGCGCCGCGTACCGGTCCAGCCGCGCCGCCAGGAACGTCTCAAACTTCCGGTGCGCCTCCGCCTCGCCGCCGCGGTGGTACCCGTCGCACCGGCGCACGGAGCGGTCCACCACCGGCCCGCTCGGGGACGCCGCGTCCAGCGCGTCCAGGCACGCGTCCGTGCCCAGGTGGAGAGGCAGGGCAGGGAACGGAAACGGTTCCGAACCGTTTCCGCAACCGTTCGCAACGCGCCGGCGTCCGGCGTCGCCCGCGACCAACGCGAGCGCCGCGTCCTTCGTCGCCGCGCGCGCCTGCGCTTCGGGCGCGAGCGGCGTCGGCACCAGCTCGGCGCTCGCCAGCGTCTCCAGCCTCGGCCAGATCTTCGCGCGGAGCGTCGCGGCAGCCTTCTCGGCCCTGTGTATGCTCCCGTTCGGGGCGTACACGGGCGCGACCACCTCGCTCTCCACCTCCCACACCGCGCACGCCGCGCGGGCGGCGAGCGCGCGCCGCCATTCGCGCAACACGCGGGTGTACCCGCCGTCGACGACCACCTCCGCGGCGTTCGCGGACGCCGCCGAGATGACCTCTCCCGGGTCGCCGACGAACGCCAGCAGCTGTATGTTTCTTTGCGTTTCCAAGCACGAACGCATCTCGCACAGCCCGTCGTACATGAACGCGAGGTGGCGTTCGTTGGCCCACGGGAACGCGCCAGTCCCTGCGAACGCGGCCACCAGCGGCTTGTTCATCGCGACGGCTCTCTGCGCGGCAAACTCCAGAGACTCGTTGTGCCTCGCGCGCTGCGCGGACTGCACCCAGAGCAGCACGAACGTCCCGGCGTCCCTGGAGGGAAGGAAGTTCAGGCGACGGACGCGCTCGGGAGAGACCGCTCGGGAGAGACCGGTAGACGCGCCGCGCGCGGCAACGTTTTTTCCCGCCGCCGCGCCCGGGCGGAGCGCCGACGCCTTCGGCACGAAGTGCGAGGACGCGCGCGGCGACGAAGGACGCGGCGGGAGCGGGGGCAGGGGCGGAGGCCTTCCTTGGTTTTCCAACGCAGCACGACGTGCGAGAGCGGCCGCCTTGTTCGCCGCCGCGCGCGCACGCTGCGCCTCGGTCACCTCGCCGGGACCCCCGCCGGATGACATCCGAGGATGTCTCGCGGGAACTCCGAACGCGGTCTCGTCCGATGTCGAACGCGGTCTCGTCCTTTCGAGTCGCGCGCTTCAGCACGTACACCGGTTCGCGGCCGCCTTCATCAGGCCGAGCAGAACGAGGATCATGATGAATCCCACGCTGTACATGTCCCCGCCCACCACGCTCACCTGCTGGTTTTGTCCCGCGACCACCCCGGACGCGTTGTCGTGGTTCTGCTGCTCGTGCTCGTCCCCATCTCCCGAAGCGCCTCCGCTGCCCGAAGCGCCGACGTCGCCCTTCCCCTCGGGGGCGCGTCCGACCATGACGCGCGCGCGCGCTCGCTGCTCGAGTGGTGTCGGTCCGGGACGACGGCGCGTGAATCGCGGTCGAGCGCCGCGTCTCCGGGTGTGCCGCGCACCGAGGACGTCACCTCACAAACCCTCTCGGAAAACACACCGAGACGCGGGCCGATAAATTGGCGGTTTCGCGCGCGAACGACAACAGTGTCTCGCCCGACGCTCGATAGATGTTCCTCGAATTTGATCACGCCTTATTTCAACACAATATCACATCTACGCGCGCGCGCGTTCCTCGCGTACCCGGCTCGCGTCGTAGACCACTCGATCACTCGCTCGTTCGCGCGCTCCCATCGCCGCTGGCGCTCCCCACCGCGTATCGGCTGGTCCTGAGCCCTTCCCGCGCTCCCGCGGGCCCGAACAGGTCCCAGAGCCGCGTCCACGTTTCGGCGCGCGCCGCGTCCGCGCCCTCCGGCGCTCCGCCGCGGCCGGCCATCTCGTCGGCGAGGGGCGCGACGAGCGAGTGCGTCAGGCGCGCGTCCCGGTAGAACTCGCGCAGGCCGTGCGGAATGGCCGCGCGCATGCTCGCGGCGGCGCCGAACTTGGACTGGAACAGCATCACCTCGACGTCCGCGAAGCCCATCAGCGCCATGTCCGCCATGGACCGCGACCACGCGCCGCGCGGATCGGACGCGTCGCACGACGCCTCCGCCGCCTCCGCGCAGACGCCGGTGTTGCCCGCCTTGACGTGCCCGTACGCGCCGTCCGTCGCGAGCACGCTGGGAAGGCCCAGGCGCTTCGCCTCCGCGAACACCACCGCGCGCACGCCCGGCGCGTCCGTCATCAGGAACACGCCCCAAGGCGCGTCGGGTCCCGACGCGAGCGCGCGGCCCGTCGCCGCCGCGCAGCGCAGAAACGAAGACAGAGGCGCGCTCGCGTTCGCGACCCCCGCGTAGCCTCCGTCGCGATTATCCGGACCCGGCGGTCCGGCCTCGTGTTGCCTCGTGTCCGCGCCGGTGCGCTTCGCGATGTCCGCCGCGGGGCACTCGGGTTCGGGGAAGGGCACGCGTTCGGCCTCCTCCGCGAGGAACGCGTCCATCCCGGCGAGCGTCGCGTTTTCCCGACGGGAAAACGCGCGCGTCGGCGGCGCGACGGCGGAGACGTCGGCGAATCCGACGCGGACGTGCGCGGCGACGGCGGCGGTCCAGTTCCCGCGCTCCATCTCGCGCAGGTAGGGCGCCATCTGCCGCTTCAGAAAATCCCGGGGATGCGCGATCGCGGCTCCGAAGCACCCGCCGACGGCGCACGACGGGCACGGCGACGGCTCCGACGTGGGCCTCGTGTTCGCGCTTCGGTTCCCGTCGTTCGTCATCCGGACGCCGACGATCCAGCGATACGACGCGCACATGCCCCAGTCGCCGCGTTGGTGCGGGTGGCACCAGTGCCCGAAGCTCTGCTTGATGCGTATCCGCACGACCCTCGCGCCGCGCACGACGGGGTCGTTCATCATCACCTCGATGGAGTTGGCGTCGGGGGGCGCGACGTACGTGCCGTCGGGCGACTCGGCTTCGCCCTCCGCGACTCCGTCGCGCCCGGTTCGGTAATACATACCCTTCGGCGACCACGTGACCACTAACTCGTCGGCGCGCGCCGCTTCGGGCGCGACGCCCAGCTCGTCCGCCACCTTCCGCTCCTTCTCCCCGTCCCACCGCCAGTCCACGCCGCGTATGCCGGTGAAGAAGTCCCCGAGGTCGAAGCGGCACGCCTCGACCACGTGCGCGACGGACGGCGGCGCGGGCGAGCCGCCCAGCCCGGTGCCCCGGCACGCGCGCGGCTGCGTCTGCAGGTACGCCGCGCGTCCCGTCCCTAGGCCGATCGCCAGCATCTCCTGGTAGTGCTGCATCTCGTCCCCTATGCCGTTGAAGTGGTTCTCGGACCAGTCGATGATCAGGACGCCCAGGCTCGGGTCGCGCCGGAGCGACCCGGGCGCGTACCGCGCGCCCGCGGCGGCGAAGAACGCATCCGCCGCGCCGCACGTCGCGCGGAAGCGCTCGGCGGCGCGCCGCGCGGCGACGCGCGCGTCGAACTCGTCGACGCCGCGGTCTTCGTGAGATGCGCCGACGTTCGAGGGTTCGGAACCCGCGTGTGTCGCGGAACCCGCGTGTTCCGACGATGACACCGCCGCCGACGGCGGTGTCATCGTCGGGTTCGGGTTCGGCGGCGACCGCGGCGACGACGGCGATCGCGGCGCCGGCGCGACGACGCTCCTGATCACCTTCGGGGTCCGAAGCTCCGCGTCGGACGCGAATCGGTGGGTTCGGGTCGCCCCGCTCGGCGTCGTCACCGCAAACCTCCCGCCGGTCTCCGCGTGCCAGTCGTCCGGGACTGACGACCTCGAGCCCGGCGCGAGGCCCCCGGTGAGATGCGCCGCGGCGAACAGGAACGCCACGCCGAAGCCCATGACTTGGAGCACGCGCGCCGGTCGCGCGCGGCGTACCGCGCCGAGGGACGCGGCGCTCATCGGGGCGACACAGACCCGCCGCCCGCGATGAACGAGCGCGCCGCCGCCTGACCCCCACCCTCTGGGGGACGGGCGCGCGGCGTGCGCGTGCGGGGGCCGCGCCTGCGGCGTGTGTGCGCACCGAGTAACAACGACGAGGAAACTCGAGCGCCGTCGGGCGCCGGTCGATCGCCGGTCAAGCCCGCGTCCGACGCTTCGGTTTTCCCCATATGGCGCTCGGCACCCGAGCGCGCCTTTTCGCGGTCGAAACCAGGCAATCTGACTCGGATGCCATCAGATTTCGTCTCCTCGACGCGGTATTGGCCAGCGAGCGAATCGCTGATCCGACGTCAGCCAATTTTTGATCGGGAGTGACTAATTGCCCATACGCGTGGGTTTGCGACTTTCGCAGCAGTCAGCACTGCAGGCCGGCCCCGAACCGACAGAAACCAAAACGCGCGAGTCGTGTGACTAAATGCACATACGCGGCGCGAACCGCGCGACGCTGAGTCGGATCCACTTGGTTGAAACGTGACGAAAAGTGCAGCGACGTGCGCGGTGAGGTCATTGCCTTCGGCGTCACGCGCGGGCCAAAACCCGCGCCTCTCGATCGGCGCCCTCGAGCGCGAAGCGTGATCGCACTCGCGGTCTCTCCGCGGACGTCCCCACTCGGTCGCGCGCGCACGCGCCGGTGCGCCGAGCCTGGATAACCGGAACGAACCCGCTCGGTGAAATCGATTCCGGTCGCGTACCGAACACCCGCACGAGTTTGGAGAAGATGCCCAAGGTACGCGCGCGGCACCGCGGGGATGCCTTGGCGACCGCGACGGGTGAACGAGCGCCGTCTCCGGCGACTTCGCGTTCGCGTGCGGCGATCTACGCGCTCGAGCGCCTCGAATTGCGCTCGCCCCGGTCGTTTCGGCGCGTGCGCGGCGCGTCCATCCGGTCCGCTTTTTCGGGAACGCCGCGAGAAAACCGCGACCCTCGCGGGAAATGTTTCCGGCGGTTCGGCGACCGCGCGCCGCGTCGCGCGCGACGTCCTCCGCGACGCGCGACGCGACCGCTTTCCAGCGCCGGCACTGACATCATTCGTTCCCGACCTCGCAGAAACGCGGCGGAGGCCAATCCAAGAGCCTCACCCTCGAGGTGCTCAGCGCCAACTTCCACTTGCCCATCAACGACGTCGCGAGGAAGGTACGGACGAGACGCTCCCCGGCGCTCGACCGTCGCAACGAAGCGATCGGCGGATCTCGCGCGCGGTTTCAACCGTCGAAACGCGCGGTCGACGGTTGAAAGTTGCCACCCAAATTTCCTTCGCGGGGTTTCAACCCTTTTTTTTTTTTTGTTTCGTTTCCGCCCCGACGCGACGAACCGAAACTGACCGACGACCCGACCCGTAAAAAACATGCACGCACTCGCGACGAAAAAAAACGAAAAAAAACGCAGCTCGGGTTGTGCGTGACTGTTTTGAAGCAGCGGTGCCGCGAGCACGGCATCACGCGCTGGCCGTACCGCAAGGTCAAGAAGCTGGACACCATCATCAGCGCGCTGGGGGGAACCGCGGAAGATGGCTCCGAGCGGCTGGACGACGCGACGGACGCCGACCGTCGGCTGTCGGCGGTGAAGCGCACGCGCGAGTCGCTCATCACCGACCCCAACTCGGACGCGCACTTGCGCGTCGGGAAGCTCAAGACCATCCGCCGCCGCCTCTCCTCGGGCAGCGGCAGCGGCAGCGGCGACGAGGATGGGAGCCAAGGCCAGTGCGGGAGCCTCGGCGGCGCGCGCGCGGGCAGCGGCGCGTCCGGCGCGTCCGCGCAGACGGCGCACGTGGCGCGCCCGCGCGCCGCGCGCCTCAGCTCGGGCGGCGTCGACGGTTTGCTCGAAGCCGCCGCGTCGCTGAGCGACGGCGAGGAGACCCCCGGGACGCCCACGCGGGACCCGGACGGCATCTCCTACCGCTCGCCGCGCATCTCCGGGCTCCTCTCGGCGGTCGAGCACGAGCGCATGAACGCCGCCGCGACGCAAGGCAACGCCGCGAGCGAGGCGGCCGCCGCGCTCGGCGCTCTGTTCCGCCCGACGGGCGCGGCGGGCGCCTTTGCGCCGGTGAAGCCGAGTCTCGCCGCGGCGCCGCCGACTTTTTTGGCGCCGCCCTCCGCGCCGGAGAGCGCGAGCCACCTGCCGGCGGCGATCACCGCGGCGCTGGACCCCAAGGCGTACGCCGCAGCGCTCGCGGCGTTCGCGCAGGGCATGTCCGCGGCGGCGGCGCCCGCGTCCTCCGCGCCCTGGACGGCGGCGTCGGCGGCGGCGGCGCAGATGCCGCCGCACGCGCTCTTCGCGTGGATGGCGGCGATGTCGGCGGCGCCCCCCCCGCCCATCGCGGCGCCCCCCGTGCCGAAGTGGAACGCGGAGACGCTGCAGCGCCTCGCGGAGACCATGCAGGCGGCGACGCGCGTCGGCGCGACCGCGGCGACCGCTGTGACCGCGGCGAGCGAATCCGCGCACCAGCCGTTGTGACAGGACGGGCCCGGCGACTCTTCATCACCATTCTCAGAAGACACAAAGAAAGGCTTAAAATTAAGGCTTTTAGGCTTCGTTTTGACGCGTTTGTCGCAGCCGCGTCGTGTTGTATCTCCGACGTTGGACGCGGCTGAATAAAATAATTTTTTACCCGCGCTTGCGGACCGCGATCGGCGCGGGTCGCTCGTGTCGTCGTACACGATGGCTCGACCGCCGCGCGCGTCCGCGAGTCGCGTGACACTTGTAATACAGTAGCCTCTACGTTGAACTTTGCGTCAAAACCGTCGTGCGAAATCGAGCGTGGCATTTCTCGCTCGCAGTGATTTCGCCACTGTTTGGTTCTCGGCATTTCGAGTCGTGACTCCCGCCGCCGCCGCGGCAGAGATCGAGTTTGGCGTGTGAGCGCGAGTGAGCAAAAACCGCAAATTGCCCCTTGCTCCGCCGCCACACGATCGCGAAAAAGCCAAAAGCCTGTCTGCGGCTGAGTGATCTCGCGAACGCTCCGAGGCCATCCTTCGTGGCGCGCCGACCCCGGCCGAGATCGAAGTCACCCGCTGACGAAGCCGCGAGCCTTCTTCGACGGCCCGTGTCCACGCGAGAGCACTCAGAGGAGCGACTGTCTCCCGGCGAGGACGACGCGGGCGCGCGTGCTTTGTTCGCTCGACCGCCTCTGTCGGCGCCTGAACGCGGGTTACCGTCGGAGACTTTTTGACGCGCACGTCGCGACCGCGTCCTCACCGCCACCATGGGGAAGACTCCCGCGCAGGAGAACCGCTTGAAGGCGAAGAAGGCTGGTATGAGCCACGAGCAGGTGAAGAAGGAGCAGAGTGAGGAGGCTCACAGGTTAAAGAAGCTGGCGAACAAGGACATCAGTTTCGGCAAGAAGGAAGGTTTGAAGACGAAGGACCAGATCATGGCGCAGCGGCTGAAGGACATGAACGATCCGACGACGGAGCTGGGCAAGGCCACCTTGCGCGCCGCGCGGAAGGCGGCGAAGGAGGCTGAGGAGTTCCTGCTGCGCACGAAGGGCATCTCCATCAAGCAGACGGAAGTGCCGGAAGGGGTGGACCCCAAGACCATCCTGTGCGAGTACTTCAAGCACGGATGCTGCGCGAAAACCGCGGAGAAGTGTCGTTTCTCGCACAAGATGGAGGCGGCGACGCGCAAGGGCGGGAACGACGCCACCGCGAGCCGCAACATCTACGACGACGACGAGGCGGATGAGGCGGACACCATGCAGCTGTGGGACCAAGCCAAGCTGGAGGCTGTGATCGCCAAGAAGCACGGGAAGGAGGCCAACTCGTCGAACGAGACCACCATCGTGTGCAAACACTTTTTGAAAGCCGTCGAGAAGCAGCAGTACGGGTGGTTCTGGAACTGCCCGGGCGGCGCCGACTGCAAGTACAAGCACAAGCTGCCCAAGAACTACGTGTTCAAGGCGGATTTGGTCGCGATGATGCGCGAGGCTGCGATGAACCGCAAGTCCGACCAGGACGAGCTGCGCGAGGAACTGGAGAAGCTCAAGGCGAGCGGGCCGGGCACGCCCGTGACCCTGGACGTGTTCCTCGAGTGGAAGACGAACAAGGTGGAGGCGCGCCGCGCGCGCGACGAGAAGGCGAAGGCGGAGCGCCAGAAAAAAGGCATCTTCACGGGCAAGGAGCTGTGCGAGGCGGCGGACATGAGCCACGGCGCGGACGAGGGCTCCGCGGAGGATGACGTCGAATTCGCCGAGCTCCGGCGCCTGCGCAAACTCGCCGAGGAGGAGGAGGAGAAGCGCGTCGCCGCGGAAGCCGCGGCGGCGCTCGAGAAGGCCAAGTCGTCGGGGTTCACGTACGGCGAGGAGGAGCTGGACTGGGGGATCTCCACGGACGAGCTGAACGCGAACAAACCAGAGGGGTACGTCAGCTCGGAGTACTCGAGCTCGGACGAGGAGGCGGGCGAGGCGGGCGACGACGGCAAACCGAAGGTTGTTCGCGTGCGCCGCAAGAAGGAGAAGGAGGAGGGCGAGGAGGAGGGCGAGGAGGGCGACGCCGCGGCCGGGTCGTCGAAGCGCACGCGCAAGAAGACCACGCAGAAGGTCGTGCCCGAGGGTTTCGAGGAAGAGGAGGTGTTCGAGAAGCCCAAGAAGGGTGAGGACGCCGCCGCGAAGGTGGACTCGCTGCTCGCCGAGGACGAGAAGGCGGGCGAAGTCGACGCGAAGGAGCTCGGCCGCCGTCTGGCGGAGAAGAAGGCGAAGGAGGAGGCGGAGGCGGCGGCGCTCATCGTGAAGGTGCAGAAGGAGAAGGAGGAGAAGGAGGCGCGCAAGGCGGCGAAGAAGGCGGAGAACGACGCGAAGCGCGCGGCGAAGAAGGCGGAGAAGGAGAAGGGCAAGAAGAAGAAGGGCGAGGACGAGGTGACGACTCTGGAGGAGGCGATGAAGGGCGTGAGCGTCGCCGCCGCCGAGGCGGAGGGCGCGGCGTCTGGCGCGCTCAGCAAGAGCGCGCTGAAGCGCACGGTGACCGGTGTCTTGGCGTCGAGACCCACGTCGCGGGACATCAAGATCATCAACTTCTCCATGGGCATGAACGGCCGCGAGCTCGTGCAGGACTGCACGATCGAGGTGACCATCGGCCGGCGGTACGGCTTGCTCGGCCAAAACGGCTGCGGCAAGACGAATTTTCTGGAGTGCCTGGCGAACCGCGAGGTGCCCATTCCGGAACACATCGACATGTACCACCTGAACGGCGAGACGGAGCCCACGAGCCGTAGCGCGATTCAGACCGTCATCGACGAGATCAACGCGGAACTGGGTCGTTTGAACAAGCTCGAGGAGCACATCTTAGAGAACTTCGGCCCGGAGGACGAGAGGCTCGAGGCCATCTACGAGCGTCTCGAGGAGATCGACCCGACGACGTTCGAGAGCCGCGCGTCGGAGCTTTTGCACGCGCTCGGGTTCAGCGAGACGATGATCCACCGCGCGACGGAGGATATGTCCGGCGGGTGGCGCATGCGCGTCGCGCTCGCGAAGGCGCTCTTCGCCGCGCCCACGCTCCTACTGCTGGACGAGCCCACCAACCACCTGGACCTGGAAGCCTGCGTGTGGCTCGAGGGGTACCTCGCCAAGTACAAGAAGTGCCTGATCCTCGTGTCGCACTCGCAGGATTTCCTCAACGGCGTGTGCACGCACATCATCTGGATGACGCAGGGCACGCTGCGGTACTACACCGGCAACTTCGACACGTACGTGAAGACCGTGCGCGATGACGAGATCGTACAGCAGAAGAAGTACGAGAAGGAGCAGGCGGACATCAAGCACCTCAAGGAGTTCATCGCGTCGTGCGGCACCTACGCCAACGCGCGGAAGCAGGCGGAGTCGAAACAGAAAATCATCGATAAGATGGTCGCCGCGGGCCTCACCCCCGCGGTGACCAAGGAGAAGACGTTCACGTTCCGCTTCCCCGAGTGCTCCAAGGTGCCGCCGCCCGTGCTTCCGTTCGACAACGTGTCCTTCGCGTACGACGGCAAGCCGGAGCACTATCTGTACAAGGACCTCGACTTCGGCGTGGACTGCGACTCGCGCATCGCGCTCGTGGGTCCCAACGGCGCGGGCAAGTCCACCTTGCTCAAGCTCATGACGGGCGAGCTCACGGCGAGCAAGGGGAGTGTCACGCGCCACCCCGCATTGCTCATCGGTAAGTACCACCAGCACTCGGTGGAGGTGCTGGACCAGAGCAAAACCGTGCTGGACTTCTTCATGGAGCACTACCCCAACACCATGACGTTCAAGCGCGACCTCGACGAGTGGCGCGGGTACCTCGGGCGCTACGGCGTCTCCGGCCGCCAGCAGACCACGCTCATCGGCGAGCTCAGCGAGGGGCAGCAGTGCCGCCTCATCTACGCCATGATCTGCATGCAGAAGCCCAACATGCTTCTGCTGGACGAACCCACGAACCACCTCGACTTGGAGTGCATCGACACGCTCGCGGACGCCATCAACGCGTACAACGGCGGCGTCGTGCTCGTGTCGCACGACTTCCGGCTCATCGACCAAGTCGCGAAGCAGATTTGGGTGTGCGAGGACAAAACCGTGCGCCTGTGGAAGGATGACATCCGCGCGTACAAGAAGCACCTGACGAAGAAGGCGGAGCGGGAGGCGGCGGCGAAGAAGATTTGATCGCGGGCGGTAGTGCGCGAACGCGAACGTTCGAACGTTCGAATTGGAGAAACGCTCCAAACCAGAAGAGAGGGTCGCGAGGGTTCGCGCGAAGAGACGTCGCGCGGCGACGGCCGGCTCGGTGTGATATACCTCGTTACAAAAGCTCGCGCCGCGTGCGTCACCTTCCCGCGGCGGACGGCAGGGTTCCCGTGAGGAACCTGTACACGGCGGCGGCGACGACGTCCGCGTACCCCAGCGCGAAGACCAGCAGCACGAGCCCGAGCACGACCAGCACGCTGTCGAACATCAGGTCCACCCAGGTCCGCGGGTCGAAGAAACCGCGCCGCGGCCACCGCAACAGGGGCACGCTTTTTTTTTGGTACGAGAGCTGACGCGCGATCCAGGCGAACACGCCGCCGCCCTTCGCGGGCCCGTCACCGCCGTTCGCGGGCGGCGTACCCTGGTACGCGCGGAGAGGACCAACGGAAGTGACTCGACCGGCGTTTCCGTGTCCGATCGAGACCGAAGACGACGAGCGCGCGTCCGAACCGCGCGGCCGTGTCGTCGCGGGGACGCAGTTCCCACGAAGCCCCGCGCGGGCGACGACGCGCGTCCTCTCGACGCGGGGCGCCGCGCCGATACGCACGCGCAGAGATCGGTGGCCTCCTCGCCCGAGGCCATCGCGCGAAGACGCGAGCCGCGGGCGCGCCGCGACACTCGTCGAGGCCACGAGCGCCATCGTGCCGCCGAGAGCGATGGCGAGAGTGGCGATGAGCGCAGAGTTGTTCACTTTCAAAACTACACTTCACGCCAGATTTTCCGGCGTTTTCCGCGGCGTCGTGCGCGCCAGCACGGCGGCGTCCCCCGTGTCCGGGTCGATCTCCACGATCCCGCTCGCGCTGAGCCGCTCCGTCGCCGTGGCGAACGACCCGTCGCTCGCGTTGTGTCTCACGGTCACGGGCGCGCTTGCCCCCACCTCGAGTCCCCCGACCGCCACCTCCGCGCCTCCCCGCCGCAGCGCCGCCGCGCTGGGCATCTCGTCGCGCGGCACCGACCCGCACCGCACCTTCATCACCGCGCCGCGCTCGGGCCCGGGCATGAGCAAGTAGAGCGCGTTTTCGGTCGTTTCGGTCGTTTCGATCGTTCCGAAAACCTCAAGCACCACGGTCGCCGCGAACCCGCTCGGCATGCCGCGCTGCCTGACGGCGAAGCAGCTCCGCCTCCGCGCGCCGTCCCGGCTGGCGAACTCGCCGAGCGCGAGCGCTTTGTACGCCTCGACCAGCTCCAGCGGCGGCGGCGGCCGCGGCGGCGCGCCCTCCAGCGGGACGCCCGCGAGCCTCAGGCCCTCCCAGTCCACCTCCAGCTCCGCGGCGGTCGCGTCGAAGGCATCGCAAGGGGGCGCGTCCTCGAGGTCGGCGGCGTGCTTGGCGCGCCGAATCACCGCGCGCCACAGCTCTCCCTCCCACCCGTCGGCGTCGCCGGCTCGGCCGCACGCCACGAACGGCGGCGCCGTCTCCCGTTCCGAAACGACGCCGGCGCCGAGCGACATTCGCTGGGCATCCTGGAACAGACCGCGCGCCTGCTCGCCGCGCGTCTGCACGACGCTGGTGCGGCTGCTTCCCCGCACTTCGTTCGCGAACGTCAGCGCGACGACGGCGCGGCGCGCGGCGGAGGCGCCGAGAGCCCGACACACAAACGACACGCTCTGTTCATCCTCCAGCCTCAGCCTCTTGTCGGTGGCGACGTGCGCGTAGACGACGGCGTGGAACTCGGAGACTTTGCCGCTGAGCTCGCGCAGGACGCCCGCGGGCGTGCGTCCCTCCACATCGAAGAACCCGGGCGTGTCGAACAAAGCGAAGTCGTGGCTCTCGCCGTCCCAGCGCAGCGCGCCCCGCAGCTCGTACACCTGCGTCGTGCCCACCTCGAGCTCGCCGACGGCGGAGTCGGCGTTGGCGATGGCGTTCACCAGCGAGGACTTGCCGACGCCGGTCTTGCCCAGCACGAGCACCTTGAGATCGTCCCGCGCGCGCAGCCACGCGCGCTCGTCGGGGGTGAGCGGGGACAGGTCGACCGCGAACGGGCCGGAGACGCCCGGCTCCGCGCGGGGGGGGGTTTCGGCCGTGTCCTCGAGCCCGGCGCGGAGCGAGGATCGGCGCGCGCGGTTCGGCGCTCGCGTTCTCGGGGGCCGTCGCGACGACGCGACGAGCGCCGACGGCGCGACCGCGACGCGACTGCTCACCGCCGCGAACATCGACATCCCGGCGAGCCCCGCGCGGCGCGGGCGCGTGTGTCCGAGGCAAGAGGCGACTCGAGAGAGCCCTGTCGTGTGTGCGAAAAAGCTGTTCACAAAAACTGGAAAGCGCGACGCTCCCCGAACTCGAGGACGACGCCACCGACTCTCGTGTAATCGGGTACATCTACCGACGCGCGACTGACGCGGTACGTCCATCACCGCTTCCTGGCGGCGATCATGACGAAACACTTGTCCTCCCTGAGCACCTCGACCTCCACCAGCCCGCTGTTCCGCACCATCTCCACCACCGCGTCGGCGTCCCAGAACGGCGTGTTCACGTCCCAGACGGCGTTTCGGTACGTCTCGGCGTCGGCGGCGACTTTGTTTTCCGCGTACTTCTCTCGGATGGGCGCGGCGAGCACCACCGTGCTGGCGACCAGCACCCCCCCCGGCTTCAGGACGCGCGCGATCTCCGCGAAGCCCCTCTCCGGGTCCGGCCAGCAGTGCGCGCCGGCGCTGCTGTGCGCGGCGGCCACCGAGGCGTCCGCGAAGGGCAGCTCCGATACGTCGGCGCGCACCGCCGCAAAGGCGGGCAGGGGCGCGGGCGACGACGAATCGCCCTCCTTCATGCGGAGCACCTGCGTAGTGGCAGCGAGCGTGTCCAGCTGCTCCGCCGCGCGCTTGGTCATGGCTTCGGAGACGTCCGAGGCGACCAGCGCGTCGTAGCCCCGGAGCCCGGCGGCGATGCGCGTCGTAATGATCCCCGGCCCGCAAGACACGTCCAGCGCGACGCGGCTCGCCTCGCTGTCGCCGCGCGCGGGAGCGAGCGCCGCACCGTTGAGGCGCTCGAGCGCGAGCGCGGCTTCCGCGTCCGCGCCCGGGTACCCGAGCGCGCGGAAAAGCTGCCTGTACCCCTTGTCGTAGATGAACGCGCCGAACTCCGTCTCGAAGGGACCCCGCTTCTTCGCGGGTCGCGGCGACGTCTTCACGTCGCCGGAGAGCGCGCCGGCGGAGGGCGCGGCGTCGGGCACCAGGTCCACCACGGCGATGGGCGGGTTGGGCGCGAGCGCGGCCGCCTTCTCCCACGCGCCCGCGCACTTCTGTACCTTCGCCTCCGCCCAGGGCTTGAGCGCGGGCAGCGTCGAAGAGAGCGAGACGTCCACGCCGCCTCTCGCGGCGCGCGCCCACGGCGCGCGGCGGTCGCCCACGGACCGGGGCGAGGGGCCTCGCGCGCCGGACGAAGAAGAAGAAGGCTCCGTCCCGCGGGATGCGGCGTTCCTGGGCGCGACCGCGGGCGCGCGCGCGCGCGCGAGGACGCGTGGTGACGCGGAAGCGCAGGTCATCCTCTTCGACGCGAGGAGAGAGAAAAAGGAGGTCCTCTCGCGAGGAGATCAGGGTCCTGCACGTGGTCACGCGCGCGGAGCGATGAAGCGACGGGGTTCAGATATTTTCTCTAGAAGCCCGAAATTGTTTCCGAAAGGTGCCGGTTTTTTTTTTATTTTCGCGAAATCTTACACTGCTCGCGCGTTGGCTCGAGACGAAATCCGGGCACGATCTGCCGAAACGACGCGAAAATGACGAAACGATCTCACATGCGTTCAATCGCGGTGTTTTACAGAAAACACACACAGCGAGCGCTCTTTCGGTCCGCCGATCGCGCCGACCGCCGGTGCGCGCGTCGATGCGCTCATCAATCACACGCGTACCACGCCTCGGCGTCCTAATAGAAAGTAGTTTGGGAATCCCCAATTACCTCTACCTCACATATTACCTCAAGATATCCCCCAGCGCGTCGTCGAGCCTCTCGTACTTGAACTTGTATCCCGCCGCGAGCGCGGCGCTCGGCTCCACCTTCTGCCCCTGCAGCACCACGGTGGCGCCCTCGCCCAGGAGCGCCTGTATGGCGAAGTCCGGCACGGGCAGCCACGAGGGCCTTCCTAACGTGCGGCCGAGCGCCGCGCACATCTCCCCCATGCGCACGGGGTTGGGCGCGGTCACGTTCACCGGGCCTCGCAAGCCCGCGTTGCTCAGCGACTCCAGGATGATGCCCACCGCGTCTTCCCGGTGGATCCACGAGAACCACTGCGCGCCGTCGCCCATCGGCCCGCCGGCGAAGATCTGAAACGTCGGCAACATCTTCCCCAGCGCGCCGCCGTCGCGGTCGAGCACGATTCCGAGGCGAAGCAGAACGACGCGCGTTTCCGGTGA
>Ga0181561_10002832_pt1 | contig 15309 bp, 17 predicted proteins | sample 011ome_19_FD_133760 | JGI IMG/M metagenome (GOLD analysis project Ga0181561, IMG submission 133760) | Coastal salt marsh microbial communities from the Groves Creek Marsh, Skidaway Island, Georgia - 011510BT metaG (megahit assembly) | ecosystem: Environmental > Aquatic > Marine > Intertidal...
ATCCCACGTCAGGATGCTTCGATCCCTCGACGCGGACACCACGTGCGCGTCGCCCGCGAGGACCGCGAGCCCGACGACGCGAGCGTTGTGCTCCTTGAGCGTCGACACGAGCTGCCGCGAAGCGACGTCCCACACGCGCACGTCGCCTGCGCGGGTGAAGGGATCGGTCAGTCGAACGTCGTACCGGTCAAACGTTGAAAGGGAAGCGCGGGTGAAGAGTGTCGACGGGAAAAGAGTCCTTAAGGAACGACGTGCACCACGCGAACGGGGTCGTATGGGAAGCAGTCTCACCTCCGGCGCCGCCGGTGACGAAAAACTGCCGCTCGTTCGACACCGCGATGCACGTCACGCCGTCCACGTGCGCGTCCGGCAGCGTCCAGAGCAGCGCGCCGTCGCCGTCGCGGAACCCGCACACGTGCCCGTTGCCCCACCCGGTGAGGATCGTCCCGGGCACCGCGGCGACGCAGTTCAATCCGCCGCGCATGCGTTCCTGCGCGCGCAGCGTCCCCATCGCCGTACCCTCCGCGCTGATGCTCCACGCGCGCAGCCACCCGTCGGCGCTGCCGGACACGAGCCTCTCCTGCCCGCCGAAGCAGTCCGTCGGCGCGAAGAGCACCGACGTCACCGGCGCGATGTGCGACTCCTCGTAGCACACGCTCTTCGCCGCGCCCGGTCTCAGCGTCTGCAAGGAGACGACGTACTTGTTTCCCTCCGCCGTCGCGACGACAACCTGGTTGCTCGCCGCGATCTTCGCGATGGACGTCACCGCGCCCTTCAGCGTCGCGAGCGGCTCCATCGTGTCCATCGGCGTCGGCGGGCGCTTCGGGTAGTACACGGATACGGTGCCGTCGCCGCCGCCGATGAGGTAGGCGTCCTTCGCGAGGCCGAGGTACTCGAGGCTCAGCACGCACGCCGCGTTCGACTTGCAGCACACCGCGACGTTGCGCAAAACGCATCCGTTGACCGTGAACTCGGTCACGTCACCGGACGTGCTTCCCGCGTAGAGCATCGTCGCGTCCGGGGAGAACTCCACGGAGACGTAGACGCGGCGTTGGAAGCCGGTGCCGCACTTTTGGCCGCCGAGCAATCCGCGCTTCGCGTCGACGCCCCAGACGACGCACGCCTCGACGCCCGCGGTCGAGAACGTGTAGTACGTCCCCTCGTAGATCGCGCTCGAGAACGTCACCGCGCGGCACTCCTCCGGCGCGAGCGCGCCGTTCGCGATGATCCCGCCGGTTCGCGCGTCCCAACAGAAAATTTTGCCATCCGCGGCGACGCCGCCCGAGACGAGGACGCGATCGTCCGGCGAGAAGGCGAGACACGCGACGCCCTCGTCGTGCTCCGACAGCCGGTGCAGCTCCGTCATCGTGCTCAGGTCCCACACGACGACGTCCGCGTTCGTGCCGACGCCCTGTCCGGACGCGAGGTACCGACCGCTGGGCGACACCGCGAGCGCGGCGATGTCGCCGTCGTGCCCGCGGAGGAAAGCATTCTTCGACGGGTCCGCGAGCGACGCGACGACGACGGTGGACGCGACCGCGTAGTAGACGCGGTCGGGGTCGTTCGGGTCCGTCTGCACCGCGCCGATCACGGAAGAGCTGCGCGCGAGGGAGGGGAGGGGGGTGGGGGTCGGCGGCGATCGAGAGAGGACGAGGGCGGTCGCGCGGAGAGACGAAGGAGGCGGAGAGCGCGCAAAGTAAGATCCATTCGACGACGAATCGAACGACGGACGCGACGAATGAATCGCACCTGAGCCCCGCGGCGTGCCGGAGCTCCAGAGTCGCGCTGACGACCGTGCCCGGGTACATGTCGCTCTTCCACTCGATCTCCTCCCCGGACTGACCGGGTTTAGGTTGCGCCATGACGGCGGGGGGGGACGAGGCGCGGTGGAGCGGCGCGCGTCCAACTGCGCGACGATCTTGCCTAAACGGGAACGAGGGGGGGGGAAAGCCGCGCGCGACCGGAAATCGGGCCAGGCCAGGCCGCGAAATAATCGCAGTCGTTTAATTTTCAGAACTTCTACTACACGTAGTCTCTCGCGCGCGACGCTCGCTCGCTCGAGGCCCGACCCGCCCTCCTCGCGTCCCTCACGCGCTCTTCTTCTCGACGACCGCGGTCACCAGCTTCTTCTTCACGACGACCGGGGTGAAGTCGTCCGGGCCCGACTCCCAGATCACCGTCCCGTCGCAATCGCACACCCTCTTCAAGTTTTCGCCGACGCCCGCGCTCCTCGCGAGCACCGCCGCCGCGCCGGTTGACGTTCCATCTTCCCCTCCTCCTCCTCCTCCCTGCTCCACGACCGCCAACGACCTCCCGATGATATCCCACGCTTTCAGACGCGCGTCCACGACGCGGCTAACGATCGTGACCTCCCCGTTCGCGTCGGCGACGAGCGTCCCCAAGTCCCCCGCCGCCGGCTGTGCGTCGTTTTCGCTCGAGGGCCGTTCTATACGAGCGAACGTCGGGGTGGAGTTGAAAGGCGTCAGTTGAAGTTGAAAGGCGTCGAGGTGTGTCGGGATTGAAAGCGAGGGGTGATGGGCGGAGAGATGCGCCGGGAGATAAAGTTCTTAAGGATCGGCGTTCACCACGCCGACGCGATCGCATGGGGACCAGTGCATAGAACGCGCCTGAGTCGTCGTCGTCACCATCATCGGCGGCGTCGTACACCTCGCCGACCGTCTCCAACCCGCGCGTCGTGTCGCCGTACGCGCGCACGGTCATCGCGTACGTCGCGAAAGGTGTCAACCCTCTCAGCCCGCCCTCGATGAGCGTGTTCCGCTCGTCCGCGGCGACGAACCGAACGACGCCCGCGATCGATCCGTGGCCGTACGCGCTTCCCTTGAACTCCGCCACCGCCGCGAGCGACTGCCGCAGCGTCCGAAGATTCGTCCCGAGCCGCCGCGCGAGCTCTTCGCCGAACGCGCCGACGTCGCCCTGCCCGATGAGCCTGCAGTTGAACCCCGCGCGCTCGATCGCGGCGACGATGGCATCCGTCGACGCGGTCGCGGTGACGACGCGGACGCTGTTCGTCGAGAGCGTCGCGGCGACCGCGTCGATCCCGGGCACGTGCGCGAGCGCGTGCTCCACCTTGGCGACGCACTTCCCGCACGCCATCTCGACCATGAACTCGAGCGAGCGCGCGACGGGGGCTTCTTCCGCGGCGGTCGTGGATTCCGCGGCGGTGGATTCCGTCGCGGACGCGGACGCGTCGCGGCGAGGGGGGGGCGCTCGGACGCGGCGCGTCGTCGGACGTCGCGACGACGACGCGCGCGGCGGCGCGCGCGGCGCGACCGCGACCGCCGCGCGCGAGACGCACGACGCGGCGGACATGCCGAACGCGCTCGAGATGATCGCGGCGCGGTCGCGCGCGACGATATGATGCACGATGCGCTTTCCGTGAGCGCGACGCGCCGACACGCCCACTTCTACTTCTCGAAGCCGACTCGACGGTTTCGGAAGGCTTCGTTCGGACGCGTTTGAACCCTGAACGACGGTCTACGCCGCGCTCGACTCGACTGAACCCGCAGCCTCGGACACGTCATCCGCCCATCAGCCACTTTTTTCTTTTTTCCGAGAGGGGGAACCGCGCCATTCCCCCCTCGCGCGAACCCACGCACGACACGATGATGGCCGCCACGACGACCTGCACGTTCACGACCGCCGCCCGCCACGTCTGCGGCGCGAACTGCGCGTGCGCTCGGTGCGTTCCCTCGTCATCGCGTCCTCGTCGAACGATCGTTCGATCGATAAAAATCGCACCGCAACCCTAGAAGATAGACAACCCTTTTCTATCGATATCGATCGATCGACGGCTGACGCGCGCGCCTCCCTCGACGCGATCCGACAGCGCGTCGCTCTCCGCGAAGGCGTTCACCCCGCGCGCATCCCCGGGCCGCGCCGCCTCCCTCGTCGTCCGCGCCGCGGACGAGAAGAAGGCGGTCTGCGTCCTCACCGGCACCGCCGGCGTCGAGGGCACCGTGACGTTCACGCAGTCGGGCGACGGCCCCACGAAAATCGTCGGCGACATCTCCGGCCTCGCCGAGGGCCTCCACGGGTTCCACATCCACGAGTTCGGCGACACCACGAACGGCTGCATGTCCACGGGGCCGCACTTCAACCCGAACGGGATGACGCACGGCGCGCCGACGGACGAGATCCGTCACGCGGGAGACATGGGCAACGTGACGGCGACCAAGGCGCGTTCTACGTCGCACTGGTCCCCATACGACCGCGTCGGCGTGGTGAACGCCGATCCTTAAGGACTTTACTTCCCGTCGTTCATCTCCGCCCAACACCCCTCGCTTTCAATCCCGACACACCGCGATGCCTTTCAACTCCGCTTCTGACGCCTTTGAACTCCACCCCGACGTCGCTTTGAACGATGGAACGACCCTAAGGACGGGTGCGCGTTTGAGATCGAGGACGCGCAGATTCCGCTCTCGGGCGCCAACACGATCGTCGGCCGCGCGTGCGTGATCCACGAGCTCGAGGACGACCTCGGCACGGGCGATCACTCCGAGCCCGGGACGCAGGGGAAGACGAGCAAGACGACGGGCAACGCCGGCGGAAGGCTCGCGTGCGGCGTCATCGGCCTCACCCCGAACTAAATGATACATTTTGATCGGAGAGACGTTTCTTTTCGCGGTGACGGCGACGACGACGACGACGGCGACGGTCGCGCGCGTTCGAGATCGAAGAAGAACGAACCGCTAACGTGAAATACTAAAGAAAGAGAGAAAAAGAAGAACCCACGACACACAGCGCGGGTCTCGCCCCGCCCGTCGCTTCCTTCCTCCCTCCTCTCCGCTACGAGCCTACGGCGGATGACGCGGCTGATCCCCCGATCACGCGGCGGCGGCTTCCCGTCCTCCTCCTCCGCCGCCGCCTCCGCCGGCCGCCGCCGCCGCCGCCTCCGCCGCGATCTTCGCGTTCGCGCGATCCGTCCGCGCGTTCTGCCAGTGATAATACTGCGCCGCGAACACGTGCTCGCACGCGCGCGGGTTGCGCATGGCCGCTCGAAACGCGGGATCCTCGAGCTGCTCCAAAAAATACAGCGCGTGCGGGTACTGCACGAACCTCGCGTACTCCGGTCGCGTCCAGTACGAGAGGTAGTCGAGATACGCGACGAACGCGGGGTCGTCCAGGATTTCGTTCACCGCGAGGTCTGCGCGGCGGGAGCGCGGGGGAGGGGCGGCGGGTGAGGGAGGGAGGACGAGGACGGACGACGGCGAGATCCGTCCGAGCGCGCGAGGGGCGCTTCGCGATGCTGCTGTGCGGTTCGATCGACGCGGGCGGGGCGGGAGGGCGCGCACGGTGGACGTATCGCGGGTTCGCGAGCGCCATGACGAACTCGAGCTCGAGGATGAAGCGCTTGTCGTTCGGAACCCCGGTGGCGATCTCCGCCGCGCGCGTCTCCGCGGCGGTCGGCGCCATCGCGCGGTGTGACGCGGTGTGACGCGCGCCGCGGCGCGGTGCTCGAAAAAAAGTCGTCTCTCGTCTGTTGATGTTGCCGCGCGATCGACATCGACGGGCGTCGCGACACTCCGCTATGCGCGCGTGACGCGCGGCGGTCCCCTTCCTTCGCGAGCCGCGCGCGATGCGCCGCGGCTTCGGGAAGTGCGGGACGATCCTCTTCGACGGCGTCATGTTCCTCGCCGCGTTGACGCTGCTGTGCCGCGTCTGGGCCGCGGCGTCGTCGTCGAGCGACGCCGACGACGTGCCAGCATCATTCGTCGCGTCGGGTGCGACGACCGACGCGACGCCGTCGCCCTCCTCCGCCGCCTCGACGTCGTTCCCTCCTCTCGCCTCTCGCATCTCGCCTTCTCGCCGTCCGCCGCCCACCGCGTTCGCGAGCCGCATCGCGCGGACGTCGCCGCCGTTCGAGACCCACGACGGCGGCGACGTTCCCGGCTCTCTGTCATTCGTCGAACGCGAACATCGTTCGGGGGCAGCGCGGCGCGCGCGTTCGCGTCGGAGTGGACGCCGACGCGGACGCCCGCGCGCGCCGCGCGTCGCGCCGCGGCGTCGCGTCGACGACGCCGCGCCGCGTCGCGGCCCCCGTCGTCGCGGCTTCAACTAGCCGTCGCGGCGTGAAGCCCCATCGCCGCGACGAACCAAGCGACGAGCATCCGCATCTCTCTCATCATTCGACATCGTCGCGCGCGCGGCGTCGTTTTTCATCCTCCCGCCGTCCCTCTCACCGCCGCTCCCTCCCTCTCCCGCGCTCGCGTCCGCGTCAGGGGTGAACAGCACGACGTGACGCGCGCCTCAGGACGTAGCCGTAGAACATCGCGGCGCCGCGTGTAGAGAATAAGACGCGTCGAACCCTCCCGCCGCCGTCGTCGTCGTCGTAACGCTCGTCGCGTCGAACGAAGCTTTTCCACGCTGCGCGCGCACTCGCTGCTCGTCGTCTAAGCGCCCGCCCGCGAGATCGCGACCGACGTTTCCTTCCATCCTTCGAACGCGCGCCCGCACTCGTCGACGCGCGACGGTCCACGCGCGCGCGCGCGCACGCACAGCGCACGATGCACAACCCGTTCAAGGTGCGCGAGGACGCGAGCCCTCCTCGGGGCCCGTCCGCCGCGCGGAGGAGGAGACGCCCCGCGATCGGTCCGGTCCGGTCGTCGTTCGTCGTTCAGATTCCGTTCGCGCCCTCCCGACGCGGTTCGCGGATCCGCGCGTCCGACGTCTGACGCGTCGCCCCCTCCCCTCCTCCCGCCTCCCTCCGTCCACGCAGAGCTCGAAGTTCAAAGGGTCCGGGCAGACGCTCGGGACCAAGGCGGAGGACGAGGAGCGGAAGCGCGCGAAGAGGGAGGCGCTCGAGGCGGCCGCCGCGCGGTCGACGACGGGCGCGTCCGCTCCCCGCGCCGGCGGCGGCGCCGGCGCGGCGGCGCTGAGCCGCGCGGGCGGAGGAGGAAGAGGCGGAGGCGGCGGCGGCATCGACGTGGACGCGATGCGGCGCGAGGTGCTCGCGGAGAGGGAGAAGCGCCGAGCGGAGCGCGCGGCGGCGGCCGCGGCGGCGGCGGCGTCCGAAGCCGCGATCGACGCGGACCTCTCGCACCCCGCCTGCGCGGCGATCGACGCCGCGATCGCGCGGCTGGCCGCGATCCCAGATCGCGCGGTGGTCGTCGGCGCGGCGGCGACGCTCGCGAGGGTCGTCGCGAACGTCGCGACGGCGCCGGAGGACGCGAGGTACCGGAGGCTTCGACTCGCCAACGAGAAGATCGCGGCGGCGACGACGCGCGCGGACGGCGGCGTCGCGCTCCTCGAGGCGCTGGGCTTCGTCGCGATCGAGGAACCCGAGAGCGGGGACGCGTTCTTGGCGCTGCCGGAGAGCGTGCGGGATGTCGCGCCGTTTCAGGTGGCGATACGACGGTTCGTGTCCGCCGGGTTGTTGTCGCGGGCGGCGGCGTCGGCGTTGACGACGCCGAAACCGCCGCCGAGGGCGGATCCGACGAAACCACCGAGTAACGGCCGAGAAACGCGCGTTTTCTTACCCGCGGTGACGTGCGCCGCCGCGGTGACGGAGCTCCCGGACGAGTACTTCAAGCGCGACGCGAGCGAGATCCAGGCGGAGTTTAAAGCCGCGGCGGAGCGACGCGAGAACGCCGGCGCGCTCATGACCAAGGCGTGGAGAGAAAAAAATATGAATAAAAACGGCGACGACGACGACGACGACAAGGCCGACGCCAGACCGGTGACCGTGCGCGTGCGCGTCCCGGACGGGTGCGTCTTGGAGGGGAAGTTCATGCCGAGGGAGCCGATCGCGGTCGTGCGCGAGTGGGTCAGCGGCGCGCTGAGGGAGCACTTTCGCGCGTTCGCGTTGAGGTGCGTTCTATACGCTGGTCCCCATACGACCGCGTTGGCGTGGTGAACGCCGATCCTTAAGGACTTTTGCCGGCGCATCTCTCCGCCCAGGGTCCCTCGCTTTCAATCCCGACACACCTCGACGCCTTTCAACTCCACCCCTGACGCCTTTCAACTCCACCCCGACGTTCGCTTGTATGGAACGACCGTGAGCTTTCTCAACGCGCCTCTGATCGGCGACGCGACGGACGGGGAAGGCGGCGGCGCGGGCGGTGGAAACGCGAAATCACTCGGGGTGCGCGCGGGCGGTGGAAACGCGAAATCGAAATCACTCGGGGTGGGCGCGGGGGACGGGTATAAAGGGAGAGGGTACGCGCGCGTCGGCACGGTCGCCGGCGCGGGGCTCGCGCCGTCGGCGTTGCTGACGTTTTCGTGGAGGGAACCGTCGGCGCCGGGGAGGAACACGGACGGAATCGCGCAGGTTCTGAGCGACGCGTTGATGCGCGATGCGACGCCGTTGGAGTAGCGCAGCGCACGCGCGTCCGCGACGAGCTCGAAGAGCGTCGACTACTAGCAGGTACTAAAACTGAATCTACAAAAGACGACGACGACGCGACGACAGACGACAACGCGCCGCGGCCGCCGCCGCCGACGACTTCTCTCCTCGCCTCGCGCGTCGTCGATCGCGATCGTCACTCCGGCGCGATCGACCCCCCCAGCGCGACGAGCTTCGCCTCGAGCTCGCTCGCGCGCGTCGCCATCGCCGCGGCGACCTCCTCCAGCGCCGTGACCTGCGCGTCGACGCCGCGCAGTGAACGCAGCAGCGGCGACAATTTTTCGCTCTTTTCGCTCAGACGCCCCGCGAACGCGCGAAGGTCCTCCGCCGTGGACGCGATCGCGTCGAACTTCCGAGACGCCTCGTCGTGCGCGTCCGCGGAGAGTCTGAACTCCGCGGCGACGATCGCGAGCTCCGCGGAGAGGTGTTTCGACGTCTTCGCGAACGCATCCGCGGCGGCGGCTTTCAACGCGTCGTCGCCAGAGGCGGGGCCCCGCGGCGGCGCCGTCGACGCGTCCCGGCCGTTCGACGCGGCGGCGCGCTCGTTCCCGCGCCCGCGCCCGGGCTCCTCCTTCCCGGCGTTGCTCTTCCTCCCAAAGTTCGCGACGAAGTCCCGCGCCGCCGCGGACGCGAGCCCGCCGTCGTCCTCCCCGCCGCCGCCGCCGCCGCCGCCGCCGCATCGCGCGAAACGCTCGTCGCACGCGTACTTAGGGTCGTTCCATACGAGCGAATATCGGGGTGGAGTTCAAAGGCGTCAGATGGATTTGTAAGGCGTCGAGGGCGGGGATTGAAAGCGAGGTGTGGGCGGAGAGAGACGACGGCAAAAGTCCTTAAGGATCGGCGTTCACCACGCGAACTGGGTCGTATGGGGACCAGTGTATAGAACGCACCTTATGCGCGGCGACGACGTCCGCGTCGTCGCCCTCGCACTTCCCCCCTCTCAAGAACGCGCGCCCCATCGCGATCAGTCGCATCGCGTCCCTCGCGACGTCGCCGTCGACGTCGTCGGTCTCGAAGTCCTCCACCGCTGAGGGTCGTTCCGTCGTTCGAAGCGATGAAATCGGGGCGGAGTTGAAAGGCGTCAGAAGCGGAGTTGTGAGGCGTCGCGGTGTGTCGGGATTGAAAGCGTGGGGTGATGGGCGGAGAGAAACGAACGCCGGGAAGCAAAGTCCTTAGTAAGAAACGACGTCCACCGCGCGAACGAACGCGGTCGTACGGGAACCAGTGTGAAGAAGAGGACGCGCCTGCGTCTCGCTGTCGTTCGGACAACGACGAGACGTGCGGGACGATCTTCGCGACGATGGCGTCGGCGCTGAGCTCGGGGTGCCCCTGCCACGCGAGGACGTTGTCGCCGCGGCTCCAGATCTCGTGCGGCGCCGTGGCGGACGTCGCGAGCGTCGTCGCGGAGGGCGGGAGCGACGTCACCGCGTCGCCGTGGGATTCGAACACGGTCATGATGACAGAATCGGAATCCGCGCTCGACGACGGAAACGACGCCGCGGCCGATTGGTAGTCGTCGCGCTCGAGCATCGCGCGCGCGCACGTCACGCGCTCGCGCTTCAGCGTAAACCCGCCGTCTCCGCGCGGGTTCTTCCCCGCGGCGCCGCCGAGCGCCTGCGCGAGGATCTGGCACCCGAAGCACACGCCGAGCACGCGCACGCCTCGCGAGGGATCGCACGCCTCGGCGAGGAACAAACGAAGCGCGTCGATCCAGCCGCGGCCGTCGTTGACGCCGTGATGCGATCCGGTGACGACGAGCCCGGCGTAGGAGGAGAGCGACGCGACGTCCGGGAGCTCGCCGCTGAAGCACCGGAAGTGTTCCCTGATCGAACGACGACGGACGACGACGAGCGGGGAGACGGAGGGCGACGGCGGGGTCGAGGTCGGCGTCAGCGGGGTGATGGACGGACGGAGGCGAACGACGCCGAATCGAATCGCGCGGGGAGGACGCGGGAAGGACGCGCCATCGCTCGCCCGCTCTCGAGAACAAGCGCGAGATCGCGATCGCGTGGCCGTCCCACTTGTCCGCGTCCTCGCAGTCGAGGATCGCGAAGCGCGTGCGCGGCGCCATCGCGCGCGCGTGTCGCACTGAGTGATGACGGGAAGAGTAGAGCTCGTCATCGCGTCGAGTCGCCGAAACTCTTCGAGTTCGACGCGATGCGCTCCACTGCGACGCGCGCGATCACAGCGCCCCGCGCTCGGAGAGCGCGACATGCTCCGGTCGCTGCGTCGCGCGCTCGGCGCGCTCGCGGTCTCCTCCACGGCGTCGACGTCCGCGACGCCCGCCGCCTCCGCGGCCGCCTCCGCGGGGGGGCGGCTCCTCGATCGCGGCGCGGCGCTCGTCGCGTCGTCGTCGTCGTCGTCGTCGCGAGCGCGCTCGACCGCGTCCGCGTGCGGATGGACCATCGATCGATCCGGTGGTCGCGCGACGACGACGACGACGACGACGACGACGACGACGACGACGACGACGACGCGTCATCGCTCGTTCACGTCCTCCGCGAGCGCGCTCATGGCGAAGCCCGGACGCATCGGGCGGTACCAGCTGCTGCGGCCGTGGCAGTTCGAGACGATGGGGATCGCGCGACCGCACGAGCTGCCGAAGCGACAGCGCGTCGGCGCGCTCGCCGTGAAGGTGGGCATGACGCAGGAGTGGAACGAGCACGGCGCGCGCGTGCCGCTGACCGTGCTGTGGATCGACGAGTGCGAGGTGCGCGCGCGGCCCGGCGACCGGCGACCGGCGACCGGCGACGATGGTCCCCCGACGTCGTCTTCCTCGCGATCGAGCGATCGCTCCCGCGGCGGTAACCCTAATTCCCCATACGACCGCGTTCGCGTTGTGAACGCCGATCCTTAAGGACTTTTGATTCATTCATCTTCTCCCGCGCCCGCCGACGACCCTCGCCTAAACGACGAAACGCCCCCATTCCTCCCCAACTCCACCCCGCCCAACCCGCGCCACCCAGGTCGTCCAAGCGAAGACCCCGGAGAAGGAGGGCTACGCCGCGCTGCAGATGGGCGCCGGGAGCAAGAAGCGGAAGCAGATCACGGGCGCCGAGTACGGCCACTTCGCGGCTCGTGGCGTGCAGATCAAACGCGAGCTCTCCGAGTTCAGGGTCACCCCAGACGCGATCCTGCCCGTGGGGACGGTCGTCGACGCGTCGCACTTCCTCGCCGGTCAGTACGTCGATATCCAGGGCAAGACGATCGGGAAGGGGTTCCAAGGTCCGATGAAGCGGTGGGGCTTCGCGGGGTTACCCGCGTCGCACGGCACGACGAAGGCGCGTTCATATGTACACACTGGTCCCCATACGACCGCGTTCGCGTTGTGAACTTCATTCCTTAAGGACTTTATCTCCCGGCTTATCTCTCCGCCCATCACCCCTCGCGTTCAATCCTCGCCCGCGACGCCTTTCAACTCCGCTTCTGACGCCTTTGAACTCCGCCCCGACGTCGCTTTGAACGATGGAACGACCCTCAGAAACACCGCGCGCACGGCTCCATCGGCAACTCGCAAGACCCCGGCCGCGTGTGGAAGGGGAAGAAGATGGCCGGGCAGATGGGGAACCGCACGCGGACGGTGCAGAACTGTTTCGTGTACAGGGTGGACCCGGAGCGGAACCTCATCTACGTCGTCGGGCAGGTGCCGGGAAAGCGGGGGAACTTTGTGCGCGTGAAGGACGCGCTACGAAAAGGGGACCCGACGGGGTGCGTCCCCGACGGCGCGCCGTATCCGGCGTGGGGGTTCGGGGCGTTCGAGGGGAGGGAGAGACCGACCGCGGCGACGACCGCGGTGATGCCGCCGCCGTTCCCATTGCAGGAGTCGTCGCAGGAGGCGTAGGAGGGGTGAGGCGAGGAACGGAGCGAGAAGGTTCGGGTCGCTCGTCGACGGGACGAGAGGACGGGACCTCGATCGCCGGAATAATAATTACGGATGTAATACAACCAACGCGTCGTAGTCGTCGCGCGTCGCTAATCACTCGTCGTCGCCGTCCTCCCCCTTCAGCGCGGAGATCAGCGCCGGCTTTAAGTCCTCGTAAACTTTCGTCAAAACCGCAGCCTTGTACGTCAAAAACCCCAACAACACCGGCCCGTAGTTGAAGTCGAACGGCGCGTCGAGCTTATTAAACGTCGTCGCGAAAACGACGAGGAACACCGGCACGAGCAACCGCTTCTGAAGCAGCGCCTGCGAGTACACCGCGCCAACCTTACCGAACGCGCCGCCGAGCATCGCGCCGACGTCCGTGACCGGCTCGTACACCAAGTTCACCGCGTAGTAGTCCTCCTCGTCATCTTCCTTCTCCTTCAGCGAGTCGACGTAGCGCCCGAGAAGGATCAAGTACGCGAGACTTCCCGCGACGCCGAGGCCGGCGCTGAGGCCGGACGCGAGCCCGTACCCGAGCGTGGCGTACGCCGTGAGCCCGGCGCCGTACATCCCCGTGCGCGTCAGGAGCCATCGCTTCAGGTCTTCGTACTCCGCGGCGCTGAGGTCTTTTCGGCGGAACTGCTCGGGGATGCCGCCGTTGTCGGACGCGTTTCGCATCGCGAGGCGCGCGCCTCTTCCCGCGGGCGTCGCGGCGGCGGCGGCGGCGCGGCGCGGGCGCGGAGACGCGGACGGCGGCGCGGACGCCGTCGACGGCGACGCCGCGCGGCAGCGGCGGCACGCGCACGCGCGCGAGTGCGAACGCGACGGCGCGATCGTGGAGGAGGAGGAGGAGGAGGAGGACGCGCGCGTCGTCGCGACGCCGCCGCGAATCGTCGTCGCCGCCGTCGCATTCTCCCGATCCGCGGACCGTGCGCGACGACGCGACGAGAGGTCTCCGCGCGGGCGCGCGCGCGACGACGCCGCGACGGGGGCGCACAGGATGGCCGACATGAACGACGACGCGAAGGCGCGCGCGCGACGCGAGGAGCGCGCGCGGAGTGGAGTGGAGCGCGCCCGTGCCCTCGCTCGCGAAAACCTCAAAACCTTCTGCTGTTCGATGTTCCCGTCGCAGATAAGACGACCGCTACCGGCGACGACGAGGTCGACGTCGTCAGAGCGCGAGCGCCCGTCGCCCGCGCGCCAAACCTTCCCGCCGCTATGACCACCCTCGCGATGTCCCGCGCCGCGCCGTCGACCGCGCGCCTCGCCGCGCGCGGCGACGCGACGCCCGCGGCCGCGACGCGCGGCCGCCACCGCGCGTCCTCTCCGTCGCATCTTCCGAGAGGGACGATGACGACGACAGATCGCGTCTCGTCCTCCTCCGAGACGTCGTCGTCGTCGTCCTCCTCCTCCTCCTCCTCCTCCGCCGCCGCCGCCTCGTTCGAATCGTCGTGGCGCGCGCGGTGCGCCGCGCTCGCCGCCGCGGTCGCGGTGACCTCCTCCTCCGTCGCCGCGCCCTTCCTCCTCGCGCCGCCCGCCGCGCGCGCGGACTACGGCGAGGAGCTCCAGGCGCCGTCCATCATGAACCTCAAGCTCAAGCCGCGCGAGCAGGAGGTGATCCTCGAGACGAAGGCGGAGCACGTCAACGAGGACTTCTCGCACAGCGACCTCGTGGGCGCGATATACACCGAGGGCGACCTCCGCGGGAGCGACTTCAGGTGCGTTCTATACACTGGTCCCCATACGACCGCGTCGGCGTGGTGAACGCGATTCCTTAAGGACTTTCGCCGGCGTGTCTCTCCGCCCACCCCTCGCTTTCAATACCCGCCCTCGATGCCTTTCAACTCCAACTGACGCCTTTCAACTCCACCCCGATAATCGCTCGTATGGAACGGCCCTTCAGCGGCAGCGATCTGCGCGCGGCGATCTTCTCGCGCGCGATCATGCCGGGCGTGAACCTCGAGGGGTCGGACATGCAGAACGCGTTTCTCGACTACGTCGTCCTGCGCGGCGCCAACATGCGCGGCGTGATCGCGTCCGGCGCGAACTTCGTTCGGAGCGACCTCGGGGACGTGGACGTCACGAACGCGGACTTCACCGAGGCGGTGATCGATCGGTATCAGGCGCGTTCTATCTCACACTGGTCCCCATACGACCCCGTCGGCGTGGTGAACGCCGATCCTTAAGGACTTTCTCTCCCGTCGTCTCTCTCCGCCCACTCCTCGCTTTCAATCCCCGCCCTCGATGTCTTTCAACTCCGCTTCTGACGCCGTTGAACTCCACCCCGACGTTCGCTTTGTATGGAACGACCCTCAGGCGATACAGCTGTGCGACGGCGCGAGCGGCGTGAACGAATTCACCGGCGTGGACACGCGCGACTCGTTGGGGTGCGATCGTCTGAAGCGGTACGAGGGGTTCAACAAGGAGAACGACAAGGTGAAGGTGTCGAAAGAGAGCGGGACGTGGGGGGGCGGGAAGTGATGAGAAAGCGACGCGACGACGAGTTACGACAAGTTACGATGAGTTAAGTTAATTTACGCTTCCGTCACGCGGGAGCGACGACCATGTCGAGCAGCTTCGCGATCTTCTGATCGTTCCGCGCGATCGCAGCCTTCACGCCGTCGATCGCCCGGCGCATCTCCGCGATCTCCTCGTCCGCCTCCTCGACGCGTCGGTCCGCCTTCGTCGCCGTCTCGCTCTTCGCCGCGCGCGCCTCTCTCACCGCTCTGGCGTGCGTCTCTCGCTCCCTCCGCCAAAACTCCGACTCCTTCCGCATGCTCTCCGCGTCCTCCTTGAGCGCGTCGACGGCTTTCCCGAGCGGGTTCGTCGACTGCACGAGCGCCTGGACGGCGTCTCTGATCTTCTGGACGTCGACGACGCGGCCGCCGCCGCCGGCGGCGGCGGCGGAGGACGACGGGTGCGTCTCGTCGCGGCGGCGGCGCGTCTCCGCCGCCGCCGCCGCCGAAGACGACGACGACGGCTCGCCCGCCCACGACGAGCTCGGCTCCTCCGCGGGCGCCGCCGCCGCCGCGGTCGCGGCGGTCTTCTTCCGCCTTCGACTGCCCAAGAGTATCCCCGTCTC
>Ga0181561_10002836_pt1 | contig 15303 bp, 9 predicted proteins | sample 011ome_19_FD_133760 | JGI IMG/M metagenome (GOLD analysis project Ga0181561, IMG submission 133760) | Coastal salt marsh microbial communities from the Groves Creek Marsh, Skidaway Island, Georgia - 011510BT metaG (megahit assembly) | ecosystem: Environmental > Aquatic > Marine > Intertidal zone...
GCACAGCCGTGCCCATAGCGCCGTCAATGACCATCACGCGCTTTTGCATGATGCCTTCGATGACGTCGAACGCCGCCGTCTTCTTCAAAGGATCAACATACGGCGTGTACTTGGGCACCGGCGTTTTCGTCCCCTTGGGCTTCACCGCAGGGTACTTGTCATAATACCCAGGCGCGTCACCAAACTTACGAACCTCCGGTTCCTCAATCTCCCCAGCGCCAATCTTTTGCAACACAAAGCCATACCCGATCGCCAGCGGCGCTAAAATCGGCGTCGCCACCACGAACAGCGCGCACGCCAACGCAATCAACGGCCAAAACATGAGCACCTGCATTGCAGCCTTACCAGGGTCCACGCGCGCGAGGTTGTACCATTTCGCGTACGTCAGCCGAAGCTCGGCGCGGTCGATGGCGCGCGCGATCGCCATCGCGAACGGACCCGAGCCGCCCGTGTGACCGGTTGCGCGTTCGTGCGCGCGCGAAGCGACGTCGACCGACGACTCGGCGCTTGAGAAACGAATACGACCTAAAGTCGTGCGCGCGAGGCCGGGCGCTCGTGCGGGGGTCTGCCGACGCGCGCGGTCGTGCGCGCCGACAAGCGCTCGGAAACACTACTCGGGACGGCGGATGAGTTTCACCGTTCATGATTGGTCACGAGTCCCTCTCGAGAGTTTCGGGTGTCCTGGCCGCCGGCTGATGGATAAAGCCGCGCGAGCCGCGCGCGGGGTATAATATCGATGATTTGCGGTTTGAGAGTATTGAGTTACAACGCACACATGAGAAAAGTGCGAGCCTATGGGTATTACGCCTTGGCGGATGCGGTCTTGCCCCGACCAAAGTTGTACCCGCGGTCGATGGCTTTGTTTGTTGATTTGAGCTTGTCTTGACGCCGGCGCTGGAAGGCGACTTGACGCTCACGGAAAATTGTTGGGATGTCTTTTCCTGTGGCGGCACACTCTTTCTTGTATGATTCTAGGACAACACGAACGTCCTGGACGTTTAATCGTACGATGGATTCTAGGAATGGCATGAGATCTAGTAACGCCGTGTCTTTGGAGCCGTCTTCGTACGTCCACGGTTTAATCGGGATTACGTTGGCGGGATGAAGCTCAGCACTTCGCGGTTTGCTGCTAATGTACAAAATTTGACCCATATCTCGATTGAGTTTGGATAAATCTCGTATGTACTCACCATTTTTGTACTGTGCACTCTCGCGATAAAGTCTATGAGAAACGTATCGCGTCGGGTCAAGACGTTCGATGATCGGGTCTCCGTACGTCATCAACTGGTCTGTAAATATCACCATTTCGTAAAACTGCGCCATGTGTTTCAAGAATCCATCCACACCCGGTCGTTTAAATACTCGCCATCCGCGTTCGCGTTTCCAATTAGAATTGATTAGCGTATCATCTAAGTCTAACACCAGCGTATGCGGAATGTACTCTGCTTGCGGCGGGTGATCGGGCAACAACTTGTCGCTGATCGGGTCCAAATAATTATGCGATTGATCATCCATCCACTGACGAAAGTGTAACAATCGTATCATGAAGTCACTGTATGGTTTTTCAATCACCGTGCCGCGAAAAGTCGAAGGGACGTGTTCATTCGCGTCCACGCTCGCCTCCAACTCCTGCGTCGTTTCTACGTACATAGACCCACCGACGATCGCACCCGCAATCGTTCCCGCTATCAACGCCACAGTACCTAAAGCGTCTGAAATCTTACCAGCCGTCGTCTTCGCCGCCTCAGTCTCTACCTCTGTCGTGAGCTGGCGAGCGAATGCGCGCTGCGCCATCAACGACGATTGCGTTGAAGTCACCTTCGCCACTTGTAGCGCCCCTCCGGCGCGCGACGCCCCGCGAATCGCCGCGCGCAACATCACGCACGCGACACTGTCTATGCTTCTACTGATACCCTCACTCGCCGTCGCCGACCGCTCGACTCGCGCGCGTCAGACTCTGACCATGCGTCGCGCCGCGGTCGCCGTTGATTGCAACAGCTCGCGCGCCATTCTCACGCGCGCGGTCCGTCATGGGTAACGCCCAGGGAAAATCGCGTCCGAGCACGCCGGGGCGAGGACGAAATCCATCGTCGTCGTCTCGAGGTGGATACGCCGCCGCCGACGCCGACCGAGGGTCGACGCATCACCGCGGCGGGGCAACCCTGGGGGAGGACCACGCCATGGGGGGCTACGGCGTCGACGGACGCGGAACGCCCACCGGAGACGACGGCTGGGGCGGTGGTGGTGGTGATGCGCTTTCGTACGGGTGCGTCGTCGCGCGTCGCGCGCGCGAATCGCCCCGCGAAGAGGCGCGAAAAAGAGGACGAAACAGAGCTCGGATGGGACAGAGCTGACGAGGATCGATGGAAAGCGCGGCTTTGGGGTGACGGTTTCGCGCGCGATGACTGACGAAAAGCGATGGGTTTGACGATGACGCAGGCCGCAAACACCGACAGTGCCTATTCCAGGGCGCAGTGATGGCAGTCGGACGAATTATCCGAGTTGGGCGACGACTGAGCCGGCGCTCGTGCCGGTGGCGATCAACTGTACGTTTTTTTGAGCGCTCGAGACGCGTGAACCGCGCACTCGCCTTCAAAACTGACGACGACACTGACCGTATGCGTGGGATTTGATTGAAAACAGGGACACAAGGTGGGAATTCAGTAGAGGTGGAAGGGAGCTTTGATAACTGGCAATCGCGTCAGACGTTGCATCGAAGCGGGAATAGAGAGTTTGCAATCGTCATGTCGCTTCGGCCGGGGGTGTATCAGTATAAGTTTATAGTCGATGGGCAGTGGAAGTACGCGCCAGATCAACCAGCGATGTATGATGAAATGGGAAACGTGAACAACGTGTTAGAAGTGCAGGAGTACGTGCCAGAAATATTGGATAGCTTGGATGCGTTCACGGCGCCGGCGTCACCTCCGGGGAGCTATGATTGCGCGCCGTTCAACTCGGATGATTACGCTAAAGATCCCCCACCTCTACCACCGCAGTTGAATTTGACGTTATTGAACATGCCCATGGTTCCAGATGCGCCAAATTTACTTCCTAGACCGCAGCACGTGGTGCTGAATCACATGTACTGTGATAGTAGCAAAGTGATGTCTCACGTCCAAGTGCTCGGCACGACGCATAGATATCGCTCAAAGTACATCACCGTCGTGTATCTCAAGGCAACATAACACACGCGAAAAGAAGCACTTCTTTGGCGCACACATTGTAAATCGTTTAGCGTGTGATTGTATAATTTGATTTCACAAATCTCAAAGGAAACTATTCAAGTGCACGTCGTAGCGCACGTCGAAGCGCACTCTGATAACCATTCAAACTCTCGCGTAGAATCACCATGAGCGCATCGCCAGCCACGACCATCTTCGCGAAAAAATGCATGTTCAAGTGCTTGAGCCGCTGTTGGTCGTTCACTCGGGTCCCATGAGAGTAATTTACGAACGAGGCGAAGTTCCCAAACGGAAGCAAAGCCGACACCGAGAGGATCGCGCAGTCTGAACGCGTCCATCAAAGCTGTCTCTGTGCACTCCCAAGAAAGCAAAGGTGCAACTTCAGTATCTGGCGGCATGATGCAAAGTTCTAACATCGCGCGTAACCGATATGCTACCGCACGGGCTTCTGGACGCATGTTGCGCAATTCACGCTCTAAAACTAGACGCGTTTTACGGCTGACTTGGGAAAACGCCTTGGGCGAACCCAAAACCAAGAGCTCCGTAGTGAGCACCCCGAGGGACCATATGTCGTACTTTGTCGTTCGTTTGACTTCAACGCGGGCGAAGAGGACTTCCGGTGGGGAATATTCTGGGGTTTCTTGCGCCTCTGATGGTCCGAACGTGCCATATAATTCGTTGAGCGCGTGCGAGTCAATTGCACTTCCGAAGTCACCGATTCGAGCTTGCACAAAGTCCCCGTCGAGCTTGACAAATATGTTTGCTGGTTTTATGTCCCGATGCGTAATGTCGAATTTCGCGTGACACACGTCTAAGGCTGTAAAAATTTGCTTCAACATGACCTTGAGCGTTCTTCGGCCTCTGTCGTTCAAGCGCATATCACGCCACCAGGGACTCTGCGTGACGAGCTGCAAACCTGATGAACTACCGTCTGGAGCGTACATCAGCCGATCTAAAGACTCACCTTCGTCTTTGAAGACTATCCATTGATCTTTCCCACTCGAAGTGGGTCTCTCAAATGCGTGCATGAACCTCGCCAAGTACGGAGACGCGCCGCAGAGACGCTTACCAAAGTGCACTTCTCGCGCCCCACTCAGACGCAACTCTTCGCTTTGATCTACCAAAATGCGTTTTAATATAACGCTCAACGCAGTATTGTCGTTTGCATTGATCGCTACGTCGATCTTGCAATCCATGACGCTTTCTTCCATGGAGCGAGTAATTTTAGCGCGCCATATTTCTCCAAAGTGTCCACGTGCGAATGGTTGTTCCGCGTAAGGGTCTTCTTCAAAGTTATCGCTCACATCGACGTCGACGTCAATGTACGATGTAATTGCGCTAAACATGCTACTATCTTGTTCATTAGTGCCTGGAGCGAGCGCTAAAGCGGCAAGAGCGCCCTCGATGGCGCTTTGCTCAAACGTCCTTCGGTTATTAGTATTCATTCGTCCGCTTGACGATGGAAGCTCGTAGTAATCGTACTGAAGCGTCGGCATCGCAGCTGGACCGAATGGACCCGAAGACCACGCCACCATATCTGTGATTTCATACGCCGCTATTCTCGCGCCGACTCGCGGCATATCTGCCATCGTTAAATCATTTGGTGTCCGTTTGGCTATGTTTGTTGCTCGATCGTACTCGCTCGGCTTTGCAGATACCGCAGCGATGGCGACGTTATCACTACTGCCAAGATTTAAAGCACATTTCAAGGCGCGCGCAATCCCTGGATTCAAACTCGATCCTATGGCTCCAAATTCAACCGCGTCCCATGCGTCGACGCGTTCATCAACCCCACTGCCGACGTCCCCACCTAATGCTATGGCATCCGCCCCGAGGTCACCACACTCGCGGCGTTCAGCAAAGACAAACGCACACACCGCATCTGCACTCATGCGCTCTATCGTGCCGTCTGAAACGAGCACCACTCCCACTTCGCCTCGCTTCCATTTCCGCGAACGTGCCTGCGGCTCCGCGACGATACCCAAATGTTTATGTGCACGTCCACCGATCGCGCGCGTGACTAAAAATTCCCCACCAACTCTCAGCGCACCCCGCGAACGTTTCACTTCAACGCCGAGCGCATCGAGTCGTCGACGTTCGTGAATATTACTCAATGCGTGTTCTTGAGTCACCGCTTCGGCGCGCGTCGTCCCGGCGCTATCCACAGAACACGCATATGCCGCGCTATCTCCCACCCAGCTCACCGAAAACCCGTCTCTACCGCTCGAAACAATCACCGCCGTCGTGCCGCTAGAATCACTGCCGTCTCGCGCGACGCGAGTCATGAACGCATCATCTAAAGCGCCGACGGCGCCTTCGAGGTCGACGCCGTCTCTCGTCATCAACGTCTCCACGTCTCTCGCACACATCGCGCTCGCCCCAGCGCCATCGTGGCCGTCGAATATCGCAACAACATTCGTGGCTGCGCCGCGCCCGCGCGCGAACGCCGCACACGTGTCTTCCTGCGCCGCACGGCGTCCGCGCGCGACGCCACACGACGCTTCAAAAGTGCGCGCGCCCCCGACGACGACGTCGCCATCGAACACGCGCAGGCACGCGACGGCGACGGCGAGCGCGAGCACGCACGCGCTTCGAGTGATGACGTAGCGCGCGGGCGGCGCGAACGCGCGCGAGGTTGACGCGGGCGCGTCAGCATGCGTGCGCGTCGTCATGTAACGGTTTTTTGCTCTGCATTTGGATTTTGGATTTTTCGCGCTCGATGCGTCGGGGCGAGACCGCCAGTGACGGGCGAACGACGTGCGTATTGTGTTGTTTGTTTTATCGCGTCGGATGCGCGTGGTGACGTTACCTCGCGTGCGTTTTTGTGTTTGTATTTGTGTTTGCGCGCGCGAGGCGGCTTCATTCGTCGGGCGCGCGAACAGTCAGGATGATTGCCGCGGTGAAATGGTACGCAAAGTTGTTCGCCGTGCTGGCGATGATGTTTGTGCTGAAACTCGTGGCGTTCGTTCAGACGGGGTTTTGCTTGATTCCTTTGTTGAGGCCGACGAACTCGCACTGGCGTAAAGACGACGGAGGTATCGATGTGAAGATTCCGCGCCTCGCTGAGTTTATGTTCAAGTTGAGCATGTTCAACTACGTGGTGTTTGGAATTCCCATGCCGTTGTTTTGGGTTCGATTTTTATTGCGTCGGTATGAAGCGGCGAACGTGCACGTGCCAGACGCTGAGACGCAACCCGTTCCAGAATGCGACGTGAACGCGGAGGATTTTTCATACGAACAGTTTTTTGAGAAATATGTCAAGCGTCCGCATCCCGTCGTGTTGCGTGGATTCGGTAAGTCACTTCCTGCGTTCGATACGTTCACAGTAGATGATTTTCTCAATTCATTTGGTGACGAAGAGGTTTTGCTCAAAACACCCGAACGCGACGGCGTTCACGGAAATCTTCGAGACATAAAGAATCCTGGCACATATTTGCATAACTCTGAAGCTATTTTCGCCCGACATCCAGAGCTCATCGATGCTTTGAAGCTTGACCGCATGAAAGCGTTTGCGTGCAATCGACTCGCGAATGACCATCCGCTCTTCGGCAAGCTCCCCGTGCAAATGTTTGTCGGCGCGACGCGAGGCACTGGGACGCCTTTCCATTGTGCGAATGGTTACAACTGGTTTTTCCAGCTCGAAGGACGTAAAAAGTGGACGTTTGTCGACCCCAAATGGATTGGGTTGATGGTTCCAGGACTAAATCGCGGCGCGCTGTATCAGACAAGCGCGATTACGGACCCAAACACCGTTTTGGACAAGTACAAGCCGCTCTGGCGAGTCGTGCCTCGTTACGAAGTTGTGTTGGAATCTGGAGACGTCTTGCTCAACCCACCTTGGTGGTGGCACTGCATTGAAAATATGTCTGCAAAATCGTTGGCGTGCGCCACTCGCTGGGCCGATGTGGACGCTATTCGTCCCATCCTTGGGATGGGATTCGACACGAACCACGTGTTTGTCGCCATGCAACTGTTCAGTCCAAGCTTTATGTTGACCCAGGTGAAGCTCATTATGGCTGGGCAATCCAGCAAGAGCGCGTTCATGGATGAACACACGGACACAAAAACACCAGCGAGTGATGGCGTCAAAGGAGGCAACACCTCAGGCGTCAAGGTGCAACATGAAAAGGCGACGCGCGTAACCCGAAGGCTACTTGATAACGAAGAACAAGTGGCGTATAAAGCGTATTACGCCGCAAAACGTGCAGATGACGAGGTGTGAATGAATTGCTAAGGATGTATGCTAAACTATTACACCGCTATTTGCTGTTGCACTAATTCTTCGTCTACTTGATTTGTAATACAATGTTCGGCGTCATTGTTGTCCTGTATGGCGCGCTCGCTGCCGAGAATGACACAGAAGATACCGACGAGCAACAACGGTCCGCCAAGAATCGTCCAGAGTCCGGGCACGCTCGAGTCGTAGAGAATCCATCCAAGAAACGTCCCCACGACGGGTTCAAGCGTCGTCGAAATCGACACGACGATTGGCGAGACGTACCCGAGTGCAAAATTGAACCCAGTGTGTCCTACGATGCCCGAAACAAACGCGAGCAAGACAAACCATCCAACTTTTGATGACGTCGCCCAGCCGAACGCGGCGGCACCTTCGTTAAACATGACTGAAAATATCGCAAGGAAAGCTGCGGCCAAGAACGTCACTGGAAATGCGTATACAAACGTAGGCATCCAATACCGAAGCGTTTTGCCGGCGGCGATGTGAAAGACAATCATCGCGGCACCGAGAAACGCGAGCGCATCACCTTCCGCAGTCACCTCTTTATCATCTTTAATATCGATGAGCGTGATTCCGGCACCAACCAATCCTATGATGGCACCTATTATTTCTAGTTTTGTAGGACGCCGCACAAAAATCGCGCTTCCGATGAGTATCAGCAGCGGGTGCGACGTCGTAAATAACAAAGAATGCGCGAGAGATGTTAAATCCAAAGATGCCACCCATCCTGCAAAATGAATCGCCAGTACGAGCGCACTTGCGACAATAATTCCCCACGTTTTTAGTTCACGCATTTTAACCTTATTCTCGTCCTTCCACTTGATGTAGTCGATAATAGCTAATGGCAGGAGCATAAACGACGTGAGCGACAGCCGCCAGCACGCGCGCATAATAGGTGGAATCTCATCCAACTGTTGCAACAGGGCCCCGGCAAAAGAAATCCCGATCACCGCAAAGAATATAACCACCCAAACGAACCATGGTGCACCGCCAATCGTCGTACCTGCGCCTACAAGCGACGTCCTGTCAATCGCTGTCCTCACGGTACAGTTGTAAACCCAAAAAAAAGTTCACTCGTCCTTTTCGTCGTGTCGATGAATGTTCGTGGCAAAAAAGTAGAACGCGCGGCGTAGAATCACCGCACGCTCGTCGCAAGCCGACGAGACTGTTTATTGTAGGCTGGATTATGAGGGGGCCACTCTACGAGGAAGAAGCAGCCCTAGATACACCAGCCGGAAAAAGAGGGCGTACAGACCCACGCGTGCGCGCACGGGGCACAAACGTAACGCGCGATGCGTGACTTACCTATTACCATGACTGCTATATGCGGCTCCGCGCGCCGCGGACGGCGACGCGGGCCTCGTTGTGGGGTGGAGTTCTGCCACCGGCGCAGCGATGAGCCGTCGGTTGTCAAAGCGTCGAATTGTTTGTTTCAATTTCACTACTACAGCGTGCGATGGCTAGAACTGCATTCATGGGGATATCAGCGTGACCGTTGCATCGTCTCCCGCGCACATTTCTTCGCTCACGTCCCAGAGCTCCGCGGCTAAACGTGGATCTCGGCTGGGCAAGCTCGATTTTGCGGCTTTGCAATCGACAAAGAACACACCTTGTGGAAGTTCCGGCGCAGTCAAGCAATACAAAGGCGTCGCCACACCGTCTTCAATCGCGGTAGTGACAACTGGACTCGCCATTGAGGCGAGTATGGACCCACCAGGGAATGAAAGCGATAGCTCGAGCTCGTCTCGCGTCATGCCAACCGTCGCCGCGACACATCGCACCGGCGCTTTCGCATCTGACATTCGCTCTTGCATCTCCCACGCGTGTAGTATATTTGCTAATTTACTCTGACCGTACGAACCTAGCGGGCTGTAGCCGTATGCGGAGTTCAGATTTCCGAAATCTATGCCTCGCGACGGCTTAATCGTCCCCTGCCGCACGCGGTACGTAAAGTGATGCAAATTTGATGTCAAATTCACCACTCTTCCTTCTCTCCCATTCGCTGCCGCCGAGCGTATCAGCTCCTTGAGTAACAAGGTCGTGAGTTTGAAATGTCCTAAATGATTGATCGCAAAATGTCGCTCGATACCCTCCTCTGTCGTGGCGAACTCTACGTGCGTGGCGTTTTCAGCGCATAAAATCCCATCCAACGCCCACGCCTTGCTTTGAAAGTTCTTCACGAACATATCGATCGTTGACAGTTTTGATAAATCACACGCGAGAGGTATGAGTTCACCACACTGCGATGACAGTTTCGCGGTCCCTTCCGGCGCGATCGCGTTACCATCGGCGTTTAAGCCATTCGCCGCCGCGTCTCGAATCGTCTGCAACACTTTCTCCGCATCTTGCACATCTCCGCACGCGCACACCACACGCGCACCGGCAATGTAGAGTCGCCTCGCGCACGCCTGCGCGCTTAGGTTCGTCATCACACCCGTCACGACGTATGTTCGTCCCGCGAGCGACGTCGACGCGCGCTCATGTCCAACCATGCGCATCTTGTTATCGTCCGAAACATCATCGCCACCTTCGTCAACCTCCACGTCGCTCGGCACGGCGTGCGCGGGCCCGAGATAGCCTCCACACGCCGTGAGCGTTTCGGTCCATCGCATGAATCCGCTCATGGCGACGCGCGTGGTCGCGCGGCGCGCGTCGTTGTGACGCGCTGCACCGTGATTTTTTTGAGGCTCGAAAAAACACTTTCATTCCTTCATCTTCCGCTCGTCATTTGTCGACGCCGAACGCGAGGGCGAGCGAGCGACGGACGCGTCGCTGTCACCACCGTTCGGTATGGGTCCGAATCGCGGCGGCGGTCGCCGCACCGGCGGTGGAGGACATCAACCGGGACAAAAAGACATGAGCGCCGACAAGCTGAAAAAGGAAAAAGAAAAGTCCGCCAAGCGAGGCTCGCGCGCGGATGCGGCGAAAAAGGCAAACAAACCCGAGTTTTTACAACAGACTGGCGGCGGGTCGTCGTCGAAATCAGGGGGAATGCGTATGGAGTCGACGGAGGAGCGGCTGGTGATGAGCGCGAATACGCAGGCGTTGGTGTCGTCTACGTTGGCAAAGATGTCGACGGCGACGAGAAATGCGTCAAGTACGTCGTTGAGCGAGGCAGATGTGAGGCATGATGTTGATAGGGATGACGTGATTCGTAAAGCTGCGCAAGGGATTGCGAAAAAGGGGTTTGGGCTGAAGGATGTAGAGCGAGCGCTGGCGGCGACCAAACCGCAGGCGGAGGCGGAGCGCGATGCGTGCGAAGGATTTAATGAACAGAAACGCCGAGCAATCGCGCGTGCGATGGACTGGTTGATATTAAACGTTGATGAGGCGGATCTTCCAGAGGCACTGCGCTCAGAGGCGGCGAAGGCGCGGAAAGGGAAAAAGGGAAAGTCTGGCGCCGGCGGCGCTGGTGAGCAAAAAGTGGACGACAGCGTTGATCAAATGATTGAAGCCTTTGCGCGCGCTGGATTTGGTATGGATGCCGCCAAGGCTGCGATTGACGGTGCAAACGGCAACACTGAACGCGCGCTCGGTGACTTGTGCGCGGCGCTCGGGCCGAGTCGTGCGGAAGCCCTAGAGGATGCACTCGAGGCGTTTGCGGAGTCGGGCGCAGACGCCGCAAGCGAAGAAGATATCCGAGGCGTACTGCGGAACGCACAGTACGATGAGTTGAGTTCGATACCTCGAGAGTGGTATAAACCACGCGGGTACAATCCTGCGTCGGGTACGGCGGTGCTGGCGATTGACATCGCGGGCATCGTACAGCTCGGCGCGGTGAAACAATACGCCGCCGACTTGGAAGTGACGTTTAAGAACTCGCCATTGTATCCATTTGAGCTTCCTGGATTGAAATTTACTCATCCAACACTCAGCGCTGAGGCCTCTGTGGCGGTGTCGACAGCTATGATGCGTTACGCCGCGTCTTTAGTTGGGCAGCCTATGATTGAAGAAGTCGTCGAATGGTTGCGTGGAAGCGGTCCTTTGGAAGCCATCGAAGAGGCACGCGAACGTACTTTATCATCAATACCGTCGTCGTCGTCGTCGTCGGGAACGAAAACAAATATTCCCGCACCAAAGGGAGTGGCGGCGATATCTATCGTGCCCCCGCAGCAATCAAAAGAAGAACGCAAGAAGGAATTGGAACGTAGACGAGAATTAGCCGCTGCGTCTGAAAAGATGCGCGCCGAAAAAGATGCGCAAACCGAGGCTGAGGCGCAGACCGTGGCTGAGGCGAAGACCAAGAGGCTCGCCGAAGCGATCGTCAAAGATGAGGACAAGCGCTCGAAAGATCCGCGCACGATTGCCGAGAGTGCGCGTCTCAAGGCTGAATTAGAAAAATACTGGCACGAAAACGCTGACACGCCCATCTTAAAGCAACGTCAGCGCCTGCCGGCGTGGTCTAAACAAGGTGAGCTCATAGATGCCATTGCACGTAATCAGGTGCTCATCGTCGCCGGTGAAACGGGTTGCGGTAAAACAACACAGCTGCCCCAATTTATTTTGGATGACGCGATTTGGAATGGGCGAGGCGGCGTGACGAATATGATTTGTACGCAACCGCGAAGAATCAGCGCCACGAGCGTGGCGACGCGCGTCGCGCAAGAACGCGGCGAACAAATTGGTAAAACGATCGGTTACAAAATTCGCCTCGAAGGCTCGATGTCTTCGAGCACGCGGATTTTGTTTTGCACCACTGGCGTTTTGCTTCGTCGTTTGACTGAAGACCCGTTGTTGAGCGGTGTGTCCCACATCATCGTCGATGAAGTGCACGAGCGTTCGCTGGATTCGGACTTCTTACTCGTGCTTTTGCGTGATATTTTACCTCATCGCCCAACGTTAAAGGTTATACTCATGTCTGCAACGCTCAACTCGCAGGCATTTGCTGAGTACTTCAAGGATGTTCGCGCCGGAGTGAGCCAAATCCCTGGCCGGACGTTTCCAGTGAAGGATCACTTTTTAGAAGACATCTTACAGGTTACCGAGTACCAGCCTAATCCAGGTACAGAGTACTTCAAACGCGCACCGCGACGCAAAGATGCTGACAGCTCTAATCGACCAGTATCGAGTAAGAATGGAGAAATTCCAGACGAAGAGTCATTCCACGTCGCGCTTCGAGAAAATGGCTACGGCGACAATGTCGTTCGGGCGTTGAAAAATCTCGAGCAAGGATTAATTAACTATGAGTTGATGACACGATTGATTTCTCACATTTGTACGTCCATGGGGCCTTTAGAAGATGGCACGCTCGGTGCGGTGTTGGTTTTCATGCCAGGTCTTTCTGAGATTACCAAATTGTTCGAAGCATGCGCTGCGGATGCCACAATCAATGCGGCGACGGATGGATCCAAATATCTCATCGCTTTGCACAGTACGCTGAGTTCGGCTGAGCAAGGAATCGTGTTCAATCACGCACCAAAGGGTGTGCGCAAGATTGTTATTTCCACAAATATTGCAGAGACGTCGATTACGATTGATGACGTTGTCTACGTCGTTGATTCAGGAAAATGCAAAGAGAATGGATACGACCCAAACACTCGCATGCAGCTATTACTCGAGCAATGGGTGTCTCGCGCCAGCGCTCGACAGCGCAAAGGTCGCGCTGGTCGCGTTCAGGCTGGTCGTTGCTTCAAGATGTATACGCGACACGTGCACGACACCGTCTTCAACGAGCACACGCTTCCAGAAATCGTGCGAGTGCCACTCGAGGGCTTGTGCCTGCAGATTCAGCTTCAACGCATGAGCGGTGGCATCGCAGGTTTCCTCAGCAAGGCGCTCGAGCCACCAAAAGTGGAATCCATCGACGCGGCGGTGAGCGCGTTGAAACGCCTCGGCGCGCTTGATGAGCGAGAAAATCTAACTCCTCTCGGACAACACTTGGCACAACTTCCCGTGGACGTCCGAGTGGGTAAAATGTTACTCTACGGTTCAATGCTTGGATGCCTCGACCCAGTGCTCACGATCGCCGCCGTGCTTGGGGGTCGTTCGCCATTCGTTGCGCCCCTTGACAAGCGGGACGAAGCGGATTTAGCCAAAAAGCTCTTCGCCGAAGATCAGAGTGATCACTTGACAATCTTGAACGCCTATAACGGTTGGCAAGATGCCAAAAAACTCGGTAAATCTTCTGAGTTTGCGTTTACGCGCGAGAATTTTCTTTCGTGGCGGTCGCTTGAAGGCATCGCAGACTTGCGAGACCAATTCACAAACTTGCTCAACGAAACTGGATTTTTGGGATCTAGTAACAGCAAGAAGAAGGGCGGTGGTCGCTATCGTGGACGCCAACGAGGCGACGTGCTTAAAGATGATGCGGAGTGGATTCAAGCCAATCGCAACGCCGACAATAAAAGGCTACTGAAAGCCGTGCTCGTGGCTGGATTGTATCCACATTTGATAAAGGTTGAGCCGGCGATGCGCGCCGGAGCGCCTCCTCGCTTGACGTTTCTCGCTGAAAACGGGCGGTCAGAGAAGATTCAAATTCATCCATCGAGCATTAACTTTGAGGCGAAAAAGTTCATGACAAATTGGCTCGTGTACCATGAACGCGTGCAAACCACGGCGGTGTTTGTTCGCGATTGCTCTGTCGTGACGCCGTATCAGTTGTTGCTCTTTGGCGGCAAAATCGAAGTACAGCACACGCAAGGCACGATAAGCATCGATCGCTGGGCAACGTTTCAGGCGCCCGCGAAAGTTGGAGTATTGCTCAAGGAGATTCGCAACCAGCTCGACAGAGTGCTCGCAGAAAAGATCGAAAACGTGGGGAAGAACATTTCCACGCTTTCTGGACCCCTCGTGCACACCATCCTCGAGCTCCTCGACGGCGAAAAGATGGCATCTCACACAACGCATTAGAACAATACAAACCATTCTTTACATATTAGTAGTAGTAGTAGTAGTACACGTTGACAACGATGATAAAGCTAGCAATCAAACAACACGCTGTCGTCACACGATCCATCCTCGGCGTTTGGCGTGCACCTTGGCGACGTCCGCCATGTAGTCGCCCGAGAGCTTTCCGTACGCCGTGTTATTTGCCCGCAAAATCTCTTGCTTTGCGCGTGCGGCATCACCATTCACTTCATACCACAAACCAAGGTACAACGCGCTATAAAACTCATCGCTCGCGCTCCGTTTTCCCGCCTCTCTCAACGCGCCTTCATCGTTCTGTCCCGCAAACAACCCGTACACGCTCGACATCACCGGTCTCGAATCCTTTCCCGTCACCAACATATTTTTCCTCGCATACTCAAACCCCTTGGCATCATCCCGCGCTTCACATAAAAATGCCCACACCGCTTCTTCGGTATCGTTCGCATTCACCCGCACATCATCCCTAAACTGCGCCGCGCCGACGTCAAACGCCTCCAAGTAGTACGCCGAAATCCCGCGTTGCCACATATACGACGCATACCGCGCATCATTCGCGATGACGCGATCAAAATCCTCCATCGAACCCTCGACATCATTCTGCGAAAACCTACTCATCCCCCGTCGCGTGTATTCCACCCCCGCATCCGCGCTCAGCGGCGCCGCGAGCACCGCCAGCGCCATCGACAGCCCCACACTCGCGCTCTGGCGCACGAATCGTCGCCGCCCCGTGTCGCCCTGCGTCGTCGCGCGCGCGCGCGTCTCGCGCTTGCGCGTCATACATCGACCATAGCGCCAACCGCTCGACGCAGCGACGCCGCTCGACGCGCGCATCGCTCGTCGCACCGCGCGGCGTCGTCGAATGCGCACCTTTGCCATGGCGCACCACTTTGTTTGATCAAGCCATTTGACCAATCATAACCAGGAACGGGGGGGGGGGGTGCGAGCACCCCAAACCTCACGCAACCCACCGAAGCCATCGTCACGCATCCGGCCGGCCCCATCTTCGGCGCCCCCCCC
>Ga0181561_10002837_pt1 | contig 15301 bp, 8 predicted proteins | sample 011ome_19_FD_133760 | JGI IMG/M metagenome (GOLD analysis project Ga0181561, IMG submission 133760) | Coastal salt marsh microbial communities from the Groves Creek Marsh, Skidaway Island, Georgia - 011510BT metaG (megahit assembly) | ecosystem: Environmental > Aquatic > Marine > Intertidal zone...
CAAGGAGTACAAGGGCCACCACTTCGGGATCCTGAAGACCAAGATCGCGCAGATGCGCACGGTGAAGCGCGAGCGCGAGGTGGCGGAGGGCGTCAACAAGCGCGACAGCCGCAAGATGAAGCGCGAGGAGCGCGCCGCGAACTTGTACCTGTGAGCGCGACGCGCGGTGAGCACGGGTTCGAGCACGGGTGGGTACGGGTCACGGAGACTCTTTTAGCGCGTCATTCTTTGAATAAAGCATAGCCTCAACGAATTTTACACTCTCGCGCCGCGCGTTTCGGCTTGGACCGAACGCGCGACCGATTCCCCCCGCGCGACTTCCCGCGCTACTTCCCGTTGAACAGGTTGAGCGTGTCCCTGAGTATGAGGAACATCCCCGAGCCCAGCAGCAGGAGCACGCCCGAGGCGGTGATGCTCTGCTCCACCTCCGTGGGAAGCTTCTTCCCCCCGCGCGCCGCTTCGATGGCGATGAGCAACAAGAACCCGCCGTCCAGCGCAGGTAACGGAAGGATGTTCACGATGGCCAGATTGATGTTGATCACGGACGCGAACTGGTACAGACCCGTCAGGTCGCTGGTGCGCATCACCTCCGCGCCGACGCCCACGATGGCGATCGGGCCGCTCACGTTCTCCTTAGCTTTGTCGAAGTCCGAGACGAGCGAAAACAGCGACGCGCTGACGAGTCGCGTCAGCCGCGCGAATTCGCGCGCCGCCAGACTCGCCGCCTCCGCCGGGTCGCGCGCGACGCGTTTGGAAACCTCCGCGTTCGCCTCGAGCTGCGCGCCGATGCGCCCCTCCCCGGAGGGCGACAGCCGGGGCGTCACGACGATGCGCAGCGATTCCACCTCGGCTTCTGACACACGCACGCCGGGGGCGGTCAGGGCGTCGCCCGCGCGTCTCTCCGCGCGGCGGCGCACGTCGAAGCGCACCGGCTCGCTCCCGCTTTCGCGCACGGCGTCCACCACGCGCGCGACGGCGTTTCGGTCCGGGAGCAGCGCCTCGCCGTTCACGGCGGTGATGACGTCCCCCTGCCGCACGCCGAAGTCGCGCGCCGCGGACGTCCCGAGAAGCGAGGTGACCTTGACGCCGGGCGCGTAGCTCTGCTCCACCAGGCCCACGGTGCTCACCTGCGCGAACAGGATGGCGAGCGCGAACGCCACGTTGGCGGCGACCCCCGCCGAAACCACCAGCGCTCGATCGGACGCGGGGCGGTTCCGCAGGAGGTCCGGGTCGTCCTCCGGGTACGGGCAGTCCGGGTCGTCGTCCGGGAACGCCACGAAGCCCCCGAGCGGGATCGCGCGCAGCGAGTACTCCACCTCCGGGCCCTGGTACGAAAGCAGGTTGGGCCCGAACCCGACCGAGAACTTGCTGACGTGGATGTTCTGCGAGCGCGCGGCGAAGAAGTGCCCGCACTCGTGCACGAAGATGATGGACGCCAGCACCGCCACCGCCTCCAGGTTGGACGCGGGGCCGTCCAGCGCGAAACCGCCGCCGAACACACCCGCGCCGCCGAACGCGAGGCCCAAAGGCGGGAGCATGCGTCTCACGCTCGGGGGAAGGTCGATGAACGGAGGACGCGTCGTCGTCGGCGTCGACGACGACGGATCCGACGAGACCGAGGAGGAACAGACGCGAGGAAGCGATTCGTTCGCGAGTCTCACGCCGTCCGATCCGGCGCGCGAGGGCGAGGGCGTCGCCGATTCCAGGCGCTCCACCGCCGCGTCCCCGCGCTCGAGCGCGGGGAGGCGCGACGCGAGGGAGGCGTGCCTCCCGAGGCGGCGGGGAACCAAAGGGCGGGGGCTCGACGCGGCGGAGCCTGAGACGCGCGCGCGAGCGATCGCGACACCCGTCGACGTGGCGCCTCTCGACGTGGTGGCGCGGCGTCGCGAGGCGACCGCGAGCGGACGCGCCGCAGCCGTCATCGACGCCGTCGTCGCCATCGTCGCCATCGTCGCGGCCGTCTCTTCAGACGAAGGCGCGCGGTGTTTTGCCCGACCCGGTGCGGCGAAGGCGAAGGCACCTTCGACTCCGTTGGCGCGAGACGTCGTTTTTCCAACCGGCCAACGCCACCCCGATCGATCGATGATGGCCCGGGTTCATTTGGCCAAAGATGCCAAAGAGCAAAGATCTCTTTGGCCGCCAGTCTGCGCGAAATCCCACGTTTTTGAGTTCTCTCGGGGTGACCGAGAGGCACTCCGACGCGCACGCGACTCGCGCCACGCCCGCCCGCGGTGCCGCAGACGCCGCCTCGCGCGCGGGAAGCTGCACGATCCGCGCACGACACACGTTTCGGCGCGCACGTCGCCCCGAGCGCGACCCTCCGTGCCGGGAGGCGCTCGAGAACCGCCCCGCTCGTGGACCTCCATTTTTCGCGCGAGCTGACGTTGCAAGCCAACGTTGCCCTCTCAAAATCCTTTGAAGCGCCGCGTCCCGCGCCGATGGCGGCCGCCCCGCCGAGGCGCGTGATCGGCGGGCGATGGGAGCTGGACAAGCAGATCGGCAAGGGCTCGTTCGCGGTGGTGTGGCGCGCGCGGGAGGTTCCCGCGCGCGTCGCGCCCGACCGCGAAGCGACGGGGCGCCCGACACGCGAGGTGCCCCCCGCGCCACCAACGGCGTCGCCTCCGACGACGGCGTTCGCGGATGAAGCCTCTTCGAGCCTCCGGGACGAAAAAGGCGTGATACGCGGCGAAATCGAAACCGAAACCGGCGCGTCAAAGTGGGTCGCCGTCAAGGAGATCAGCACGCGTCGTCTGAACCGCAAGCTCCTGCGCTCGCTGGAGTCCGAGATCGACGTGCTGCGCTCGTGCGAACACGAGAACATCATCGCGCTGCTGGACATCGTGAAGGACGAGCCCAACCAGACGGTGTTCCTGGTGCTCGAGCACTGCGCGCTCGGCGACCTGTCGCAGTACCTGCGGCGCGTCCGCCGCGTCGCCGAGCCCGTCGCGCGAACGTTCGCCGCGCAGATCGCGGGCGGTCTGCGGGAGATGCGCGCGAGGAACCTCATACACCGCGACCTGAAGCCGCAGAACCTGCTGCTGTGCCGCGCGCCCGCGACGGACGTCCGCGCGGAGGTCAAAAGCGGAACGGCTTCCGAGAACGCGTCGCTCGGCTCCGAGAAGGACGCGTCGTATACCTCCGCGACGCTCAAGATCGCCGACTTTGGCTTCGCGCGGTACGTGCACCCGAGCGGTCTGGCCGAGACGTTGTGCGGCTCGCCCCTGTACATGGCGCCTGAGATCCTGAGCTACCAGAAGTACGACGCCAAGGCGGACCTCTGGAGCGTCGGGTGCATCCTGTTCGAGCTCGTGTGCGGCGCGCCGCCGTTCGCGGGCGCCAACCCGATGGCGCTCCTGCGCAACATCACGCGCGGGGACGCGCGCATCCCGGGGTGCGTCGCCGGCGAGCTGTCGCGCGAGTGCGTGGACTTGATGCGCGGGCTGCTGCAGAAGGACCCGGCGCGACGCATGTCCCACGAGCAGTTCTTCGAGCACCCGTTCCTGAAGACGAACGTCCGCGCGCGTCGCGACGAGGGAGCCCCCGAGTCGTTTCCGAGGACGGAGGCGTTCGCGCTTCGCGACGACGCGCGCGACAAAAGCGCCGACTCGGACTCGGACTCGGACGCGTCCGAGTCGTCCGAGACGCTCGCCGCGCGCGACCCGCGCGCGATCGCGCTGGGGACGGACGGGGGCGGAGAAAACGTACGCGACGGGACGCGTTCCCCGACGCGCGCCGGAGTCCCGGGGAGCGCCCCGAAGGACAAGACGTTTTCGTTGCCGGCGGCGGCGGAGCGCGCGCGCGACGCCGCGGCCGCGGCGGGTGCGTGGCTGGGGGCGTCGCCGCTCGGACTGAAAAGGGGGGGCTCGACGTTCTCCAAGCTCCTCTCGAGCTCGCCTCTGTCCGCGAGGAAGGGCATGGGCCTCTCCGGCCGGTCACCGCGCGCGCCGCGGCCGCCGCGCGATGCCCTCGCGGCGCCCCTCGCGGCGCCTCGCGACGCGGACGCGGCGGATGAGATGGACGCCGAGTACGTGCTGGTGGAGACGGAGACGAGGCGCGCGGCGGCGGTCGATGCCGAGATCGGGCCCGAAGCGGTAAGTCCGGGACCCGGACCCGTCGTCGCGGACGCGAGGGGGAGAAACGCAGAAAACGCAGAAAACGCAGAAAACGCAGAAAACGCAGAAAACGAAAAAGGCGTCTTCCCGGGTTTTTCGCCGCGCCTGCGCCGCGCGGCGCTTCTCGAGCGCGCCGCGCGCGCGCTCCGAGACGCCGCCGGCGAGGCGTGGGACGCGGGCGAGCGGCTTGACGCCGTCGCGCTGTCGCTGGCGGCGACGGCGGCGCTGCGCCGAGCGGCGGCGCTCCTCGTTTCGGAGACGAGTCTCCGAAACGAGGGGGAGCGGAATTTTCCCTCCGCCGAGGACGTCGCCGAAGCGTCCCGCCGCCTGGACGCCGCGTTCGAGGCTGCGCTGCGCCGCGCGGAGCGCGCGGCGAGCGCCGCGGAGAGAGACGCGCACTCGTCTTTGACGTCCCCGTCGTCGCGCGACGGCGTCGTCCCCGACGGCATGCGCGCGACGTACGCGGCGGCGCTCGGGTGGGGCCGCGCCGCCGCCGCCGCCGAGCTCGTGGGCGACGCGCGCGAGGCGGCCTCGACGTACGCGCGCGCGCACGTCTTGTTGTCGTTCCTGCTCTCGGAAGGGCCGGGGTTTTGCCGCGACGAAGAAGAAGCGTCGAAACAGTTCGAAACGCGTTTCGAACCGGAATCGGCGATTCCGGAATCGCGCGAACGCGACGACGGCGGGTCCCGCTCCGCGTCCGCCTGGCGAAGCGCCGAGGAGAGGGACCGCGTCGCGCGCTTCGCCGACGCCTTCGCGACGAGGCGCGCGGCGTGCCTCGAGCGCACGTAGGGTTTTTTTGGTGACCGCGGACGCGTCCTCGGACGCGTTCGTCGACCAACTCCGCCCCGTCGCTCGCGAGGCGCGTACGGGTGCGTGTGTCCGGCGCCGTCGCTGCGGGAGAGGGCTATTTTCACTAAAAACGAGATGGTGAAGACGGCAAGAAAACCAACACCCGCACTGAGCATTCAGTCATGACGTCTCGATACGTGTCGCGCGTGTTCGACCGAGGTTGTTTGAGATGGTGTCTCTGTTTTGCAATTCCTCAAAAAAACGATATGTTTTCGTTTCACCGCACGGTGACCACCTCCACCAGCTCCCCCGCGTCCTGCCCCTCGGCGGGGGGGCGCAAAAGCTCCTCCGCGGGGACGGTCCCGGCCGCCGCAGCTGCGAACGCCGCCGCGGTCGCTCGGCTCGACCCCGCGAGCAGCGCGCCGCGCAGGCTGGCGGGCGTGAACCGCGACCGCGCCGCCGGCGGCGTCGGCGGCGGCGCCGCCGTGGACTCCGAAACGCGCGGGCGCCGCGGGAGCGATTCCAAATCGAGCTGCTCGGACGCGAGCGCAGAGGCGAGCACGCCGCGGAGCGCGGCGGACCCGAAAAGGTTTTTCTCGGACTCGAGAACCAGCCCCGCCAGCGCGCGCGAGCTCGGCAAAAGCTCGGTCCCCCTCGCCGCGCAGCGTCCGGGCGCGTTTTCCGAAGCGTCTCCGTTTTCGCGCGGCGCGCCGTCGAGACGCCTTTCAAGCCTTTCAAGGCTTGAGAGGCCTCGCGCGCGCGCGTCCGCGGCGCTCGCCGCCTCGGCCTCGGCGCGCGCCGCCAGCAGGCGCGCGGCGGGCTCGACGCACGCGAAGAACCGGCGCGACCGCGTCGACGCCGCCAGCGCCGCTTCCAGAAACCGCGCCCCCGCGCCGCCCTCGCGCGCGAGCGCCGCCGCGACGGATTTTTCGTTTTCGTTTTCGTTCGCGACGAAAGATCTTTCTCCCGGTACGCCGCGTCGTCGATGCCTCCCCGGCGTGCCCTCGCCGTCGTCGCGCGCGAGCGCGTCGAGCGCGCGCAGCGCGGCCGCGCACACCTCCGGGTCGTTCCAAGGCGCGTCGCCGGGGACGAAGCGGAACGCGAAGTCGTCCGCCGCGTCTTCCGCGTCATCCGCGGGTTCCGCGCAGAAATCCAGCCGCGCCGCCGACGCGAGCCCGCGCGCGCGGAGCGCGCGCCAGTCGCGCGGTGCGTCGCGCACATTCGCGTCGTCTTTCATCGCGTCGTGCTCTTCCTTCGGTCGGTCGGTCGCCTCCCCCGTTCCTCGCTCCTCCGTTCCCGCGAAGTCCCGACCGTCCGTCAGCGCGGAGGCGCGCGGCGGGAAACGCGCGAACCGTTCCGGAAACGAAAAAGGCGAGGCGGAGAGGCTGGAGGCGGGATCCGCGCCCGCCGCCGCCGCCCCCGCGTCGCCGTCATCCCCCCCCGAGACCTGCGACGAGGGTCCCGCGTCGACGACGTCCTCGCTCTCGCCCTCGCCGGCGGGATCCGCACCGTCCGCCGCCGCAGCCGCCGGCGCGGCAGGCGCGCCGGCGAGGGGATCCGCCGCGCCGGCGTCCGTCTCGTCGCCCGCGCGCTTCGACTTGGCGCTTCCAAACTCAGCCGCCTCGGGCGTTCCCGCGTCCGCCGGCGGCGCCGAGGCGGAGGCGTCCGCCTCGGCGCCCGCCGCGGGCATCGCCTGGTGCAGCAGCGTCCACGCCCACGAAAACATCTCGCCTTTTTTTTTCCGCTCGCGCTCGAATTCGCGCGCCGCCTCTCGCGCGAACGCGTGCGCGGCGAGCGCCTCGAGCAAGCCCAACGCGGCGGCGGCGAACGACGCCGTCGCGGGAACGTTCATTCGCGTGTCTCTACGCGGCGGCGTCTCCTCCGCCTCGGCGTCTGAAAAGGCGTCGGAACCGCGGACGGACCCGTTTCGCGAGACGGACGTCTCGCGCGTGTGCGGGTGTCCGGCGCCGAACGCCTCCGCGAACAGAGTGTTCGCGGAGGCGTCGCCCCCGAGGTCTGAGGTTCCGTCGCGCTCGAGCCGGTCGGCGGCCGGCAGCGCGGCTGCGATGGCCGCGAGCGCGCCCGAGGCGACGCACGCCTCCGCGGCGCGCGCGTCGGCGGCGACGAGTTTCGCGAGCGCCTCGCCGGCGACGGCGCGCGCCGCCGCCGGAACCTCCGGCGGCGCGCGGAAGAACAGCTCGTACATCCCGGTCGCCGCGCGCGTTCGCGCGGCGTCCGCGGCGATGGCGACGGTCTCGAACGCGGGGTCGTGCGTTTGGGACGACTCCAGCGACCCGAGGAGACGCGCGCACGTCGCCGCGACGCGCGCATCGGTGAGACGCGTTTTAGTTTTTTTTTCGAGCGTCGCGCGTCGCGCGTTTGGCGAGCGTCGTTCGGCCTCCGCCGCCCCCGCCTCCGTCTCCGCCTCTTCCGCCTCTTCCGTCTCTTCCGTCTCTTCTGTTTCCGGACCCCTCAACGACGCGCCGCCCGCCTCTACGGCAGCCGCGAGCGCGTCCGGGAGGTTCGCGCCCTCCTCGTGGCACAGCGCCGCGCGGCCGTGCGCCGTGCGCGCCAGGAGAAAGAGCAGCCTCGCCGCCTTCTCGCGCGTCGCCGCCCCGACGCGCTCGGCGTCTGAAGTTTCAGACTGATTGCTCTTGGGCGCCGAAAGCGCCGCCGGGCGCACCAGCCGCGCGAGCGGCGAGAGGTCGCGGTGGAACGCGGGCGCGCGAGCGCCGCGCGATGTGTCCGGCGCGCCACCCACCAGCAGCTCGGCGCCGCGCCAGCTCGCGGAGACGATCGCGATGAGCGCGCGCAACGCGTGGAAACGCGAGCGCGCGTCGACGTTTCGTCGCGGGCGCGTCGCCGTCGTCGTCGTCGTCGCCTCATCGTCCTCATCGTCCTTTTCCGTCTCTTCTGCTTCGTCGGGAGACGCCTCGGGGTCGCCGACGGCGATGCCGCCGCCAGCCGAGGGGGCGTCCCCCGCGACGTCCGGCGGGTCCGCGACCGCGTCGGGGGAGGCGACGCCGGAGGCGCGCGCGTCGGGCGCCACGAGCGCCCAGAGCGCCTCCACGAACGCGGGCACGCCGATCTTCCGCCTCGCCAGGTGGCCTCGGCGGGACGCGAGCGCGCGTGTCGCTCGGAGCGACGCGACTCTCGTCGCCGCTCGTTCCGAGCGCAACATGGCGACGAGAGGCGCGAAGATATCCGAATCCAGGAGCGCCTCTTCGTTCCTGCGCGCGTCAAGGGGTCAAGGGGTCAGGGTCGCGCGAGGTGGAGGCGAATGTGGCGTTCCAATTTAGGGTGGCGATGTGCCGAAAGAAACCGCGCGCACCTCGGATCGGACGCGAGCTTCTCCACGCTCGCCGCGCCCTCTTCGCGCTTGGAGTCCTCATCCGACACGAGGAGCTCCTGGGCGGACGCCACCGCCGCGAGGGGGTCTTCCTCCTCGGGGGGCGCCTCCTCGCTCATCGCGCACTGCCGACGCCGTCCCGAGTTCCGACACCAAACCCGACGAACGCTGGACGTCGTCGAGACGATTTTCGCCTTTTTCAGCGACGTCAGCGATGTCGTCGCGTGTCAGTCGACGTCCCGCGCGGCCGGGACTCGGCTCCGCGCCCCTTCGGACCGCCATGGGCCGCGGCGGCCACTCCGACGATGAGGCGACCCCCTACGACCAGAGCCTGGAGGAGCTGGAGTTCATGCGCGGCGCGTGCGCGGCGGCGCAGCGCGGCGATCTGCGGACGCTCCGAGACGCCGTGGCGCGCCGACCGCATCTTCTGGCGGACGACGGCGTGGGGGGGGACAGCGGGTACGCGCCACTGCACTACGCCGCGCGCGAGGGACACGCCGCGTGCGTCTCCTTCCTGCTCGAGGCGGGCGCGCGCGTGGACCGTGCCACCAAAGAGGGCCGCGCCACCGCGCTGCACCGCGCCGCGTACACCGGGCGGAGCGACGTCATCGCCGTCTTGCTGCGCGCCGGCGCGGACGCGAGCGCCCCCGACGCCGACGGCGAGACCGCGCTGCACAAGGCGGCGGCGCGGGGCTGGGCGGATTCGTGCGCGCTGCTGCTGCGCGCGTGTCCGAAGGCGGCCGAGGCGCGAGATAGGCGCGGCGCGGTGCCGCTGGAACGTGTGCCGGAAGGAGACCGAGCGACGCGCGACGCAATCCGCGGCGCGCGCCGCGTTTTTTAAACCGACGCGAAGCGAAGGCGGAACGCTCGCGGAACGCGAACGCGGCGTCTTCGTTCGCGGAGCGTCTTAATAGACGCGACGTATTATAGGCCCTATATATGGGTTCTACCTTCGTGATAGACTCGACTAGCTAGCTAGCTAGACTCAACTAGACTCAACTACATAGAACGTTCGCGTCGTGTCACGTCGTCTGGCTTAAGTGTCTCCGTACCCGTCTTCCTCGACGCACGGGTGGACGCTCTCGTCCCCGTTCGGGTCGAACGCGAGCAACAAAGAGACGGAGACGGTTTCCGTTTTTTCCTCCACCCGCGTCTGGACGAGTGGATCCAGGGTCACGACGTGGTGCCACCAGAACGGCGGTATGTACAGCGTGTCCCCCGGCTCAAGCGTCACCTCGCGGATCTCCCCGAGCGCGACTCGAAGCTTTGAAAACCGCGCGCGCTCGCGTTCGGCGTCTTCGTTCGTTTCTTTCGACGTCTCGTCGCGAAACCCGCGACCCGGACCCGCGAGGCCCGTCACGAACAGCGCGAGGTCCACCGGCGAGGAGTTCCCGTTGACGCCGCTCGGGTCGGCCCGGTACATCGACCGCGTGTGCTCGGGGGGCACGAGGAGCACTCGCTTTCGGCCCGCGATCTGCGTCAGGAGCCCGTGGCACAGGTCGAAGTGCGTGGGCGTGACACACCCGAACGAAGAGCACCACAGGCTCGCCGTCTTCGCCGAGAACGGGAACGGCGGGGCGTTCCCGACATTTTTAACGCATTCGTTTTTTTGGTTCGAGCTCGAGTCGCCCCCGAAGACGGTCCGCGCGGCTCGGAAGTCGAGGTCCTCCCAGAGCTCAGGGCTGAGCGGCGCTCTGAAGTAACACCGCTCGGAGGCTGCGGACGCGCGTGCGGATGCGCGCGGCTCGTTACCTCGGCGCACGCGAGCCCACGCCTCGTGCGCGGGCACCCCGTCCACGCGCGAGCAGCGCTCGCCAACTCCCAGGAAGGTTTTTCCATCAATCGGTTTCTCGAGGAGCACCACCGGCACGTCACGCGCCGCGCCTCGTGCCCCGAAGACAGCTTCGCCCCCCCCGCACCCGATGCGCGATTCTGACATCCACTGCGCGGCCGCGCGCCGCGTGACGCACGGCGACTTCGAGCGGAAATCGCTCGCGAAGCGAGTCGCGAGCGACTCGAGCGATTCGGTGCCGAACGCGGCTTTGTGCGCGACCCTCTCGAGCACCGGCACGGGCACCGACGCCGAAGCGTCGCGGGCGGTCTCGCCGGGGTCCCCGAAGTCGAAGGCATCCGCCATGGAAGCCCAGCATTCTGCCTCATCCGCATCCGCCATCGCCGCGGCGACCCCTCGGAGTGACGGATCGAATGGCCACCGGTCGCTCTCGGTGACCGAGGTGCGATGAATGTCGACACCTGCGAACCGCACAAAATGGAAGCGCGCGACGGGCGTGATAATTTCAACTCGACTCGCGCTCGGGCCGCGCGGGACCTATACGCGCCACGTGCGCTTCGCTTTTCTCGCCGCTCGCCCGCATCGCTCACTGCTCTCACTGCTTCCCCGCGTTCAGGCCCTGCAGCTGGGACATCAGGTCATCCAGGCCCGCGCCGGTGTCCCGCACCTTGAACGCGTCGAGAGTCTCCTGGTCGAGCTTTTCGCTTCGGGGCATGGCGAACGAGACGCCGGCGGTGCCTGTCTCGTCCGCTTTCCCACTCGTCGCCTCCGCCTCGCCCTCGTCCCCGCCGCTCACGGAGATGTCCCACTCGTTCGCCTCGTGCAGCGGCCTGGCCGCCTCCTCCGCGGCGGCCACCGCGGCGAGCCGCGCCTCCTCCGCGCGCGCCGCGAGGTACTCGGGCGAGGCGACGGTTTTCGCGCGGCGCGCCTGCGCGGCGCGGCACGCCGCGTTTTCGCACTCCGCCGCGCAGCCGACCGTCATGGTGGGGAAGAAGTCCTTCAGCGCGGCGTACCCCAGGTACTTGGTGACTGTCCCGAAGTTGAGTAAGAACTTCAGCGCGTTCTGCACGAGCATCCCCGCGACCATCCCCATGGTGGTCGGGAGGCTGGCGGCGCACACGCCCTCGCGCTTGAGCGTCTTCTCGTCCACCCCGCTCGCGACGACGAGCGGCGGGACGCACGCGAAGCACGCGGTCTCGCCGGGAATCATCACCTGCACGTGCCCCGAGACGGCGTCCTCGCTCACGCCGCTCTCCATCCAGGTCTGGCCGAGCTCCAGGCACGCCTGGTTGATGGCCATGCGCGCTTCGTAATTATCCACGCACGCGAACACGAGGTCGACGCGCGACGCTTTGGTCGCCGGGTCAATCAGCGAGTCCGCGAAGCGCTTGAATCCGTCCACGGTGGTGATGTTCATGTGGTACGACTCGTACGTCACGTCGGGGTTGATCTCGCGCAGCGTCTTGACCGCGGCGTCCGTCTTGGTCAAACCGGCGTGCTCGGGGCGGAAGAAGAGCCGGTTCATGTTGGCGATCTCGACGGTGTCGAAGTCGTACAGCTGCAGGCGCCCGACGCCGCACCGCGTCAGCATCTCCGCGGCCACCGACCCGACGCCGCCGACGCCCACGACGGCGACAGCCTTCTCGCGGATCTTGCGGTACTCGCTGACGATGCCCATGCGCTGCAGCGCCATCAGGCGCGAGTAAGGGTTGGAGTCCACCACCTCCGCGCTCATCTCGTCCGCGGAGATCTTCGCGCGCACCGAGGGCGCGGAGGACGCCACCACGGAGGCGCACCGAGAGCGGAGCTCGGCGATCGCGGACGCGTCCGCATCGCCGGCGGCATCGGCCGCGTCGAGCGCGCGGCGAAGCGCCGCGAGGTCATCGCGAAGGGTGGACATATGGCGTGAGCGACATGCACTGGTGGCTTCTCATACGCGGCCCAAATAGTTACGAGAGGTGCGTTCTGGAAGCTCTTGCTGCACGCCACTGTCCGCCAAGGCTCACGTCTACGTGGGAGATCGCGAGAAAAAGTCGTAGCTTTTGTCGCACAACTTCCGGGTGCAAGCCCGCGCGGTGCACCCTCCCCCGCACTCCGGGAGTCGCACGAGCGACCCGATCGGCGCGTCGGAGCTCGCTCAGTAAGGACATGCGTTCTTTCTATGACGCAATTCCTCAAGAGGGCGAGGTGCGCGCAGCCCCGCCTCCGCCCCGGCTCTCATCGTGAACCTCCCGACTTTCCCGAATCGCGGTGGTTACACGGGAAAAAACATTGCCGCGCGCCTGCTCCTTCGACGCCTGACCCGCCCCCCACGACACCGCCTCCTCGCACCCACCAACCGCATGAAGGCATCCGCAACCGTGGCTGTCCCCGTATTCGACGCCGCCGATGCGGGCGAACGAACGGGCGCCGCCCGGTCGAGTACCTTCCGCTCCTTCCGCTCCTCGATCCTGGTCCTGGTCAGCCTCGCGACGCTCGGTTTGTTAGCCGCCGCCGCGACGTCCTTCAACGCGGCGTCGAAAACGACGCCGAACCCCACGCTTTCCCAGTCGGATTCGTATTCGAACGACCGGTGTATCGTGTACACGTACTTCGAGGACCAGGGCATGGGCCACGGTGCGACGGTGGAGATGTGGAAGACCCTCTGGGCGAACGCCGGCTGGAAGCCGGTTGTGTTGTCGGAGGAACACGCGAGCGCGCATCCCGACTACGACGACATGAAGGCGCGCTTCGCGACGTTCCCCACCACCAACCCGACGGGGTACGAGGTGGCGTGCTACCTGCGGTACCTCGCGATGGCCGTGGTGGGCGGCGGGTTCATGTCCGACTACGACGTCGCCAACGTGAACGTGCCGCCGCCGCCGCGGTGCGACTGGCTGCCCAACGAGGGGCGCTTGACGACGCACGAGGAGTACACGCCGGCGGTGATGAGCGGGTCCGGGGAGGAGTACGAGCGCGTGGTCCGGGCGATGTACGACGCGGACATCGACGCCGTGATGGCGGCGGACGACGCGAGCATGGTGAGCGACATGTTCTTCCTGCAGTACTTCCGCGATCAGGGTTTGATCTGGACGACGCACGCCCTGTTCACGATGGCCAACTGGGTGAGCGACCCGCCCTGCGACGACGAGGGAGTCGAGCTCCCGATGCTGTTCCACTTCTCCACCGCCAACACGCACTACGAGCTGAAACTCCGAGACTTCGCGCAGACGCGCTACGAGCTGTACGACGACGACAAGCCCTCGGCGATGAACGCGAGCGTGACTGAGCTGAACGAGAAGAGAAAGCGATGCGCGCCGCTGCCGCGGGAAAGCGACGCAGAGTACCAGGCGAGCTACTTCGCGCCGCCGGGCACCAACGCGTTCCGCGACGCGATGTTCAAGTACAGGCAGTGCTTCATCCAAGAAATGTACCCGCAGACGGATTGCGCCGAGGCGGAGGCGCCCGCGGCGGAGCTGCTTCGCGCCGCGCGCGACGCGGATGGGAACGCGGCGGCGGTGAAGGAGCACGGCGGGCACGAAGAATCTGATCTGTTTGGCGGCGGCGCGGGAATAGAATCAGAAGAAGGATGGAACTCTAAAGCTGTATAAACGGTTGTATTACGTGATAAATTAGAGGTCATGTAGCCACGGCGCGCTCCGGCGACTACGTGTACGTACTTTGCGCGTGCGGCGACGCGCAGGGCGCTTTCTTGCTACTTTTATTACACTCACAGAAAAAATTCGCTCGCGGAACGGCCGAAGCGCGGAACCGGACAAAATGAAAAAAAAATCACATCGCATGACTGTTTGCTCATACGCACCGTCGTTTCTCGACTTGAAGTCGTATGCGTTCCAGTCTGCCGAAATCACCAGGCTGTGCGCCTGGCTGGCTACGATCTAGCCCGGCTAGAAACGGAAAAACCCGAAGGTACAACTTGTCGTATCGAAGCTCCGAGTCATCAACCTGACGCAGTGTTCGGTTGCGCGGCATCGCTTCGACCGCACGACATGGCACCGAGATATGGCACCGTCCCCGCGCGCGACGAGGTACGCGCGCGTCCCCACCTCCGTCCCGTCTCCGCGGTCCCTTTCTCCAGGCACGCGCGACGGTCACGCCGACGCATCCGACAAATGCTCCGAGTTGTACTAGGGAGTAGATCCGACCTGCGCGAATCCGACCCGCGCGCCATCCCCGCTGACCCCGACACCCTCCACTCGCGCCTCGCGAACCGCAGGAGACCGCGGCGGGCGTCCCCGGCGGCGGCCTCCCCGTGACTGGCTCGCGTGCGCGTTCGAACGTCTCCGCGCACGCGCGCGTCGCGGTGCTCGGCAGCCTCGCGGTGGTTGCCGCGTTCGCGCTGGGCGCTGCGGCGGCAGCGCTCGGGGGCGCGCGCCCCGAACTCGAGCAGCCGCGCGCGAAGGACGGCCGGTGCGCGGTGTACACGTACTTCGAGGACCAGGGCATGGGCGACGAGCCCGCGCTGGAGGTGTGGCGCGACGTCTGGGCCAAGTCGGGGTGGCACCCGGTGGTGCTCAGCCAGAAGGACGCGGAGCGGCACCCCCGGTACGACGAGATGGTGCGGCGGTTTTCGGAGTACCCGACGGTGAACCCCCCGGGGTACGAGCTGGCGTGCTACCTGCGGTACCTCGCGATGGCCGTGGTGGGCGGCGGGTTCATGACCGACTACGATGTGATCAACGTGAACGTCCCGCCGCCGCCGACGTGCGACTGGCTTCCCAACGACGGCGCGTTCACCACGCACGAGAAGTTTGTTCCCTCCGTCGCCACGGGCACGGCGGCGGAGTTTGACCGCGTCGTGAACGAGTTTTACGACGTCGACGTCGACGCCGTGCTCCAGGCGACGGGATCTGGTGACCAAGTCAGCGACATGATCCTGGACCTTTACCTGGCTGACCAGGGCAAGATTTCCGAGGCGACCAGTCTCGCCATCTCGCCGGCGGAGATTTCGGACCCTCCCTGCGACGCGCGCGGCGCGGCGCTGCCTTTGATGCTCCATTTCTCGCACCACACGATGACGGATGTGCTGAGTCAGACGGACCGGCCCGCCACCATGCGCGCGTGGGCGGACGCCCTGCGGGACGCGTCTTCGCAGTGCAAAGATGTGCCGGCCGGAGACGTCGAGACGTACGCGAAGACTTTCTTCGCGCAGCCCGGGGCGAACCGTTGGGTCGACGCCGTCGCGCTGGTGCACGCGTGCGAGGGCCGAGAAAACGGCGCGTGCGACGCCGAGACGGACGATATGGACCAGGACAGCGC
>Ga0181561_10002847_pt1 | contig 15273 bp, 9 predicted proteins | sample 011ome_19_FD_133760 | JGI IMG/M metagenome (GOLD analysis project Ga0181561, IMG submission 133760) | Coastal salt marsh microbial communities from the Groves Creek Marsh, Skidaway Island, Georgia - 011510BT metaG (megahit assembly) | ecosystem: Environmental > Aquatic > Marine > Intertidal zone...
GGGTTCCCGGGCGTGGCCCTGCCCCGCGCGCAGGCGGAGGCGCTCCTGGCGGCGTCGGCGAGTCCGCGCGCGCCCGGCGCCGGATCGGAAGAAGAGACGCCGCTCGAGACGCGGACGCTCTTTCAGACGCCGCTCTTTCAGGAGAAAACGCTCGCGCGCGCGCGCGACGCGAAACGCGAACCGAAAGACAGCTCTCCGACGTCCCCGACGTCACCGACGCTCGCGAGCGACGTGACGGACGTGACGCGCCAAAAAAGTCGCGCGAACGAGGCCGACGCGAACGACGCCGACGCGAAGGACGGACGCGCCCAAACGCCGTCCCAAACGCTGGACGGCGCGGGGCTCCCCACCGACCCGGTGTGGCGCCTGTTCGGCGGGATGGCGCTGAGCCGCATCTGCTGCACGCGGTGCGGGCACGCCAGCACGCGGCGCGAGCCGTTCCTGGACATATCCCTGCCCATCCCCACGGCGTGCTCGTCCCCGCTCTCGTCCCCGCGGGGCGATCGCGGCGACCGCCGCGACTCGGCGGGCGCGTCGTCGCCCCGCGCGCCGACGGGCGAAAAAGCGCGCGAACGCGTCACGCTGCAGCAGTGCCTCGCCGCGCACACGCGCGACGAGACGCTCGCCGGCCAGGGCGCTCGGTTCTACTGCGAGCGGTGCGGGGACGTGGGGGGTGCGACGAAGCAGAACAAGCTGCAGACGCTCCCGCCCGTGCTCTGCCTGCACCTCAAGCGGTTCACCTGGCGCGGCTCGGGCGCGCGCTCCAAGCTGGACGCGCACGTCGAGTTCCCGCTGCACTCGCTCGACTTGACGCCGTACATGGAGACGGCGGATGGCGAGGGCGCGCCCGGGCCGCGACTGGGGCGCGCCGCCGCGGAGACCGCGGCGGCGGCCGCGGAGGCGGCCGCGGAGATGGCGGACATGGCCTCGGAGATGGCGGAGGGCGCCGTGAAGCGCCCCCGGCGCGCGAGCTCCGGCGCGAGCGCCTTCGGCGAGGCGGCGGCGGCGAAGGCGGCGGCGGCGGGGCGCGCGGCGGCGCAGGCGCGCGAGGCGGCGGCGATGGCCATGGCGACCTGGATCGACGCCGACGAGGGCGGGAGCAAGCGCGACGAGGCCGCACACATGTACGACCTCGCGGCCGCCGTCGTGCACCACGGCGCCGGCGCCGGATCGGGGCACTACACCGTGTTCGCGCGCGAGGGCGACGCCGAGGATGACGAAAACGACGAAACCGAAACCGAAACCGAAAAGCGCGACGGCGTCTGGGCGCAGTTCAACGACGACAAGGTGATCGCCGCCGACCCGGAGGAGGTGCGAAACGCCGGCGGGTACCTGTTCTTCTACACGCGCCGCGAGACGCGGCGCGAGCGCTCGCGGAACCCGCGCGGCGCTCCCGGGGAGGGGGCGAAGGGGAAAGGGGGAAAGGGGAAGCGGTAGGCGGTTTTGACCAGACGCATTTTCACCAGAGCGTTTCGAAGCGTGCGTGGACACGAAAGCACGAGTCGCGGCGCACCCGACTTTTATATTCTGTTTCGCTTCCGTGAAAGCGTGGCGCTCACGAAAAGGACACGTCACACTCCTAGACCGCACCGCCACGCGAGGATGGTGCCCGACGTCGCCGCGCGCGTGGCGCCCGCGCGCCCCGCGGATGGTTACGGTCGGGCGCGCGTCGCGCCGCTCCGCTCCGCGACGTGCCGCGGCGTCGCCGTCACCGCGCGCGCGTCGACGTCGGGTTCATCTGCGCCCGAACCGGCGCCCGGTGCCGTCGTCCGCGCGGTGTTGGGCGCGGACGACAAGGCGTGGACGCACATCGTGAGCTCACCCGAGGGCCGCGAGATGGTGGAAATGCGTCCGCGCGCGCTGACGATGCGTCTGCTCGCGCTTCGCGACGCGCTCACGTCCATCTCGCGGACGCATGACCTCGACGTCGCTGGCATGGTGATGGAGCAGCCGTCGCTCGCCACCCTCCCCGGGGACGCCGGCGACGCCGTGCGGCGCGCGTGGCGCGTCCTCGAGGCCACCTTTCCGGAGGTGGACCTCGCCGAGCGCGCGCAGGCGTGCCCCTGCGCGTTCGCGCACGTCCTCCGGCGGAGCGTCGACCTCGTACGCGAAGACGCCGAGGGCGAAGACGCCGCCGCCGACGACGTCGAGAGGCGGCTCGGCTCGACGCTCCGCGGCTGGCTCCGCGGCGACGCGTGGTTCGGCGTGTTCTCCTCGTGCGTCGGCAGCGAGTGGGGCTACCTGCGCACGATGTCCGCGTACGCCACGAAGTCCGTCGAGGGCACCACGCTCGAGTCCTTCCGCAAGGGAAGCGCGTACAAGGCGAAGAACAAGCAGCTGCGGCCGCTGACCAGCCACATCCGCGAGCCCGTCAGAGCCGCGCCGAAAGCCGCGCCAAAAGCCGACGCGTCGCGAGGTTCGGCGAGGTAAGTCTTTAGAGTCGCGCCGCGTCGTCTCGCTGTCATACGTAGTCTACGATCATAACAAGTCCACAGTCCACTCTGATGGTGCGTGCGCATCCAGACGACGCGGCTCACGCCGCGTCCGCCTCGAGGTCGGCGTCGGCGCACTTCACGGCGCGCGCCATCCTTCCCTGCGCGATGATCACGAGCCCGGTTTTGCGGAACTTGCGCGCGCGCACGTACGCCTTGATGGACTCCAGCGTCTCCGGCAGCTCCGCGGTCGAGGCCTCCTTGGCGCACCACGCGTCCTTCAGAGCCTCGGCGACCGAGACGCGCTTGTCCAGGTCGGGCTCCATGAGCGCCTTGATCAGGGCTTTGGCTTCGTCGGAGACTTTTTTCCAGCACGGCTGGTCGAAGGACCAGTCGTTCATGACGATGTGGTCGAACAGCCGGCGCTGGTTGTCGTCGTACCGCCAGAACGGCGGGTACCCACCCAGCAGCACGTACAGGTTGCACCCCAGGCTCCACGCGTCCGCCTTGATGGCGTCGTACGAGCCCCCCGCCGTGAGGGTCTTCAAAATCTCCGGCGCGACGTAACTCGGCGTGCCGCACACGGTTTTCTCGCCATCCTCGCTCTGGTCCAAAATCTTGGACAAGCCGTAATCGCACAGCTTGGCCACCGCGTCGGTCTTCTTGCTGCTCAGCATGAAGTTCTCGGGCTTCAGGTCGCGGTGCGCGATGGCCTTGCCGTGGAGGTACGCCAAACCAGACGCGAGCTCGACGAACGCCCTGCGCGCGCGTTCCTCGTCCATGCGCCCGGCGTCCACGATGCGGTCGAATAAAGTGCCGCCGTTCACGTACTCCAGCACTAACAACACGCGCTTAGGTTCGTCGAACCACTCCTTGAGCCCGACGCAGTTCACGTGGTCCACGCGGCACAGGATGTCAATCTCCGTGCGCAGCGCGTGGTCCCCGGGGTCGATCTTGCTTTTCTCGATGATCTTCACCGCCCACTTGGTGTTCTCCGCGCGGTGCGTCACCAAGCGCACCGTGCCGAACGCCCCCTCCCCGATCACCGTTCCCACCTTGTACAGTTCCTTGAACGGGGACCGGTTGAGCTTCTTGGGGCCGAACTCGCCGCCGCCGCCGGCGGGGTCGAGCACGAGGGACGTGCGTGACATGACTGGCGACGCGCGGCGCCTCGAACGACCTCGATCGCGACACTCCGGGCGTGCGCGTGGTGAATGCGCGACGGCTCGGTTCTGGCGATTAAACTTCGAACTTCGGAAACAGCGCTTTTTACTGGCTGAGTGTGCGTCACTCTTCCGAAATATCGAGGCGCGATTTCGTCGGACGAGGGGCGGCGGCGTCGTCGCGGCGCGGAGGAACGAACGCGTACGCGCCCTCGCCTCGCCACGTGATATTACGAAGTATCGACACGACTCTCAATCGACTTCCGGGGTCATGAGCGGCCTCGGCCCTCCCTGAATTTCCTCCACGTCGTCCTCCCCCTCGTCCACCACCTCCACCCGGCGCAGTCCGTCCGCGGGTTGCAGCTCCGCCGGCACCATCCCGAACCGAAGGAACTTCTCGGCGGCGATCTCCATCGCCTCCGCCGTCTCGCCGTGGTCCTCGTCCGCGTACCCCAGGCGCATCAGCCTCGGCGCGTCGCACTGCACCAGCGCCGCCCTGCCGCCCTCGCAGTCCGCCAGGCACGCCACCGCCTCCGCGCAGCTCTGCCGCACGGCGTCGCACCGCTCCTTCCCGACGCCCGCGCCGCCCGTCCCGCCGCTCACGGGCGCGAGCAGCGCGCGAACGACTTCGAGGCCGCCCTCGGTCGCGCCGGAGGCGCCCACCTTCGCGAAGCCGGCGACGGACGCCTCCGCCGCGACCGCGGCGGCGTTCCCCGAGCCGACGGCCGCCAGCACGCTCTCGCAGCCGCGCGCGTCCGCGCAGCAGTTTCGCAGCGCCGCGGCCACGCCGACGCGTCGCGTCTCAGGCGCCGACGGTTTGAGCGAGGCGAGCGTCGCGCGCACCAGCCTCCGGGAGGGCTCGAGGAAGTTGCGGCGGCCGGCGGGGTGGCGGCACACGTTCGTCAACACGGAGGCTGCCCTGTCGAACTGCGCCGCGGGCGTGCCTTCCGCGAGCATCTGCACGAGCTTCGCCACGAAGAAGCCCTCCAGGCTCTTGCCCTCCTGCGCGAAGACGTGCACGCCGCCCTCGGTGTTGGTCACGTTCACGAGCACGGAGAGGAGCAGGTCCGCGGGGCACCCCGCGGAATCCTCCCCGCCGGCGCCCCGGAGGAACTGCATGGCGCGCTCCACCGCGCCCTTCTCCACCGCGAGCGTCGCCACCTCGGAAGCGCCGGTCAGGTTCACCAGCGCCGTCGTCGCGGGGCGGGACTCAGCCGCGGGCGCGCCCATCAAGTGCAGAAGCTTGGGGATGAGCGTCTCAGCCTTGGTCGCGAGCTGCGCGATGCCGTCGTCTGTGCCGGTCAAGCCCTGCACGATTTCGGCGGCTTGCGCGCGCGCGTCCGCGCGCGTCGCGCCGAGGAACTGAATGAGTTCATCTAACTCATCGGACATGGTCGCTGAGCGTGCGAGTCAACAGCCCGGCGCGTCTTGGAGTGGCGGCGGTGCTTGGCGGCGGTGCGCGCATTTTTTCTCGGGAGGTCCGTCACCGCGGGCAGAGATGATGCGACTCGATCGCGCTCGCCGCGATGAGCTGGCGGGGTGCCCATTTCTTGGCCTTCGGATCGCCCCCCCCACCGACACATCCAGCCTCGCGGGCGGATTCCCCGGTCACTTCGCGGCCATGGCGCACTGCGCGGCTTTCGTGGGCATCGTCCGCGGCGTCCACGGTGTCCCCTCACGCGCGCGCGCGGCGCGCCCGTCCCGCGCGGCGCGGATGTCAGTTCGCGCGGGCAACAACCCATTCGACGCCACGAGCGGCGCCGCGAAGCGCGCCGCGGACACCGTCTCCGACAAGGCCAAGAGCTTCTGGAACGACGAGGTGCTCGGCGCGAAGAAGGCCATGGAGAGGGACGCGTCCAAGAACCCGGGCGCGGACGTGCGCGCGACGGTGGACGTCACGCTGGAGCAGAGCGTCCTCGGCGCGGAGGTGCCTCTGACGTACTCGCGGCGACGCGTCTGCCCATCGTGCGGCGGCGCCGGAAGATTACCGCAGACGTTCATCGACTGCGACGCGTGCGAGGGGAACAGGGGTACGGTCTCCGAGGACGTCTCCGTGATGGTCTCCGTCCCCGGGGGTGTCTCGAACGGCGCGACGCTGCGTCTGCGCGACCAGGGCGACGAGGGATCTCCGCCCGGGCAGCTCTACGTCACCGTGCGCGCGGCGGCGATGAGCGACGGCGCCGCCATCGTGCGCGACGGATTCGATTTGATCTCCCGGGACATCGTGGCTCGGTTCCCGAAGAAGGGCGCGTCGACGTCCGTGCGCGTGCGTACCGTCGAGGGCGAGTGGGGCACCCTGAGTGTCCCCGCGGACGCCAAAGTGGGCCAGGCGCTGCGCATCCGCGGCCGCGGCGCGCCCGCGAAGCCCGGCGGGGACGAGCGCGGGGACCACCTCTTCGTGATCGGCAAAATCGTGGTGGAGGAGCCGAGAGGAGGGGACGAAGAGGACGCCTCCGAGGAGTGAAAGGCGGGGAGCGAGCGTGTATTCCGTGGTCCATCACGCGGTGCTCTGTGTGTGTGATGTGATACCCCGTACCGTGGTAGACTATCTATCTGTAGCTAAGAATGACCTTTGAAGGCGTAGTACGCGCGTACGAAAGGAGTCAACTAGTAGTCCGCTTCATCCCCGTCGCCCTCCCCGCCGGAGACCGCCACGAGCGCGGCGCGCTCGTCGTCCCCGTCCCCGGCGTGCCCGCCCCCCAGCGCGGCGTTCGCCCGCGCCACTCGCGCCTCCTCGTTCCAGTCCAGAAACACCTGCGCCCTGCCCAGCCAGACGGCGCCGCCGGACACGCCGAGCGCCAGGCCGATCCAGAGGCCCGCGACGCCCGCGCCGAACGCGAACGTGCACACCGCCCCGACCGTGACCCCCCCACCCCACAGCGCCACCACGTTGACGACGGCGAGCTCGCTCTGCTTGCCGGCTGCGCGAAGCACGCCGTTTGCGGTGCCCAGGACGCCGTCGGCCACCTGGAAGACCGCCGCGTACGGCGCGATGCGCGCGACCGCGGCGACCACCTCGGGGTCGCCGGTGCCCACGAACACCTCGCCGACGGTGTCTCCGCCCGCGACGATGGCGATCGCGCACGCCGCCATCCAGGTGACGCCGATCGCCACCGCCACCGCGGCGGCGAGCTTGGCGCGCGCGGCGTCCCCGCTGCCCAGTAGGTTGCCCACCCGGACGTTGGCGGCGATGCCGAACGCCATAGGCCCGGTCATGAACGTGAGCGCGCACACGTTCATCATCGCCATGTGCGCGTCCAGCGCCACCTGGCTGAGCTGCGAGGCGAAGACCACCGTCACGTCAAACGAGGACGCCTCCGCGGCGACCATCACCGCGCCGCGCCAGCCCAGCTTGGTCATCTCCGCGACCATGCGCGCGTCGACGCCCGCGCGAGCCTCCGAACACGCCGCCGCGAAGGAGGACGCGCCGGAGCCGGCGCGTCGCCGCGCCGGCGCGAGCGCGGCGACGTCCGGCGACGCGGGCGCCGCCTCGAAACTCAGCCTCTCCGTGAGCCTCTCCGCGTCTCTTCGCGCCTCTTCGCCGTCCACGCGCCACCCCGCGGCGACGCCGCCGGAACCGGCCGGATCGAGCAGCGCCTCGTACTCCGAGGGAGTCCTCCGCACGTATTCCGCGAGCAGCGCGAGGTTCACGAACCGCGACGTGGTTGTGGCGAGCGCGCTACCGACGGTGCCCAGTCCGCACGTCGTCACGAAGAATAAGTTCGCGCACGCGTTGAGCGCGAACGTGATCAGACTCGTCGCCGCGACCGGCACGACGACGTTCCGCACCTGCAGGTACTTCTGGAGCACCAGGGTCAGCGCCGCGGGCCACAGCCCGAGCGACAACACCGCGCAGAACGCGCCCACCGCGTCCGCGGTGGCGGCGTCTTGAGACAAAACCCACGAGGCGAGGAACCGGCCGCACAGCAACACCGCCGCCGCGGGGACGCAGCACGCGCTGAGGGACCCGGCGGCGAGCGCGGCCCAGTTCCGCACGGCCAGTGCGTCCCCAGCGCCGTGCGCCTGCGACCCCAGCGTGTCAAACGCGGTGCCGAACCCCGCGATGCCGAACCAAAGCAGGTTGAACAGCGTCGACGAGAGCGTGCCCACCGCAAGGGGGAATCGGCCCAGTCTGCCGAGGAAGATGAGGTCGGTCGTGACCATCAGCTGCTGGCTCCCCATCTGCACGCAGATGGGCACGACCAGGCGCATCAGGGCACGCGCCTCTACGCGCCAAGACGGGCCATCGTGTGACCCGGGCATCCCTCCGTCGCGACGGAGGGATCGCACGAGCTGTGCGACCTGAGTAGGGATTGCACCGCGTGTTGACCTCGCAAATTTTTTCCGGGTGCCAAAAAGTGGAACGAGTTGGCACGTGGCACGTGATGACTCAGCACAACACGGACGCGTCCGAGGCGCCCGGGACGACTCCTCGAGCCGGCTACGCGCGTCGCAGCACTTCGCGCGATGTCGTGCGCGGCGCGAGCGGCGTCTTCGTCGGTTTCGGGCGGCCGATCCCTCGGTCGCCCGCGAGGTGGCGTGCGCGCGCGCCCCCGATCGGGGCCACGCGTGCCGAGGTCGGGCGCTTCCGCCTCGAAGAACGACAGCAGCCTCGCGCTGGTTCTGTCTCCCGAGGCCAAGGAGTACTACCGCGAGGTTTTCACCGAGCACGAAGACGACGCTCGGTTCCTGGACGCCGCGCCGTGCGACTTCTTCGAGCTCCTGGGGGTGGAGACGGACGCCGACGGCGCGGATGTTAAATCCGCCTTCCGAACGCTCCAGCGCGTCGTCCACCCCGACGTCGCCGGCGCGTCCGCCGAGCCTCTCGCCGTGCTTCTGAACGCCGCGTACGCCACGCTGCTGGACGACGCGGTGCGCGCGGCGTACCGCGAGACCGTCGAGGCGTCGCGGCGCGCGTTCCTCGGCGGACACCGGTTCGACGGCAAACCCGTTTCCCGCTGGAACGGCGGCGAGGGCGAGCGGCGCGCGGTATTCGTGGACGAGAGCGCGTGCATCGGGTGCAAGTCGTGCGTGTTGTACGCGCCGAACACGTTCGAGATGGTGGAGGACTTCAACGCCGGGCGCGCGCGGTGCACGACGCAGTGGGGGGACGACTTCGAGACCACGCAGATCGCCATCGAGCTGTGCCCGGTGGACTGCATCTACTGGGTCGACCGCGGGCAGCTGCCTCTGCTCGAGTACGCTATGCGCGGGTGTAAACGCGAGGACATCGCCATCATGGCGCGGCGGCGGAGCGGGAACATGGGCTCACCGCCCTCGGGCACGAACCCGTTCGCCAACGCCGAGAAAATCGTGAAGCTCAGGAGGGAGGGGAAGGCGTACGTCGACCGGGTGGGGGGCGAACGCGGGGGAGCGACGAAAAGTTACCGGGGGCACGACGAAAAGTTATCGGGCGCCATTGCGTCCGCCTGGCTGGCGTTGCCGCGGGGCGCGCGCGAGAAGGGATGGCCGGCGTGGAGCGAGCGATTCGGGGACGAGCAGTCGTTCGCTGACCCGGCCGCGGGGTCAAGATAGACGTCGTCAACTGTGCACTCGCAGTCCTACCACGTAGCTATGTACCTTTTGTACTACGTAGCTAGTCTACGTATCAACGCGAAAACTCAAAGAAAAAAACACCGAAGCTGACGACAGAAAGCGCTTTCGTTTTCCCAGAGATTCAGTGTGTGCATGCGCCTGGCGCTGGCGCGACGAGCGAGCGCGGCGATGCGCGCGATGGCATCTCCCCACGCCGGCTCCACACGCGTGGTCGCGCGCGCGTCGCGCGCGGACCACGGTGCGGGCGCTTCCACGCGGCCCGGCTCGAGCGTAAGGCCATTCGTTCGGTGGATGCGCGCGCCATCCACCGCCGCCGCCGCCGCTTCGCCCCGCGCCGCAACGTCCTCCTCCTCCGCGTCCTCCTCCTCCGTGCCGCCGCTCGCGGTCGGGGACGAGGTGGAGGTGGAGTGCACGGCGCTCGCGTTCGGGGGGCGGGGGGTGTGTCGCCTCGAGTCCGGGTTCGTGCTGCTGTGCGACCGAGCCACGCCCGGGGAGAAAGTCGTGGCCCGTGTGACGGGCGTCAAGGGGGGCGGCCGCTTCGCAGAAGCCGCCAAGGTCCGGACCTCGGTCCCGTCGCCGCACGCCGTGGAGTCCCCGTGCCCGCACTTCGCGGAATGCGGCGGGTGCACGTGGCAGGACGTATCGTACGCCGCGCAGCTGGACATGAAGCGCGAGCAGGTGCTGGACGTGTTGCGCCGAACCGCGAAGGTTTCGCCGCGAAACGTCGTTTGGGGGGACGCTTCGTCGGCGCGATGGAAAGAGGACGCGAACGCGCGCTCCCCGCTCGACGCGTCCGCGCTCGACGCCCTCGTCCCGCCGACGCTCCCCGCGCCGTTCACGGCGAGGTACAGGAACAAGATGGAGTTCGCTTTCGCGGCGAGTCCCGAAAACCCCGAAAACGGCGTGAGCGTTCCCGCCGCGCGCCTCGGCCTGCGCCCGCCGAACGACCACGCCGAAGTCGTCGAGGTCACCTCCCACGACGGCGCCGAACCCGGCTGCCTCCTGCAGCACCCCGTGGCGAACGCCGTGCTCGCGAGCGTGCAGGCGCACCTGCGGACGCACGAGGGCGCGGCCGCGGCGCTCCCGGCGTTCGACCGACGAACAGGCGCGGGCGTGCTGAGGAGCGTCACCGTGCGCGTCTCGAGTCTCGAAAATCAGGAGAGCGTTCGAGCTTCGAACGCGCGCCGCGGCGAGTTTGAAACCGCCGACGAAACCGAAACCGACGGGCGCGACCCGGTTCGCGACCCGGCGTTCGCGGCGGTGGACGTCGCGGCGTGCGTTTCCTCGGACCCCGAGGGAACGGCGGCAGCGTTGCGCGCGCTCGCGGAGAGTATCGCGCGCGTGCCCGGCGTGCGCTCGGTCACGCACACGGCGGTCGCCGCCGAGCCCGAGCTCAGGCTCGCGGAGGGGCGCAGGCAGCGCTGGGTGCGCGGCGGGCGCGGCGGGCGCGGCGGGCGCGGCGGGAAAAACAAACGGGCAGACGACGGGCGCGTCGACGCTTCGCCCGCTGGCGGAGGCGTCGGCGGCGTGACCGTGCTTCACGGCGCTCCGACGCTTCGCATGCGACTGCGGGGTTTGACGTTCGACCTCTCGCCGCGCTCGTTCTTCCAGACCAACTCCGCGCAGGCGGAGCGTCTGGTGGACGCCGTCGAGGCGGCGTGCGGCTTCGAGGAGCGCGAAAACGAAAAAGTCGTCCTCGACTTGTTCTGCGGCGCGGGCGCGCTCGGCCTGAGCGTCGCGCACAGGGCGCGGCGCGTGGTGGGCTGGGAGGTGGTCCCCGAGGCGGTGCGCGACGCGACCGCGAACGCCGCCGCGAACGGCATCACGAACGCCACCTTCCGCGTCGGCGACTTGACCAAGCTCGAGCGCCTCGCGGCGCGCGCGGACCCTCCGGACCCGCCGGGGAGAGGGTTAGGCCCGGCGCGAAAAAGAAAAGAAAAGAGAGAGAGTGACGAAAACGTGCTTTTCGACGGCGGCGCCGCGCCGGACGTGATCATCTGCGACCCCGCGCGCGCGGGAATGAGCGCGGAGCTGGTGCGCGCGCTGCGCAAGATCGGCGCCGAGCGGATCGTGTACGTGAGCTGCAACCCGGCGACGCAGGCGCGGGACTTGGCCAGGTTCTTCGAAACGAACGAAAACGAAAACGAAAACGAAAACGCGTCGTCGGACGTCGCGGGTCACCGGTACCGACTGCGCTCGATCGAGCCGGTGGACATGTTCCCGAACACGCCGCACGTCGAGACGGTCGCCGTGCTGCTGCGCGTGGACGACGGACGACGCGACGCGGTCGATGAGGCGAGGTGAGAGACGGACGAGACGTCGACGCGGTCACTAGCTAGCTATAGGATATGTACCGTCTACAAAAAACGGAACCGGAAAAACGAACACGAAAGCGCGCTTTTTCGCGCCAAATTCGTGAGCCGCGTGACCCGCTTTTGCGTACGCGCTCCGTCAAAACCTCTTCGCGATGGCGCGTCCTCGTCAGACGCGCAGGCGCGGTGGACATGATGGCGGTGGAGGAGCCCCCGCACGCGGACCTCCGCGAGCCCGCGGACGCGCCCGAGGACGCGCCCGAGGACGCGCCCGCGGGCTGGTTCAGCGAGAACAGCGGCTCGGGCCGCCTCGTTCGCGCGGTCTCGGGCCTCGGGGGCTGGTTCTCGTCTGGGGCCTCGCTCGACGACGCCGCGTCCCGGGCTCGGCGCGAGGCGCACGCGGCGACTGTCGAGGCTCTGCTGGAGCGGTTCGGGGGCGAGGAGGGCGTGACGCGCGACTCCTTGGCGCGCTTCTCCGCCGCGCGAGGCGACAAGCTGGATGCCGCCGCGGCGATGGTGGAGAAACACCTCGCGTGGCGCGCGGACACGTTCCCCATCGACGCGAACGCCGAGCCGGGCGTCGCGAGCGCCCTCGCGGCGAAGATCTTCGCGCGCGCGGGCGTGGACGTCGACGGGCGCCCCGTGCTTTTGTTCGCCGCCAGCAGGCACAGGGCGAGCGACGAGCGGGAGACGCGCGACGTGATCCGCGCCATGACGCTCGTCATGGAAGCGGCCGTGCGCGAGGCGGAGGAGAAGCGGAAGCGCCTGGAGACGGCGTCGACGAGCGTCGTCGCCGGCGAAAAAAAATCACCAAACGACGAAGACGTCGTCGAAACCGACGCGTCCTCGACGGATCGCGCGAGTCGCGCGGAGGACACGAAGCACCCGCGCGACGATTCCACGACCGGCCGATTCTCCCTGATCCTGTTCGCGCCGTACGGCACCGAGCTGGACCTGCGGCTCGTCTCTGCGCTGGCGTCCACGTTCCAGGACAACTACCCGGAGCGGTTACACCGGCTCTACGCGTTGCCGACGGGAACCGTCACGCGCGTCGTGTGGGAAGCGGTGCGGCCGTTTCTGTCGCAGAGCGTCGCGGGCAAGGTCGTCTTGGCGTCCGGGGGCCGGCGGCCCGCGGAGCTGCGCGAGGCGCTGCCTCTGAAGACGCTCAGGGAGGCCATCGTCGCGCTGGACCCGATGGACGAAGGGGAGGAGGACCCGTGGGACGAAAGCGACGAGGAGCGCGAGGACGCCGAGGAGACGTAGGCGAGGACGTAAACAGTTTCGTGTGAAAGAATCTTCATGTCGCAGCGCAGCGGCGTGTAGCTACACTTTCGCGAGCGCACGCCATGCCGACGCACGCGCTGGCGTGCCGTCCCGCGCTCGCGGCGGCGCCCTCTAGGCGCACGCGCGCGACGCGTGCGCGTGTCGCCGCCTCGGCCGCGCCGCCGCGGGTGCGACCCTCGGGAAGCGCCCTCAGGTCCCTCGGGCCACGTGCGGCCAATTCGCTCGGGCGGACCACCGAAACGCCAATGTGGCGAAAGGTCGCGGGGTCGCCTCGCTCCGTCTCGGCAAGCGCGGCGACCTCTGACGTGGCCGATGCGACGGCGGCGCCCCCCCCCTTCCTCGGGCAGATCCTCGCGGGTATCACCGTCTCCCTGGCGATGGTCCCGGAGTCGCTCGCGTTCACGTTCGTCGCCGGTGTGTCGCCCATCTGCGGGTTGCACGCCGCGGCGCTCATGGGTTTGACCACCGCCGCTCTCGGCGCGCAGCCCGGCGTCATCAGCGGCGCCGCGGGCGCGACCGCGGTGGTGTTCGCGCCGCTGGTCGCGAGCCACGGCCCCGAGTACCTGTTCGCCGCGGTTCTCATGGCGGGCGTCATCCAGCTGGCGTGCGGCGCGGCGAGGCTCGGCAAGCTCATCCGGCTGGTGCCCAACACGTGCATGATCGGCTTCGTGAACGGCCTCGCCATCGTCATCGGCGCGGCGCAGCTCGCGTCGTTCCGGAACCTCGCGGGCGCGGCGCTGTACACGCAGGTGGCGTTGACGGCGATCACTGCGGCGCTGATAAAGGGCCTGGGCTCGAAACGAGCGGCGTTCTGGCCGCGACAAATCCCCGCTCCGCTCGCCGCCATCGTCCTCGTCACGCTTTTAGCCAACGTCGTCGCGCCGGACGCGTTCGCGGCGGCGAAAACCGTCGGCGACGTCGCCGCCGTCTCCGGCGCGCTTCCCGCGTTCCACCTGCCGAGCGTGCCTTTCGACCTCCACACGTTGACCGTCATCGCGCCGTTCGCCGCCTCGGTCGCGGCCGTGGGGCTCATCGAGACGCTCCTCACGCAGCAGCTGGTGGACGAAACCACGCTGACGCGGACGAGCACGCACAAGGAAGTCGTCGCGCAAGGCGTCGGCAACGTCGTCTGCGGCGTTTTCGCGAGCATGGGAGGCTGCGCGATGATCGGGCAGTCCGTGATCAACGTGCAGGCGGGGGGGCGGACGCGCGTCGCCGGGATCACGTGCGGCCTCGCCATCCTCGCCTACGTCACCTTCGGCGCGTCGGTCATCGAGAAGATCCCAATCGCCGCGCTCGTCGGCACGATGCTTTGCCTGGTCGTCGACATCTTCGAGTGGTCCTCCTTCTCGCGCGCGTCCAAGATTCCGAAAACGGACGCCGCCGTCATCGCGCTGGTGACTTGCGTGACGGTGGTCACCAACCTGGCGGTCGCGGTCTTCGCGGGGGTCGTGGTGTCCGCGCTCGGCTTCGCCTGGAAGAGCGCCAAGCGCGTCGACGCCGAGCGGCGCGTCGAACGCGACCCGCTCGACACCGCCGACGTCGCCGTGTACGCGCTGCGCGGCCCGCTGTTTTTCGGCTCCGCGCGCGCCTTCGCGGAAGCCGTCGACGCGCTCGGCGCTCGCGAAACCGCGAAGCGCGTGGTGCTGGATTTCACCGACGCGAAGGTCTGGGACAGCAGCGCGCTGGTCGCCGTCGACGACGCGGCGCAGAAAATCAAGCGCGGCGGCCAAGTCGACGTGACGCTCCGCGGGCTCTCCCCCGACTGCGCCACGCTCCTCAGAAAAGCCGGGGACCTAGTGGAGGTGAGCTTGGACGACCCGACGTACGCGGTCGCGGCGGACTACTCAGACGCCAACCTGCAGGTGGCCTCCGTGATCAAGAAGAGCTTCGCGCTGAGCATGGACACGGAGACGCTGGCGCCGTGGCAGGAAGACGCGCTCAAGAGGCAGACGGCGACGCGGCGCGAGTGACTCTGTTACTGTTACTAAAACGAGCTCTCGACACAGTACTCCTCAGTACTCCCCTTCGCCGCTTTCGTCGTCGTCCGACTCGTACAATCCGCTCTCGGCTTCGCGCCCGCGGTACAGCGCGCGGTAGCTTCCCGGCGGCGGTAGCTTCCCCGCGGCGTGCGCGGGCGCCCGCGACAGCGACTCGTGCGTGCCGCTCTCCGCCACGGCGCCGTCGCGCAGGACGAAGATTTTGTCGGCGGCGCGTATGGCGCTCAGTCTGTGCGCGATGGTCAGCGTCGTGCGCCCCCGGGACACCACGTCCAGCGCCGCCTGCACGTGCGTTTCCGCCTGCCGGTCCAGCGACGACGTCGCCTCGTCCAGCAGCAGCACGACCGGGTTTTGTAAGATGGCGCGCGCGATGGCGACTCTCTGCTTTTGCCCGCCGGAGAGCCGCGCGCCTCCCTCTCCCACCTCCGTGTGGTACCCGCGGGGCATCGCGCTTATGAACCCGTGCGCGTTCGCCGCCGACGCCGCGCGCATCACGGCTTCGTCCGGCGGCTTCGCGCGGAGCCGA
>Ga0181561_10002848_pt1 | contig 15267 bp, 7 predicted proteins | sample 011ome_19_FD_133760 | JGI IMG/M metagenome (GOLD analysis project Ga0181561, IMG submission 133760) | Coastal salt marsh microbial communities from the Groves Creek Marsh, Skidaway Island, Georgia - 011510BT metaG (megahit assembly) | ecosystem: Environmental > Aquatic > Marine > Intertidal zone...
ACTTGAAACGTCGGCGTGTGCACGACGACTACGTCTGCGTCCGGAGGATGTCCCACTGACCAGTCGTCGTCCACAGCATGGGTGAGTGTTGCACAGCGTTTTTAGTCATCAATAAATTTACCAGTGATGAACCACTCTGATAATCATGTAAATGACCACTATTTCGACCAATCACAGCACGAATAAACGACCTCAAAGCGTCAAAAAACCCCGGATGGAATGTGGTGCTAAACGTGACTACGTCCTTGACGGACGTGTCCCGAACTATTTGATGACTAATTGGCTGGTATTGCTTTTTCAACACCCTCGTCTGATTTTTATCGTTCATCCGCGCGAGCCCGCGCGCGTCTCAGTCTCCGGGCCGCGGCGGTACCGGCGGCAGCGCGAAGATGTCCGGCAAAGGCTCGCCGGGCCGGGGCGCGTACGGGAGTCTGGCGGATGGCGAGGACGTCGACGTGGAGGGCGATGGGGAGTTGGCGTGGTACGACCAGCCCGTGCGTCGGCAGAACCCGTATTTCTTGCTCTTCTCGTTCGCGTTCTTCGCGTCGCTCGCGGTGCTGGGCGTGGGCCTGAACGCGGCGGGGGTGGTGCACTTCCGCTCGTTCGCGAAGGACAAGCCCATCTACGGCTTGTCCATCTGCGAGATGGACTTCTGCGGGGGCGGCGTTTTGATTTCCGAGGAGGGCGTGATCGTGGACAACTCCGAGCGCAAGGGGTGGATGAACCCCCTGGATCTGGACAAGCTCGCGGCGTGTTCCAAGCAGCGGGACGTGCAGGCGAGCACGTTCGAGGTGGTGCTCATCGTGCAGTTCGATAACCCCACGGAGTCACCCGTGGAGCTGAGCGAGTTCGCCATGACCTTCGCCACGGACGGCGAGGACGTGCTCGCGGAGTGCGTGCCGGTCACCTCCCCCTCGCTGATCAATCCGGCGGGAGGCAACAGGCTGGACGTGGACTGCGTGTTCCACACCGAGGTGGTGGCGGACATGGTGGCGTCCTGGTGGAACGGCGACACCTTCGCCCTGAAGCACTGGTGGTCCGGCACGGCCAACGTCGGCGCGAACGCCAACCTCAAGGCGCTGTCCTTCTCGCACGGCGAAGTCGGCGACGACCCGGTGCGGTTCTCGCTGCCGCCTCGGCCGTACGGCGGGCCCGCCGTGTCGGTCCGGCCGGACGGCGCCGCCGCCGCGGCGTTCGGCGCGACCGGCGCGCGCGTGCGCGCGTCGCTGGGGTCGAAGACGGCGATGATCGGGGACGACACCGCGGCGGTGATGATCGCGGACGAGAAGCTCAACGCGAAGGACCCGGCCAACGCCGGCGAGAACGAGCCGACGCCGTTCGGCCTGCCCGTGGGCACGAAGCTCTCAGACCTGTTCGACGCGGGCTCGGAAAACCTGTTCCCGCTGGCGGAGGACCTGAACGGCGCGAAGTGCCCGGGGAACTTGGACCTCGCGCTGGAGGCACCCTCCGCGTACGTCTGCGCGCTGAGCGCGGCGAGCGACTGGGAGGAGGCGTTTGCGGCGTGCGCGGCGAACGACGGCGACGGCGGCTTGTTCACGACGTGGAACTCGGAGACGTGCCGCGAGCTGATGAAGGGCGCCAACTTCTTCATGCGAGTGGTGGTCACGAATCCCTCGGACGTGGTCATGACCCTGACGCAGTTCAAGCCCCGGGTGTGGCTCGGCGGGCGCGAGGGCTCCGTGGCGGAGGCGCCGGCGGACTCGGAGACCACGGTGGAGGCGCGCGCGGCGGCGACGCTGGACTTTTACGTCACCGTGCCCTGGGAGAGCGAGGAGTCCTTCATCGTGGACGCGCGGCGGTGGTGGGAGGGCTCGAGCCTGGACGTCCGCGTCGACGCCTCCTTCGGCGCGAGGGCCATGGGCGTCGCGGTGCGCGTGGACGTGCCCGAGCTCGCATACGAAGCGCAGACGCTCGGCGAGGTGGCGAAGAAGGAGACGGAGGTGAAGACGAAGATTCGCGCGAACAACGGCGAGTGCGCGTGTCTGGCGGGGGCGTGTCAGTTCGGGGCGGCCGTGCCGGGCGATGGGAAAGGCACGGGGGAGACGTGCGTGTTAGGCACGCAGTGCGCGTCCAGCCTGTGCGGCTGGGACTTCAAGTGCGCGGAAGCGTGAGGATGATACGATCGGTAGAGGCGCTTAGACGGACGACTAGGTATTTAACGCCAAAGGTACGATAGGTACAAGTATTTAACGCCGAAGGGTACTCTTACGGCTCCGTCGGCGCTCCGCCTCCCGCGCCTCCCGCGAGGAGGTTCGCGCGCATCTCCTCGGTCTCCGGGTTCTCCCCCGCGTCCGCGGCTCTCCACGCGACGTCCAGGCCCGGTCGCGTCTCCCGTAGCCTCGCCAGCGCCGGTTCCCACGCGTCGCCCTGCGTCCCGGGGTTGCCGCCGACCACGAGCGTTTCGAGCCGCGGGAGACGCGCCGCGTCGCCCGCCAGCGCCTCCGCGAAGGCGACGAGCCCGGCTTCGTCCGCGCCGCACCCGCCGAGGTCCAGCGACCGCAGAGCGCTCAGCGCCCGCGACGTCTCGGCGTCGCCGGCGGCGAAGGCCATGAGCCCTTCGTTGCCCATGGTCGCGTTCCCGAACAAAGACAAGTCGCGCACGCCGCGCGCGCCGCGCGCCACCGCCGCCGCGCCGCCGGCGCCGACGCCGTTGCATCCCAGGTCCAGCGACGACAAAGACGATGAGGTTTCGTTCGACGCGAGCGCCGCCGCCACCGCGCGCGCGCCGGCGTCTCCCAGCGCGTTCTCCCGCAGAACGAGCGTCTCCGTCGAGGCGCCGCACGCGCGCGCGAGCGCGCGCGCGCCGTCCGCGCCGACGGCGCATCCGCGCAGAGACACGCGCGCCGCGACGAATCCCGAGGCGCCGCCGTCTTCGGCGCCGCCGGCGAGCGCGACGGCGCCGCCATCCCCGAGCGCGACGCCGTCCAGCTCGAGCGCGAGCGGTGTAGGGGTATCGCTCATGTCGCCGTCCCCGTCCCCCGCGCGCGCCGAGTTATGGCGCCTGTCGAGCCCCGCGCGCAGACGCGCGACGTCCCCCGCGGCGACGTCCAGCGTCGCGCCGGACAGGTCCAGGACGGCCAGGCGCGGCGCCGACGCGACGAGCTCGGCGACGGCGTCCGCGGCGACGCCGCTCGCGTTCACGTCGCGCAGGATGAGCTTCTGGAGGTTCGCTAAGGTCTTCGCTCCCGCGCAGACGGCGGCGAGGCCCTCCGGCCCGAGCGCCGCGTTACGCGAGAGGTTGATGGCGCGTAACGAGGGGTGTCCGCCCGAGCGGGCGGTGGCCAGCGCGTCGCCGAGCGCGGCGGCGCCGGCGTCCCCGATGCCTTTGTTTTCCAGGTCGAGCGATCGCAGCGATGTGCTCTTCGCGACGCCGGGCGCGAGCGCGGCGAGGCCGGCGTCGCCGAAGGCGTCGTCCCCCACGCACAGAGACTGCAGGGTGGTGTTCTCCGCGAGCGCCTCCGCGAGCGTCGCCGCGGTCGCGGCGTCCATGGCGTGCCCCGAGGCGTACAGCTCGAGGAGATGCGTGTTCGTGCGCAGCGCGGCGCTCACCGCCGCCGCCTCATCCGGCCCGAACAGCCGACCGCGAAACACCGTCACGGAGGTCAGGCTCGCGTCGTTCGCCTTGAGCCGCTCCACCCAGGAGGCCACGCCGACGGTCTTACCCCACGCCATCGCGGTCCCCTCGGCGCGGCTGAGATGTGAGGTGGCCCGCCGCCCTCGAGCGACACACCGGGAAGCTTTTTCCACAACGACGCGTCGTTTCGGCGCCGAGACTTCCGAGGACATGTGTTGGACTTTTCAGCCACGTCGACGAGGCCCTGGTTGCACTCCCGAGAGCGCGTGACCCCGCCAGGATGTCGGCCCGACGCGTGGCGTCGGCCGCGCTCCGCGCGCACGCGCCGTGGCGGTCGCCGCCGTCGTGTTTCGCCGTGACGCGCGCGCTCGCGGCGTCCGCCTCCGGGACCAACACCGTGGATCCGCGCGAGACCGCCAAGTTCGCCGCGGACGCGGCGCTGTGGTGGGACGAGACGCGCGGCCCTTTCGCGCCCCTGCACGCGATGAACCCCACGCGGTGCGCGTTCGTGCGCGACGTCCTCACGCGGCACTTCCGCGGCTCGGAGAAGCACGCGGACGTCGGCGCGGACCCCGCGCGCCCCCTCGCGGGCCTGCGCTTGCTCGACGTGGGGTGCGGCGGCGGCATCCTGAGCGAGTCGCTCGCGCGCATGGGCGCCGACGTCACGGGCGTGGACGCCGCCGCCGCGAACGTCGCGATCGCGAAGACGCACGTCTCCGTGGACCCCGCGCTGGCGGGGAAAATCACCTACCGCGTCGCCGCCGCGGAGACGCTCCTGGCGGAGCGCGCGTCGTTCGACGCCGTGCTGGCGCTGGAGGTGATCGAGCACGTGCGCGACCCCGACGCGTTCGTGCGGTGCCTGGCGGGCCTGACGCACGAGCGAGGCGCGGTGATCGTCTCGACGCTCAACCGCACGGCGCGCTCGGCGGCTCTCGCGATCGCGTTCGCCGAGCGCGTCGCGGGCTGGGTCCCGCCGGGCACACACGAGTTCTCCAAGTTCCTCGCGCCGGACGAACTGGCCACGCTCGCCGCGCGCGCCGGCCTCGAGACGCGCGAGGCGGCGGGGATGGCGTACACGCCGCCGCTGCCCGGCGCGGGCGCGGGCGCGACCGGGGGGGCGTGGCGCCTCACCGCGGACGACATGGGCGTGAACTACGTCGCGTACTTCGCGAAGGGCCCGACGGCGGCGGAGTGACCGGTCGGGCGGGGGAAAACGCGCTCATGCGTAGTCGAAGCTCGCGCTGAAAACGTCAAATCGTTTTTACATAAACTTCATATGGCGTTTTAGTCGCGAAAAAGGCGCGAAAAAGGCGCGAACAGAGACGCGCTCGGGGCCGCGGAGCCACAGAAAAACGCGCGCCCTTTCGGCCTGTTTGCGTTTTTTTCTCATCAGGGCGATCTGGGCGACGGCGCGCTCATTGAGCGCCGCGATCTGCTCGCGCCTCACACCCCACGACCCGCGTTCCGACGCGCACACCCGTCAAAACAGCATGTCAGGCTTTCCCCAACCCAGCGGCGGCGGCGGCGGCGGCGGCCGCGGCGGCGGCCGCAAGCGGAACCGCAACGGCGGAGGCCGCGGCGGTGGCCGAGGCGGTGGCGCCGGCCGCGAGGGGGACTGGCAGTGTCCCAAGGGGTGCGGCGTCGTTTACGCCTCGAAGGCGTCATGCTTCAAGTGCGGCGAGGCCAAGCCCGGGGGCGTCGGCGGTGCGCCTCCCGCTGCGAACGGCGGGGGTGCGTCTTTCCACGCGCCCAGCGCGGGGGGCGCGCAGGCGCCCGGCCATCACGTCGTGCTGAAGCAGCAGGACAACAAAACCAGCACCACCGCGTTTTCGGCGCTCGGGCTCTCCGCGCCGTCGATGCGCGCCATCAACGAGATCATGAAGTTCACGCACGCCACCACCGTGCAGGACCAGACGCTGCCCCCTATTCTGCGCGGCTTGGACGTCCTCGCGAGAGCCAAGACGGGCTCGGGCAAGACCGTGGCGTTCCTGCTCCCCTCGATCGAGACGATGATCAAGGCGGGCCCGGCGGCGCGCGGCGCGGTTTCGTGCCTGGTGCTCTCGCCGACGCGCGAGCTCGCGAGCCAGATCCACGAGGAGGCCAAGTCGCTGTTGACGTTCCACAACCTGAACGCGCAGGTGGTGTTCGGGGGCACGAACATCAACTCCGAGCGCAACAGGATGAACAACCAGGCGTGCGACTTCCTCGTGGCGACCCCCGGGCGGCTCATCGACCACTTCCAGACGAGCAACCTGGCGCCGCGGTGCGCGTCTTTGAAGGTGCTCGTGCTGGACGAGGCGGACCAGCTTCTGGAGATGGGGTTCAAACCCTCCATCGACAAAATCCTGGGCTTCATCCCGCGCGACCGCCAGACCCTGCTCTTCTCCGCGACCGTCCCGAAGCAGGTGCAGAGCATCGCGGCGAACGCGCTGCGCCCCGGGTACGCGTACGTGGACTGCGTCGGCGAGGACGACAGCGCCACCAACCTGCAGGTCAAGCAGTGGCTGACCATCGCGCCGCTGGACGACCACCTGCCTCTGTTAGTGCAGCTCATCGCGAGCCACCAGGCGCAGGTGCCGGACCACAAGGTGATCTGCTTCTTCCCCACCGCGCGCGCCACGCAGCTCGCCGCCGAGCTCTTCGTGGCGCTGGGCAAGCCCGTGTCGGAGATACACTCGCGCAAGAGCCAGGGGCACCGAACGAAAGCCGCGGATCAGTTCCGGGACGCCGTCTCCGCGGTGATGATGTCCTCCGACGTCTCCGCGCGCGGCATGGACTTCCCCAACGTCACGATGGTCATCCAGGTCGGGCTGCCCTCGTCCAAGGAGCAGTACATCCACCGGCTCGGGCGCACGGCGCGCGCGGGGAAGTCGGGGGAGGGGCTGCTGCTCCTGGCGCCGCACGAGGAGTTCTTCGCCAGGCAGCTCCGCGACTTGCCCATCACCAACGCGCCCGCCGCGGTGGACCCCAACACCGCGCACACGGTCGCGCAGGCGCTCGCGCGCGTGGACGTGCGCACCAAGGAGCAGGCGTACGTCGCGTGGATGGGCTTCTACAACGGCTCCTGCGGCAAGATGGGCTGGAGCAAGACGCAGCTCGTGGAGAACGCCAACCGGTACGCGCTGGAGGTTCTGGGGTGCCCCGGCTTGCCCGGCGTCCTCAAGAAGACCGTCGGCATGATGGGCCTCAAGGGCGTGCCCGGCCTGAACATCCAGTCCGAACTCCCGGGAGGACGGGGCGGCGGCGGAGGCGGCGGAGGCAGGGGCGGCGGCGGCGGGCGCGGGCGCCGTTGAGCGGCGCGGGGCGGCGAGAGGATCGATTCTTTTTTTACATACATTTATCGTAGGCGTTTACTTTTCGGCGACGGGAGGCTTCGCCGTCGCCATGGGTTCCACCGAGCACCCTTCCTCGAGGTCGCCGCAGACGGCTATCCGCGGCTCCTGGACGTGCCATATCGTGCGCAGCGTCGCCTTGGCGCCCCTCAGCCGCGCAGACAGACTGTCTACGCGCTGCATCACGGCGCGCCACGCGTCGTCCTCCGCCGCGGGCGCCGTCTCGACGCGGCACAGCGACACGTGCATCACGTGCGTGGCCTGTTTCTTCGGGGCGTCGGGGAACGCGGCGCGGCAGCGGACGCGCAGGTCGTCCGTCGGACTCGGCCCGAGCCCCTGTTCGTTGAGGAGCACCAGGAGCACGCCGGAGGACGCGAGCACCAGGCGGTCCACCTCGACGTGCGACGCGGGCGTCGCGGCGACGAGCGCGCGGCACGCCGCGAGCTCGGCGGCGATTTGGGTCTCGTCCTTCGGTCTCGGGTCGGAGGGATGCGCGGTGTGGAACACGGTGGAGTGGTACGACGACGGGGGGTTGGGGTACGTCCGGAACCCGGGCGGGAGCGCCGCGGTGAACTCCGCGCACGCCTCCGCGGCGGCATCGCGAAGGGCGTCCCCCCCCTCAGGACCGGCGATGGCGGTGCACAACAGACGCACGGAGAACGGGGCGTCGTAAAGCTTGGCGCGGAGTCGATTCAACGTCTCGTCCCAGTAATAGTTCGCCGCGGTCGCGGCGATGGCGCCCGGGTCGAGACCCGCGCGAGCGCTGGCCTCGAGCTCGTCGTACACGCGCGGCCGCATCACGTGGTCGGGTTCCGGGGCCATCTTGCCCCGCCTACGCCCGACGGCGCTCCCGTCGCGCGATCGAAACTGAGAGGACTCATTGTGACAGTTGTATCGTTACGGTCGCACCGTAGATCCCGCTCTTCAGAAGGAGACGCGTGGGGAGCGCACGGATGCCTATGTCTTGCCTCGCGCGGTCGCCCCAGGTGTGCGGCGCGCGCGATATAGGTGCGCCGCGCGCGCGCGAGCTGGGGTGTCGTCGCGCGCGCCGAAGCCCCGCGCGGTGGTCCCGCGTCCCCTCCGGAGCGTCCGCGTCTTCCGAGAACGAACCCGCGTCGAGCGTCGATGGCGAGGAGCGACGGCGCCGAGCGGTCCCCGGGTCGTTCACGGTGGGGGAGACCTTGAAGAGCGGCGAGGGCACGACCCTGGTGATCCGTGATGTCCTGGGGAAGGGCAGTTTCGGCACGACGTACGCGTGCGAGCGCCCGGAGATGGGCGACGAAGTCGCGTTGAAGGTGCTGACGCTGCGGGAGATGCGCGACTGGAAAGCCCTGCAGCTCTTCGAGCGCGAGGCGAAGACGCTCAAGGGCTTGTCGCACCCCGCGATCCCGGCGTACGTGGATTACTTCGAGGTTGACTCCGAGCGGGACGTCAAGTTCTGCCTGGTGCAGAAAATCGCGCCCGGCGCCAGCTTACAGAGCCTCGTGGACGGCGGCTGGCGCCCGACCGAGAGCGAAATCGTCGCCGTCGCCGAGCAGCTGCTGGAGGTGCTGGGTTACCTGGCGTCGCTGCGGCCGCCCGTGCTGCACCGCGACGTGAAGCCCGGCAACGTGTTACTCGACCGCGCGACCGGCACGGTGAGCCTGGTGGACTTCGGCGCCACCGCGGAGGCGGCCGTGACCGCCGCGGCCGCGGAGGAAGGCGTCGGAGGATGGACCCAGGGGAGCACCGTGGTGGGCACCTTCGGGTACGCCGCGCCCGAGCAGATGATGGGCGGCGCCGCGGCGGTTTCTGACCTGTACTCCGCCGGCGCGACGCTGCTGTTCCTGCTCAGCGGGCGCGCGCCCTCCACGATGCCCTCGGCGCGGCTGCGCGTCGACTTCCGCGGCGTCGTGACCATCGAGGACGCGCGGCTCGAAGCCGTCGTCACGCGCCTTTTAGAGCCCACGCCGGAGGACAGGTTCGCGAGCGCGCGCGACGCGCTCAAAACGCTTCGCGGCGCGGACGAGTCGCTCCTCTCTCCCCCGGGGGAGGAGCGAAACGCCGCCCCGGTCGTCGCGCCGGGCGCGTTGGCGGACGCGCTGGGCGAGTTCGGGGTCCCTCCGGGGTATTCGATGTCGTCGCGCCCCTCGCGGCGCATCCGCAAGCCCAGCGGCACGCGCGTGGTGGTGGAGCGTTTCGGATCGACCAGGATGGTTCTGGCGATCCCGCCCGCGGGTTTGACGTCGAACAGCGCGGCGACCGGGGGGTTCGCCGTGGCGTGGAACGCGTTCGTCGCCTTCTGGACCGCCTCCGCCCTGGCCTCAGGCGGGGGTTTGCTGATGGCGGCGTTCTCCGTCCCCTTCTGGTTCGCGGGGAAGGAAGTGGCCTCCGCGGCGTTCGCGGAGATCTTCGAGGCGACCCGGTTAGAGCTGGACGCGGCGACTTCGGCGTACTCGCTGGCGACCACCGCGACGGGCATGCGGAGCTCGGAGAAGACGGGCGACTTGCTCGACGTGCGCGGCGCGGCGATTGGCGCCGAGAGCGTGACGAACGGGCGACCGGACTACGCGCTGCGGCTGGAGATTGGCGCCGAGCCCGTGACCTTCGGCAGGGGCTTGCAGGAGGTGGAGCTGGAATACGTCGCGGGGGAGATCAACGAGTTCCTCGCCGCCGCGCGGGGGCTCGCGTCGTCGGGGTGATACGTAATCCAAAACTTTTTCATTCCCGCGTCTTTCCTCGCCCTTTACACGGAACCTCTCGACGTTCCGTCATCCCCAGAAGTTGCCTCCGTAGATGTCCTCCCTGCGCGCTGGCGCGTTCCGTTCCGCGGGTCGGACGTCCCGGGTCGGGTCCCCGCGCACGGCCACCGGGCGCTTCACGTCGTGGCCGCCGAAAACCACCGCCGCGGCGTCGCGTCGTCGGGTCTCCTCCTCCATGGAGGTCCGCCGGCGCGTGCTCCACTTGTCGTGCCAGTGGTCGTGCGCCTCCTCCTCGCCGCCCACGAAGGCCATCGCGCCGAAGGACTCGTCGCGCTTCAGCGAGGAGCTCAGCGCGGGGCGCGCCGGCGGCGCGCCGACGGTGGGCGGGAGCGCGCCCGCCGACGCCGAGAGGGACGCCGAGAGGGACGCCGGGGATGTCGACGCGCCTCCGGGTTTATGACTCAACCCCCCGGATGGCTGGAAGAGCAACGAGCGGAACAGGCTCTCCGTGTTGGGCTGCGCCGCGGACGCGGCAGGGAGAGACCTCGCCCTCGGAATCGCCAAGGGCTGGCTCAGCGCGTGTGCGGACCCGCGCTCGGTGTCGTCCCGCCCGTTAAACCAGGTGGGCTGCATGTCGTACTTTTGAGGGACCCCTTGCCGCGTCAGCGTTCGCGATATCGCTTTTTCCGAGACGGACGCGCGTGGTGGCGGGGGCGTGCAGTACACCGGGGTACCACGGAGGTGCGAGGAGGCGCGAACGACGCACGGGGCGGCTCGCGGCGGCGGTCGGCGACGACGTTCGGCTCGGCGCGTCCGGGTGTGAAGTGCCGAGCGGGTGGGTGACCCTTCGCGAAGCGTCGGTAACAACATCAACCCTCGAAAAAACCAATTTCGTCTCATCGCATATGTATTCCAGTCTTTGAAAAGTACAAGTTGTACGGTCGCCAAGGTTTGTTTCTCCTCCTCCCGAAAAACGGTCCACGCTCCGAGGGGAACGCACGAAACCACGACGTGGGGAGTTTCCGTCTCCATCGGAGGCCCCCCACACAGGAGGACACGACGAGAGCCTCGACAGGAGACGATCGAGTCGAGGGATATGCACGCCCAGCCGATCGCGCGCGGTCGCGCGAGGACCCGGTGTCGTTAGAGTTCGACTAGGTGGCGTATCGTGTCTCGAAGTTCCGCGGAAGAGACGCTAGGTGCCCACTCGCGAGATGGCGGGTCACGCCGCGTACGCGGACGAGTGTTGGCGGACCTCGGTGATGCATCTCCGGAAAATGTCGCGCCAGAACGAGGCATCCATCGCGCGCCACCGTGCGCTCGTCGAGCGCCTGTCGAACATCAACCCCGACGTGCGCGACGCGCGCAACCGCCTCCTCCCCGACATCGAGACGCGCCGCGCGGCGTTTCGCGGGGACGTGGAGTTCCGCGCGCGACTCGCGGAGGAGCGCTTCACGCGCATCGAGGCGAGCCTCGCGGACGCGGTGCCGTTCCGCGATTTCGGGACGCGCGAGTTCGACCCGGACGAAGACGCGGCGGCGGCCGCCGCCGCCGCCGCGGAGGAGGAGGACAGACACGCGTCGTACCGGCCGCGGCGTCAGCGACATCGCGGTAGATCCCGCGCGTCGCGACGAGAGGAACCCGACGTGCCGCGAGGCGGCATCCTCGCGTCGCTCCGCCGGGAAGCCTCGGACACCGCGGCGTCGTCTTCGGCGACGCACTTCAGCCGCACGCGCGCGCCCTCGGTCGTCGCGCGGAGACGCGAGCCGGACGGCGCGTTCCACGACGGCAAGGCCCGGGCGGCGATGGCGCGCGCGCAGGCGCACCGCGCGGCGTTCGCCGCCGAGGCGGCTGCCAAGCGCCGCGCGCGGGAGGACGCCCGCCGCGTCGCCGGCGACGCCGACGCGGTCGAGAGAGGGGACGCAGAGAACGCCGGAACGCCGACGTCGCGCGCGTCTTCGGGTGCCAATGAGGACCGCGTCGGTCAAATCGCGCGGCTCCGCGAGACCGCGCGCGCGCGGTTCAGCAAGGCGGGCCGCGCCGTCGCGATGGGCCTGCGCGCGGCGAACGCCCTGGAGGACGCCTCCGCGGAGGGCCGCGCGGCGCGGCGCGCCGAGCGCGAGGCCTCGGCGGCGACGGAGGCTGCTGCTAAGGCCCAGCACGCGCTGAGCGAGGCCACGAGGAGCTCGACCCTGGCGAAACGAGCGCTGGACGCCGCGAACGAGGCTCTGGCGGAGGCGGAAGCGCGCGCCGCGGAGGCGGGCGGCGTCGCCGCGCGCGCGCGCGACATCGCCGACGAGCTCCGCGCCGACGGACAGCTCGACGCCGCGGCGCTCGCTGAGAAAAACGTCGAGGCGTGGCGGGCGCGCGCGCGCGCGGATGAAACCAGTGCCGAGGACCTTCGTGAGAAGCGCGATGGGCTCCTGGAGGCGTACGAGTCTCGCGAGGCGCGTCGCCTCGAGGCGGAAGAAACGCACGCCGCCGAGGAGGCGACGGCTCGAGCCGCGCGAGACGCCGCCGAGACCGAGGAGGCGCGCGCCGCCGATTCGCGCGCCGCGCGCGCGGTGGTGATGAAACGAGTCGCGCGAGAGGTGCTGGCGCGCGTGCGCCGCGCGGGGGACGAGGGAAGCGCGGAGGAAGAATCTTCCGACGGCGACGAATCTTCCGACTCCGACACGCCGGATAAGAAGGCGCGGGGGTCGCGGGAGGCGGCGGGGCGGAAGCGCGAGACTCCTCAGGACGTGAGACCCTCGAACCCCGAACCCTCGAAGCCTTCGCGCGCCGAAACGAGGCGCGTCGCCATGCGGGCCGCCGCCGCGGAGGCGACCGCCGTGGGCGTATGCCAAGACGTCGCGGAGTCGCTCGCGGAGGCGCGCCTCGCGTCGCGCGCGTTGGCTGACGACGCGGCGGCGGCGGCGCTGGGCGCGTCCGCCGCCGCCGCCGCCGCCGACGGTCGCCTCGCGTCGCGCGGCGCGGCGCTCGCCTCCGCGCGCTCCGCCGCGGACGACGCGCGCGCGCGTTTCCGGGACGCGGCGGTCGCCGTGTGCGAGGCGAGCGCGCCGGGAAACGCGCGCGAGACCACGTTCACGCTGGACGCCGACGCGCGGGTCGGCCGTCGCCTGGCGGCGGCGCTCGGCCCCGCCTCGGCGTCGCCCGCGTTCGCCAAGGGCGTCACGCCCGCGTTCAGGCTCAAGCCCGGCCTGCACGTGGTGCTCGCCGTCTCCGGGCGGGGCCTTTCGCGGGACGGCGAAGCGCCGCGGCGGGAAAGCGCCGCGCCGCCGACGCTGGCGGAGCTCGTGGCGACGGCGGTCCCCCCCGCGCCGCGCGAGGGCGACGCCGCCGACGACGAGGAGACGCGCGCGTCCGCCGCCGCGGACGCCGCGGCGGCGTCGGCGGCGGCGGGGAACGCGTTCGATGCGCCGTCGGATGCGTCACGCTTCGACACACTTCGGGAAAGTGCGTTTTCTTCTCCGTCCCGCGACGCCGAGGACCGCGAGGATGATCGGAACCGCGATAGAGAGCGCGACGGGTCGAGCGCGCGGGACCGCCGCGGATCCGTCGGCGCGGCCCGTCGCGCGGCGCGCGCCGCCACCGCCGAGTCGACGGCCGAATGGGCGCGACGCGCGAGAAACAAGGGACTCGTCCCAGTGGCCGACCCGGGATCGGAGCGGGAGGCGGCTGGCGAGACCGCGGTCACCACACCCGCGAGACCGGTTGAGCCGCGCCCCGAGGCTCCGAGCTCCGAGGGAGCGTTCAACTCGGTGTTTCGCCCGCGCGCGGGACGCGAGGCCCGGCGCCGAGACCCGCCGCTTGTCGCCGAAACGACGCCTGGAAAAACGCCGCGCGCGACGATGACGCAGACGCAACTTCTCGGGCGTTTCGTCCGCGCGCAACGCGCGTGCGCGCGCGCCGAGCTCGTCGCCGCGCGCGCGTTCCGCGAGCGGCGCGACGCACGTCTCAGCGCGCGGCGTCTCCACGATGTCGCCGACGCGCTAGCGCTCGCCGTCCCCGCCGCCGCCGCGCGCCGCCGCGCCGCCGAGCGCGCGTGCTCGGCGGGCCTGGCCGCACTCGCCGACGGCGAGGCGAAGTACGTCGAGGCGTGCCTGTCGCAGGGCCCGCGCAGGGCGCGCGTCGCGAAGCTCGCGCGCGCCGAGGGCGCCTACGCCGCCGCCGCCGCCGCCGCGTCCTCGGAAATCGACGCGTTCCGCGCGGACGTCCACGCTAAGACGCGCGCGCTCGCCGAGGCGCGCGCGTCCTCCGCCTCCGCCGCCGACGCGCTCGCCGCCGCGAAGCACGCGGAGGCGCGCGCGCGCGCGTCGGCGGCGGCGCACGAGGCGCGCTGGGTGCGTGTTCTGCGCGCGCTGCGCGCGACTTCGCTCGCCGCGCGCCCGTCGGTCGACCCGCGCGCGTCGACGCTCCCCGTCGACGCCATCGACGGCGCGTTCCGCGACGAGCGCGACGCGCTGCTTGCGGCGACGGCGGCGGCGTCGCTGGCGACGCGCGGCGCGCGGTTCGAGCGCGCCGAGCGCGGCGCGCCCGTCGCCGCGGCGCGCCTGGCGCGCGAGGCGGCGACGCGCGCGCTCGCCGCGGCGCTGGACGCGCGCGACGACGCGCGCGCGAGACACGCCGCGGCGGCGGCCGTGGCGGCGCTGGACGCCGAGGGGGACAGACTCGCGGAGGCGGCGAGCGACGCCGCCGCGCGCGCCGCCCTCGAGGGCGGCGACGAGCGCGGCATGCGCCGCCGGGCGCTGGCGGCGGCGGCGGCGGCGGCGGCGGAGATGGCCGGGCGCGCCGAGCGGCTGGCGCGCGAGACGCGCGAGGTGGCCTCCGGTGTGTTCCACGCGCGCGCTTGCGACGACGCGGACGCGAGGCACCGCGCGCTGCTCGCCGCGGAGACGGAGCTCGCGCAGGCGAGCCACGACCTCGCGCGGGCGCGCGAGGCGGAGTGCGCCGCCGCCGCCGCCGTGGAGACGGCGCGCGTCGGCGCGCGTTCGGACCGGAAGCTTCCGGCGTCCGACGCCGCGGTGGTCGTGGCGACGCACGCGCTCGAGCGCGCCGAGAAGGACACAGAAGCGCGCGCGCGAGCCTTCGCGCGCGCGCGCGCCGCGCGCGCCGCCGCCGAACTCGCGTCCTTCGAGGCGGACGACGCCGCCGCCGAGGCGGAAAAGGAGGCGCGCTTCAACCGCGCGCGCCTGGCGGCGAGCGCCGCGCGCGTCGCGGCGGCGCTCCGGGCCAAGGCGAAGGCGCTGCGACAAATCCGCGCGAGGCACGCGGATTCGCGGGATTTGCGGATTTGCGGCGGCGACGACGGCGGCGACGGCGACGACGATACAAACGATACAAACGAAGACCGGGTGGTGGTCAGTCCGCGAAACGCCGAGTGCGTCCTCCCCGCGCGCGTTCCGGATGCCGACGACGAAACGCGCGCCGAGGAGGTGGCATCCTCCTCGGCGCTATTAGACGCGGCGCTCGCCGCCGCCGCGCTCGCCGCCGCGGACCTCACCTCCGCGCGCGAGGCATCCGCGCGCGCCTCACGCGCGGTGGACGCCGCGCGCGTCGAGAAGGATGCCGCCGACTGCGCGCTCGCGGACGCGGCGCGGCGCCGGGACGCCGAGTTCGCGGACGCGCGTTCGCCCCCGCGAGGCTCTCGAGGCTCGGA
>Ga0181561_10002855_pt1 | contig 15244 bp, 9 predicted proteins | sample 011ome_19_FD_133760 | JGI IMG/M metagenome (GOLD analysis project Ga0181561, IMG submission 133760) | Coastal salt marsh microbial communities from the Groves Creek Marsh, Skidaway Island, Georgia - 011510BT metaG (megahit assembly) | ecosystem: Environmental > Aquatic > Marine > Intertidal zone...
GCCGGGGGGCGGGCGGCGGGCGCGTCCGGCGGGCCCCCCGCCGGGACGGGGCGTTTTTTTTTTTTTTTTCGCGCGACAACCCCTTTCTTTTTGGCGTAACGGAGACGTTCTCCGCGCGTGTTTCTCCGTGCGTTTCTTCTCGAACCGTCACGCCGCCACGCGTCCGTCTCGACCCGCTCGGTGATGTCCTTTTAGCTTAATCTTTGCTGATCATCCTCTTGAAGACGCAAACGACACTCGACTGAGAGCGGAGCGCGGCGGCGCGGATTCGCGTGTACTTTCGTGTTTCGCTTTTACTTTCGCGCGAGCCCCCGAGGAGCAGAGCTGACGACGACCACCGCTTCCCCGCTTTCCGGGAATCACGACCCGCCACGACCCGTCACTCCTCACGCCTTCCTCACACCTCCCAGGTGGCCTCCCTGCGCGTCTCCGTGGACGTCTTCGCCTGCGGCCGCGAAGCGGCGAGCGCGTCGCGGGTCGCGCCGCTCGCCGCGCGCACCGGCGGCGTCGTCGTCGCGGAGGAGGATTTCGGCGACGCGTTCGCGCGCGATTTGGCGGCGGCGGCGGCGCGGCCGACGCCGCGCGACGCGACGCTGACTGTCCGCGCGTCGAAGGGCGTACACGTGGCTCGGCTCGTGGGCGCCGCGGACGTCATGTCCGCGGAAGACGCCGCGCGGGCCACCGGCGCGGCGGGGCGGGGAGAGGCGGCGCGCGCGGCGGCGGCGTTCGCGCTGCGCGGGGCGGACGGTTGCGAATCGGTGCGTTTTCGGTTTCGGTTTCGGTTTCGGTTTCCCGCGTCCCGACGACGACGCCTAACCAGCCCGCCGCCTCAGTGTTCGCACGCGTCGGAGGCGTCGGGCCAAACGGCGTCGCGAGATCCGACATCGGAATCCCCAGCCAAGAGCTCGCCGCGCTCACGCGCGCGAAAGGGCTTCGTGCGGAGTCCACATTCGTCTCGGAAGGAACGTTTTTTTGTTTTTGTCGCGCGCGGCTTACCAGCTCGTCTCCCGAAAACCACGGGATCCGAGTTAAACGGCTGCGCCAGAACGACCTATCCAGGGCGTTTCACAGAAAGCCGCGCGTCGTCCACGTCCGTAGGCGCGTGGTTTCATGAGGAGCGCCACATTTCGTTTTTGGTTTTCGACGCGCCGTTCTCGGGCGCGTCCGTTTTCGGCGCGCGTCCGTCCTATGAGTTTTCCTATGCGTTTCACGCGGCGAAGCGCTCTGATTGACGAAACGCGTTTCCCTCATCGATATCTACGAATCGCGCGCAGAGCGTCTCGGCGTACTTCGAGTACGACGGCACGGCGTCTCTCGACGAGCCCGCGTTCGTGCACCTGCAGTTCATCACTTTTAAAAACGGGACCGGAGACGAGCGCGCGGCGCGGTGCGTCACCCTGCGCGTTTCGACGACGTCGTCCGCGGTGGCCTACGCGCGCGCCGTGCACGCGCCGACGGCGTCGCTTCTCGCGGCGCGACTTATGGTGCTCGAGGCACACCGGGACGACGCGCGAAACGCGCCCGTTATGCGCTCCTCACGTACGCGTGACCAGTCTCGGCGAATAGAGAAGCGCGTCGCGCGCGTCGCGGAGGCGTTTGGCGCGGAAGCCGCTTTCCCCGAGGCGCTCGTCGGTTTCGCCGAGGCGATGTACCACCTGCGGCGCGGGCCGATGTTCGGGCGCGGGTTCGGGCACGACGACGAGAAGACCACGGCGCGGCTCGCGTTTCTCGGCGCGAGTCACGAGGTGGCGTGCAGGTCGCTCGTGCCGGCGGTGTACGCGTGGAACGGGGAGGGTTCCGGGGATTCTGGAATTTCTTCCGGAATTTCTGAAAAAGAAGAAGAAGCGCTCTTCGCGACGCTCCCGGCGTCTGACCTGGCGCTCGCACCGCGTGCGGCGATCGTCGTTGACCACGGCGCGTTCGGCGCGTTCGGCTGGGTCGGGCGCGACGTCGGGCTCGCGCCCGGGGAGGCGAACGGAGACGCGACGACGACGACGACGAGAGAAGCCGCGATCGAGGCGGTCACGAGCCTCGCGACGCGACTCGCGCGGGGCTCCCGTTCGGGTTCGGGTCCGGGTGCCGCCGGCGGGAACGTCCCGGCCGACTCGAACGTGTTCCCGGCGGCCCCGTCGCTCGTCGCGGCGGAGGGCTCGAGCGCGTCGCGGCGCGCGGTGTGCCGCCTGGCGCCCGCGCACAGGGACGCCCCGCACGAGCAGGACGCGAGGTTTCCCCCGGTCCGGGGCACGTCGCTCGAGGCGAGGCGCGCATTCGCGGCGCGCGCCCCCCCCACGGAGGAGCAGACGTTCTTCCAGTGGATGCGCGGGCTCGGCGTCGACGCGCCAGTCACGCCGTGGGCGCCGTGGCGGTAGCCGGCGGGGAGAGTACCGTAGTTTGTTTTTAGCTTTACGACGCGGGAGTCTCCTCATATTATCTGCGCACAACAGATTTTTTCCGACTTGTTCTCGTGTTTTCGCGCGAAAAAAACGCGTACGTGGCGCCTCGTCGCGTCGCTTGGCTCACATCGAGGGACACGTCCGCCCGGACCCCGGGTTCTCGCCTCGAAAGGGCACGATGCGTGCTACCACCTCCACGCGCGCGCACGCGACGGTCGCGCGGCCGCGCGCGTCCACCCGCGCGTTCCTTTCGCGCGTCGACGTCACCCCCACGCGCCCGGCCTCGGCCAAAACGTCGCTCGTTCGCGGGACGCGCGCTCGCGTGGCGTGCCGCGCGTCCCGCCGCGCCGACGTCGACGCGCTCGAGACGCACTCCGCGGTCGAATCGCGTCCCGTCGCATTGCTCGCGGCGGGCGCGCTCCTGGCGTCTGCGCTCGGGGGCGACTTCGTCCCTCCCGCGTCGGCGATCGAGCCGACGCAGACGTACATGAGTCCCGTCCCCGCGTCCCAGCCGAAGAAGCCTTCGCGGTACCTCACCGCCGAGGAGCAGGCCACGATCAACCTGTTCCAGAAGAACACGCCCTCCGTGGTGTACATCACCAACGTCGCGCAGAGGAGGGACGTGTTCACGCTGAACATCCAGGATGCCCCCGCGGGCGCCGGCTCGGGCATCGTCTGGGACGGCAGCGGGCACGTCGTGACCAACTGGCACGTCGTCGCCGGCGCCGCCAAGGTGAACGTGACGTTCACGGATCAGCAGGTGTTCTCCGCGACGGTGGTGGGGTACGACGACGACAAGGACATCGCTGTGCTACAGGTGGACTACGAAAATCCGGTCGCGGTCGCCATGGGCAAGTACGGCACGCCCGCGAACGCGCCTCCCCCCGCGATCACGACGAAGCGCACGGGGGCGGATGCGCGCCCGCTCCCCATCGGCACGTCCTCCGACCTGATGGTCGGCCAGCGCGTGTATGCGATCGGGAACCCGTTCGGTTTAGACCACACGTTGACCACCGGCGTGATTAGCGGTTTGGGGCGCGAGATCCAGTCCGGGAACACGGGCCGCCCCATCGACGGAATTATCCAGACGGACGCGGCGATCAACCCGGGGAACTCGGGGGGGCCGCTGCTGGACAGCGGCGGGCGCCTCATCGGCATCAACACCGCCATCTACAGCAACTCGGGCACGTCCTCCGGCGTGGGGTTCGCGCTGCCCAGCGACATGGTGGCGGGGATCGTCGAGCAGATCATCAAGTTCGGGCGGGTCACGCGGCCCATCATGGGCATCACGTTCGCGCCGGACGCGGCGGTGGAGCAGCTCGGGCTGGGCGGCGTGCTGGTGCTGGACGCGCGCGAAAACGGACCGGCGTGGCGCGCGGGCGTCAAGGCCACCAGCCGCGACCAGGCCGGCCGACTCATTCTGGGCGACGTGATCGTCGAGCTGGACGGGACGCTCATCAAGAACTCCACGGATCTGTACCGCACGCTGGACAAGCACAGCGTCGGGCAGGAGATCGCGCTCAAGGTGATGCGCGGGGAAAACAAGGTGGACCTGACGCTCACGCTGGACGACTTGAAAGACCTGCCGCAGCAGTTACCGGCGGGCGTGTACCAGATGTACCCGGGGCAAAAGCTGCCCCCGGGGGCGGTGCCGCTTCCCCCCGGGGCGGTACCGTACCCGCCGGGCGCTGTACCGCCCGTGGTGCCCGGAGAACCCGCGCCCGGAGACGAGGGCGGGGAGGCCCCGGGCGACGAGGACTCGCCGACGCCGCCGTTTTGAGGCTTTCTCGCCGCCGCTGTACCATACGCAACGCTTGTAATTTCATTTGTACACCGTTTTTTCCTCCCACGCACGTCACGCCTTGCCCCCCAGCGCAGTGAACTTGGGCCCAGCCGCGGTGCTCAGCACCTCGAGCCGCTGCTGCAGGATCGCGGCGAGGACCAAAAACAAGGTGCACATCGCGAACATCGCCGACAACGGGAACAGCGCGACGTTGTACAGGATGACGCACACGAAGAGGTTGAGCGGGATACGGAAAAAGTTCATCACCGTCGACCTGACCTCCTCGGGCACGTACTGCGACCGCATCTTCATCATGCTCGGCCAGAAGATGCCCACCATCGCCTCGAACACGAGGAAGCCGAGCATCTGGACCTTACCCTCGAACGTGATCGGCCCGCCCTGGACGCCCTGGCCCATGCCGAAGAACTTCACCACCACGGGCACGAACAGCGCCGCGGCGGACGCGAGGAAGACAAACTGCATGTACCGCTCCACCTTCATATCGGGGCGGGACATGATCCGACTCGCCACGGAGGAGCCCACCATGCACGCCACCATCATCGTGGCGAAGATCATGCCGTGCGGGATGTCCTCGCCGTTCGGCCCGAGCGCGGGGGTCCACAGGAACACGAACGAGTACATCGACGCCTCGAAGAGCGACTGCATCGCGCCGAGGTAAAACACTTTCTTGTCGTTGCGGATGGCGTCGTACGCCTGCTTCATGCCCTGCTGCACGGAGGTGTGCTCGGAGCCGTCGCCCTTGTTCTCGCTCCACGTGAAGAAGATCACGACGCCGCCGACCGCGAGGAACACCGCGGCGGCGTCAAACGGCGCCACCGGTCCGAGGCTCATGTCCGTGACAAGGTAGTTCGCCAGCAAACCGGACACGATGGACACCAGGCCGTTCCCGAGGAAAATCGCCTTGGCGAAGGTCTTGTCCAGCCACTCGGCCTCGTAACCCCTCTTGAAGTGCTCGGACACGAGCCAAGACTCGAACGAGGTAAACAACAGAGACGTCGCGATGCCGCCAAAGAAACGGCCGAGCATCAGGACGCCGTAGTCCGACCAGTGCTTTGTGATGCACGACGCGATGTAGGTCACGACGTACGTCAACGCGGCGTTCTTGCGTCCGTACTTGTCCGCCATGGAGCCGACGACCGTGCCGAAGATCATGGACGAGCCGAACCCGGCGATGAACAGCTTACCGATGTCGCCTGTGGAGTACCCGTAATGCTGGTACAGGGCGTAGACGTACGGGCCCTGCAACCAGTCCCCCGCCATCATCAGCGAGTACACAAAGAGGTACCCGTTGCGGAAGGAGATGAAGTTCTGGGGCATCGAGACGCGCTCTTTCGTGCCCATTTTTTGCATCTCCAGCATCGCGCAGCCGATGGCGATGAGCCCGAACTGCACCCAGTAATACGCCTGCGGTCGGGAGGGCACGGAGGATAGATCCGAGACGAATCAAACGATCAAAGGTCAGCCGGCTGGTCGGCCGCGAGTTGAGACGCGAGAGGGCTCGATACATCGGGGGAGAGAGGGACAAACCTCCATGTTCGTGTTCAAGGAAGCAACCGGGGTGAGAAGTTGACGCCCGGGCGTGTGCGCGCCGTGCGTGTGGTCAAGGGGCGCTTTGTCGGGCCGACCCAAACAAAAATGGGAGGGAAGTTGCGCAAATTTTGGCGGGTACGTAGTCTACGCTGAAAACGCGTCTGAGGTCTGAGGGGACGAATCTACAAATTGCTTCGTGAACATTCACGAGCGGGTCACATCTTTAGACCCCGCGTGATAGCCAGGAGCCCGGGCGCTCGTGCGCTTAGGAAGAGCCGAGGCGGCGCGGGCCTGCGCTGCGCGGGAGGCGTGAGTCGCCGAGAGGAAGGAAGATGAGTGGGGGGGAAGGAAAAAATGTCGGGTTCGGCTTCGCCAAGAAGAAAAAGAGCGTCGTCATCGGGGTGAACGTGCGTGGCGAGGACGACGATGACGGCGAGGACGGCGATGCGTCCCAGAGGGAGTACCTCACTGGGGTGTCCGGATCTGGACTCGAGCTGAAGGACAAGAAATTCGCGTCCGCGCCGAAGAGCATCGCGGTGCAGGACAACACGTTCGAGGTGGGCACGGGGCGGCGGCGGAAGGCACCTTCGTTCCTCCCGACGGAAGAGGAGATCGTGAAGGACGACGAGCGCTTCGAGACCGCGGAGCGCATCGGGGGGAAGGGTGAGATCGCGCAGGCGGGGGAAGTGCAGTACGGCTTGACGAAGATGGGTCCGAAAGACGGCGACGCGCATCCGGGCGACGGCGCGGCGGCGCGAGGCGTGCAGGACTCGTTTATCGGTAAATCGCTGGCGGAGAAGGAACTCCAGGCGTTCAAGGAGGACGTGGAGGACCTTCCCGAGCAGTCTACGATGGAGGATTACGAGTCCATGCCCATCGAAGATTTCGGCGCCGCGATGCTCCGCGGCATGGGGTGGGAGGAGGGCAAGCCCATCGGAAGAAACGCGTCGGGTTTGGTCTCAGCAGTGGAGTTCGTTCCCCGCGGCGGCCGGCTCGGGCTCGGCGCCACGGGTGCGCCGCCGCCGACGAACAACAAAAAACACATCAAGCCGGGCGAATCCCGCGACGCTCCGGCGCAGATGGTGCTGGCGCAAGGCCCCGAGGGCAAGTCCCGCAACGTCCGGTCGTTGGATGAGAAGCTCGTGAAGAAGGAAGCGCCCGGCGCGCGAGAGGGGAAAAACATGAAGGTGGTCGAGGGGCGGCACCGCGGGCTCACCGGTCGCGTGCTCCGGATAGTCAAGGAGGAGGGCCGGTCCGACCGCGCGCTCATCGAGCTCAAGTCGAGCGGCGAGACCATCACCGTGCGGTGCAGCGAGCTCGCGGACATCGACGCCGCGAACGCGTCCGGGGAGAACCGCGGCGCGCGTGGCGCGGGCGCGGGGGAGAAGCGGAAACGAGAGAAGCGAGAAGACCCGGCGTGGTTGCAGGGCAACACGCGCGTGCGCATCGTGAGCAAATCGTTCGAGGGCGGACGTCTGTACTTGAAGAAGGGCGTGGTGGTGGATGTTCTGACGCCTCGAGAGTGCGTCGTGGAGATCAACGATTCCGGGGAAGTGCTCAGCGGTGTGCCGCAGCGGGTCCTCGAGACGGCGCTGCCCAAACGGGGCGGGCGCGTGGCCGTGGTGCTGGGTCCCAAGAAGGGGCAGCGGGGTAAGCTGCTGGATAAGAAAGGCGAGGCTGCGTCCGTGCAGCTCTCGGAGGACTTCACCGTGCAGAACTTCACCCTGGACCAAATCGCGGAGTACGTTGGGGACGAGGAGGACTGAGCGGCGAAGCCCGCATGTAGAGCAGATAGAGGAGCCTGAAAAAAAAATCTAGGAGCAAAACCGAAAAGGGAAATCGCCGCCGACGCACGAAAGGCGGAGAAAAGACGTTCGTTTCCGTTTTGGCGCAAAACCCGCAAATCGGTGCCAGATCATCGTCGTCCCGCCGCTGATGGCTGAGAGTCGACGAGTCGACGCGACTTTTTTCGGGACATTAGCGCCGCGGCCCGTACACGATAGCATAGCGAAAGGCGCGAAGCACGTCACCGAGACGACGGTTTGAGCCAGCGCGTGCTCTCGTTGCCACTCGAACGGGTCCGGGCGGTGCCCTTCGTAGGTATCGACGGGCGACCGGTTTGTGGCGGAGGTCTCGTGAAGCCCCGCGGTCTCGAGCGTCCCTTCTCCGTGTCGCTTCGCCGCGTGAAAAAACAAGATGCCGTCGGCATGTATCGCGAGGATGGCGACCGCGCCGCGGATGGATTGCCGAAACCATGAGCGGTCGGCTTGCCGCGCGGGGCCCTCCTCGAGGCTCGGTCCGGGCATCCTTCATTCGACTCGTGGGTCCCGGAGGTGCGCGCCACCCCTCGTGCCACGCCGAAAATATCATCTCCGGTCGATAACGGATAATAGAAGGACGTCCCCCTCGAGCCTAACCTCACCCCTCCACCCCTCTCCGACACCAGATGCGCCGTGATTCGCTGTGCCGGTAGACAATCGACTCCATGGAAAATCTCCGAACGGTGAGTGGGGCCCCGAGCGCCCGTCAGCGACTTCGACGTCGCGTCCTTCTTCTCGTCGACATCACAAATATCTCCGGCCGCCACTTGTCGACTCGTCCGACTTTTTTTCGGGTCGTATAAACGCGCCGATGCTAACCGCACCATCCCCTCTTGTGCACATCGCAGGGATTATCCCGAAGGCGAGGTGATCCTCGGTATGGAGCTGCGCATGCACTCCCTGAAGGCTGCTCCCGTGGACACGGCGAACGCCGAGTTCCAGCGCCCGGGGGTGACCACCGCCCTGGATGATGTCTCGGAAGAGAGCGTCAGGGAGGCGGTGACGAAGGTGCTAAATCATTTCAACTGGAAGGGCCCCGTCGGCGTGAGCGTCACTCGCGCCATCATGCGCGCGCTCGGCAACGAAGCCACGGCGAAGAATCTCGAATCCATGATGCCCAAGAGCAAGGGTAAGGTGGCGACGATGATTCACACCGAGGCGGCGGCGTACACCGAGCTCATGTTCGGTCCCGGGCGCGAGACGAACGGCTTGGTTGTCGTGATGACCATCGGGAAAGGCATGGGCACTGTGACGTACAATCGGGGACAGAAGGTGAGGAACTCGGATCTCAAACATTTAACGTGGACGTACGAACGCGAGCTCGGAAAGCTTCACGACAAGTTCGACTGGATGGGTGTTGCGCCTCGCCTGGACGATGAGACGGCTGAACAAGTCGTGGAGCTCGTCACGGCGTCGCCTCCCGAGAAGGCGCTCTTCTCCAGCGGCCGCGGCGGCGCAAACCCTTTCTACGAGTGCGAGTTGCAAAAGCTGCAGGGTCTCGAATCTGTCATGGCTTGGGCCACGCTAATCGATAAGTACATCCAGAAGATCGCCAGGAGTGTCAAGCCCGATCAGATCATTCTACTCACCACCGGCGCGGCCTCTGACCTCCCGGAGGAGCTCTTGCTGCCGCTGCTCAGGCCGGGAGTCGCCGCCGCGGGCCTCGACCCTGGCGTCCTTGTTATTGGCGACTTTCCGGATCGTGCGCTCGTCAAGGGTGCAGCCGTGGGCGCGCATATCGAGCTCGGGCGACGCCAAGCAGCCGAGATTTTCCGAGCGGCTTTGACGGAGACCATCACCGGTAGACCAGAGCCTCGTGAGGTGTTCGAGCAGGACTTGCTGTGGGCGTTCAAGCGCATGGACCGAGACGGAAACGGCCTTCTGAGCCACGATGACTTATTTCAAGGCGCGAAACTCATGGGCACGAGCTTCTCGGATACCGAAATCACGGGTCTGCTCCGCGACTTCACCGGGGGCTTGGAGAGCGAAGCCACGCCGACGCATTTTCTGGCGTGGTTCAATCGAATGGTCGATCTCGCGAGCAGCAAGGTGCACGTTATCCGCTCTGAAGACGAGTTCTTGCAGAACCTCAAGGCAGCGCGCGAGCAGCCTTCCACCGTCACGGGCCAAGTGCTTGATGATGGATCACTGGTCGTGCTCGAGTGTGGCTACACGCACTGCCGACCTTGCATGATGTTCGAAAAACAGTACGAGGGTGTGGCGTCAAAGTATCTCGACACCGTGTTCCTCAAGGTGATGGGCGACGAGTGCCCGGGCTCCGCGCACCTGTGCCGCGACGTGTTGGAGGTTTCCGGTACCCCTGAGTTCAGATTCTACAGGGGCGGAAACCTTTTGCACATCATGAACGGTGCGGATAAGGCGAAACTGGAGGCTAACGTGCAGCACTTGCTCCAAGCGGGCGAGTTCGGTGCCAGGAGCCATTTGCCCGTGAATCCCACCGCCGGTGAAGCGCCGCCCTCGCCGAAGAAAGAGTGGTCGGGCGCTCCTCGGTGACGCGAACGCCGACGACACCGTGATGTTTGATTTAGTATAAGCTTCTATGATAGTTTTAATAGTTTAAGACGCGTGCATTGCATCGCTCTATCTAATCAGTACTATCGGCGTTGGTGTTGGTCTGTTCTGGCCAAGCCGCCTCGTCCCACTTGACCGCGCCGTCAAGTATGATCTCGATTTTCGAGCACATCAGAGGATGCGGTATGCTCCCGTCCCCGGCGCCGATGTTCTTAAACTTCTTGCGATGCGCGTGCCACACAATAACCGACCCTGGAAGCGCCCCTATGCTCCTGGCGAAATCGGCCCACGGACCCGGTCGAGCGATGTTCACGGTGCCAAAGGAGAGAATCGGTTCCCTCCAAAACGAGGCGCGCACGCGCTTGAAAACCGTCTGGCTCGTACTTTTCCCGTCGACGAACATCATCACGACCATCTCGCTGCTGTTCTCTTTCAGGCTAGCCAAAGCCTCGTCGTCGTACTCGATCATCACATCCTCGTCCGCGGGATTCCGCTTGACATCGCGACGCGGCTTCGGCTTCGGCTTGCTGGGGAAGAAAGTTGAAGCGAAAACCGCGAGCAGCGCGATGAAGAAGGGCAAGATAGGTCCCGACTCGGCGAGCGCGTACATGAACTCCTCGCCCAGGTCATACGCAGAAGCCCCGACAGTCGTCCTGATCCGCTTGACGTAATCCACCGCTCCAGGTACCCGCGCTTTCAGCTCAGGATAATTGGGCGCGTCCCTGTCGACCAAGATCAACCGCTGTCCCTTGCCCGCGAAGATTTCGGAAACCCAAGACAAAATCTCCTTCGCGGACATTGCGCCCTCGTATCCGCCGTACTCCATGCTGTCCGGCCCGTTGCGGAAGCGCATGACGGCAATCCGGGGCTCCATCGTCGCGCGACCGCAAGATGCCGCATCATCTCGATTATCGTACAAAAGTGCCCGACAGAACGCTCCTTGATTCGCAGCGTCGATCCACGCGAACGCGAGCTCTTTGTTCTCACCGAGCGCCGCGACAAGCGGATCGCTCGGCGACGCCGTGGCGGAATCCAAAGAGAGCTTCGCGTCGCGAAGCATCTTCTTCGCATCTTCAAGTGCCCACCCTTGGACCCCAAGTACCACCAGACAGACCTGCACCAATCCACCGGGCTGACACCCCGTCGACTTCAAACTTTCCGCATGCAGCTGTGGTAATATCGGCAGCTTGTTCTCAACGAGCACTTCCCGCAACTTCTCCTTCCCGGTGATGTCGTGTTCCACGATTTTCTTGCCGTCCTCTTTGATCACCATGACAGCCGAGTGCGCGCGGACCCCAAACTTGTTAAGCCAGTGCGACGCGTCGACCCTCTTGTGATGCACCACCGCAAAGGCGACCTCACGTTCGTACTCGGTCGCTGCGCGCCTCAAGAGTGGCTGGGGCGCAGATGAGCGAGAGAGGAATACCACGAACTTAACTTTGCTCGGCTCGCTCTCGAGAAACACGGGAAGCGTGTCTCGCGTGTACTCCGGAACCTGATTGTACTTCAGCATGCGATCGAGCACGTAGTTGCTCAGTGCTGTCTCGCGCATAAACCCCCGATACCGACGTTTGCACGAGAAGGCAGCACAGTCCTTGTCGAAGCCAATCACAACGGGAAGGTCTTTTAGTGACACCGCAGACGAGGAAAACCGGTGCTGAGGCGCAACCTTCGCGGCGAGGTCTGGATACGTCGCCATGTTGACCCGACCGAGTTTTGCGCTGCCGTCGAGCGTTCGCGCAGTTTGGTCCCATACGGGCGCCGCACGTTGGCACTTTTCGCTAGCATCGTGGTACACCTGAATCAGCCACGCTTTATTGCTGTTTAAGACCAGCTTCTCGAAATTCTTCGGGGTCAGCTCCTGGGTCTCCGACGTGATCGGGTCAGCCTGGGGGAACCCGAATCCTCCGAACCGGCCTCCGGCGCCGGGAAAGCCGGCGGTATCCGAGTCCCATCCGCCGCGTCCAGCAGAACCCGGACCGCGACGCTGCTGTTGACCGCCGCGCCCTCCCGGCGAAGACTTATACGCGTCCCTGGGATCAGCGAATCCGGTCATGTCGTAGTTTCGCTTCTTCTCCGGGTCTGACAACGTCTCGTACGCCTTCTGGATCGACATGAATTTGTTCGCCGCTTTCTCCACCTCGTCTGCTGCTTTACCCTGCTGCTTGTCTGGATGGTACTTCAGGGAGAGCTTGCGGTACGATTTCTTGATATCGGACTCGGTGGCACCACGGCTGATATCGAGCAGCCTGTATGGATCAGCATCGCGAGCCGCACACGACACAAAACCGAGGAGCAGCACCACAAGCCAGGCGACGCGACGCACGGCAGATCTCGAGTTCGCCATCGAAAAGAATATCAGTCGACGTGCGCCCGGGTCGCTTCCCAGTGGAGCGATGCGAAACTGTCTTAGAGTCTAGCCGATGGAACCCGAGCGTACCCCACACTCGCTTCTACTCGGCGCGACCTGCCTCAGCGCGAGGTGCACACCCCGCGGCGCCCGCGCGTATACCTCACGACCCGACACGAGTCTCTTTTTAAGCCCCCTGGAGGAAAAAAACGAAATGAAGCCGCCCGATTCACAAGACACGCCAGGCGGAAATTTAATCAAACGACACCGTCGGCCGTCGCGAGGGTCGCACCTTCCGTTGGTGATGTCGCATCTTTTCCGATCGAAAACGGCACTTTCGGGGCCGCGGGGGACCCTCTGACCGAAGGAAGCCCGCCAGATACTGTCGACGGAGGTCGTATCGGCTGTATCGGCGGTGCCGATTGCCTCGGCAGGTGGTCCTTGACTAGGTGAGAGGCATACCAGGTGAACCGAGCGGAGCGGGTGGGTGATCCGCCGCTCGCGGCTCGAAAGCCATGAATCGATACAAGGTGCAGAAGCAACTCGGAGACGGGACGTATGGCAGCGTGTGGAAGGCGACGAACAGAGAGACGAACGAGGTGGTTGCCATCAAGAAGATGAAACGTAAGTTCTACAGCTGGGAGGAGGCCATCTCCCTTCGAGAGGTGAAGTCCTTGCGCAAGCTGAACCACCCCAACGTCGTGAAGTTGAAGGAGGTCATTCGCGAGAACGACGAGCTGTACTTCGTGTTTGAGCACATGAAGCAGAACCTGTATCAACAAATAAAGGACCGCGATAGGTACTTCTCCGAGACCCGCGTGAAGAACTGGATCTATCAGATTCTGCACTCCATCGCTTATTTGCATAAGCACGGGTACTTCCACAGAGACCTCAAGCCGGAAAACCTCCTCATCACTGACGACACCGTGAAGCTTGCGGACTTTGGGCTAGCTCGCGAGATTCGGTCGAGGCCGCCTTACACGGACTACGTCTCTACGCGGTGGTATCGAGCACCGGAAGTGCTACTTCGATCGCCGTATTACAACTCGCCGATCGATATTTTCGCCATCGGTGTCATCGCCGCGGAGTTGTTCAGCCTGCGGCCGCTGTTTCCGGGGAGCAGCGAGCAAGATGAGATTTATAAGATTTGCGCCGTGAACGGCACACCGAACGAACAGTCGTGGGCAGAGGGGATGAAGTTGGCGAGCAAGATGGGATTTCACTTTCCCAAGTTCGATCCAACTCCGCTACAAAAACTTGTCCCTAATGCTAGCAAGGAGGCGCTCGACTTCATGGAGGCATGCTTACAGTGGGACCCGACGAAACGTCCCTCCGCCGTGCAGTGCCTTCAGATGCCGTTCTTCCAAACCGGCATCACCACGCCGATGAGTTTGAAAGATGAGCCGAAACCTCAGGCGCGACGCTCGGCTCAGACGAGAACGTCAGAAGAGGCAGTGGTAGCTGCCAATCCACACGTGGACGCCTACGAAACCCACAGACACGAACCGCTCCAACCGAGCAATTCGGCGTCGTCTGTTCCCGCTCCGCAAGAGCCGGTCGCGAAGTCGCGTTGGGGCGAGCACGCGTCGCGGCAAAACAGTTCTGCGTCCGCTTCGCAGCACGTTCAAGCAGCCAAACAGCGGGTAGAATCCGTGACAGACCGAGGCCGCCACGATGTTCCGTCAGAACAAGCTGTCCCGCGTCGGCATCACTACCAGCATCATGAACCGCAAAACAAGCAGGGCGCTGCCATGCGCGACCCGCTGCTCAGCAAACCTTTGGCGGGGTCCTCGTTTGGCAGTTACAACAAACCTCTGGCTCAGAAGCCGGTGAGCCTCGGCGCTCAACCAAGCGCGAGTTCCATGTTGTCTTCGCGGGTGAGCTCAGGATCGAGGGATTACACCAGAGGATTACAGCCTTTGGACGTGGTTGGTAAATCGCCGCCGTACGCAAACGGCGAGAACACGACGTCGCGAGGGGCTCCGCAAGAGCGCGTCAGAAGTCAGCTGTATGGCACGGCAAGCAGCTCCCGCCCGACACAAGTTCAGCAACGTGCACCTCAGCAGCACGTTACTGGTTCCAGATTATATTCCAACTACGGCAGTGGGGCAGCTGCGCAAAACAGTCATGATCCACTCATTGGTGGTTCGCGTTTGCGTGCCTCTCAATTCGGTGGGTACGGTGTTGAGAGCATCGCTCCCCTGCATAAATTGAACCTCGGCGGATACGGTAAAGGAAACTCCGGAGTTTCAGAAAAAATCTCGGGAGTGGGGACGAGGTACGACTTCGGCCGGGACACGTACGGACTTGACAGACGAAGTCCCCCGATTGCGAGAAGGGACACTTACGGCGCGCCCGAAGCTGGTTTGCGGCACGGAGGGGGACAGTATTCGCGCGAATTGATCGCGCACGACAAAGGTGATATCCCGGTACGCGGGAAACACCTGGGGAGTTACGGAGGAAACGCTCGCTATCGCTCGACGATGCTACAACCATCTCATATGGGTGTTGCGGAACTGAAGCTTCCTCCATTAGAGCGGCGGCAGCCTATCCCCGGCGTTGGTACGTATCGTAACGCTTCACTTTCTAGTCAATATCCTTCAGCAGGTACGGATGATGGTGTCCGGAGAGGGGCACAGCCGCCGTCATATCGACACAATAGTCTGTATTAGTTTCGGTGATGTCAAAACCTCAGCATAGCGCGCGCCACGACACACGATAGATTCAAAATAAAAATCGAGTGAACGCGTTCACGATTTTGAGAAGTATTCAAGATTGAAAGCGCACATACCAAATACATTCAATAACTCGCATA
>Ga0181561_10002856_pt1 | contig 15240 bp, 7 predicted proteins | sample 011ome_19_FD_133760 | JGI IMG/M metagenome (GOLD analysis project Ga0181561, IMG submission 133760) | Coastal salt marsh microbial communities from the Groves Creek Marsh, Skidaway Island, Georgia - 011510BT metaG (megahit assembly) | ecosystem: Environmental > Aquatic > Marine > Intertidal zone...
CGCTCTTCTCTCGACGTGAATGAAAAAAGTGAAGAAAGAGAAAAAGAAGAGAAAAAAAAAAGCTCTTTCGATTTAAAAAAAAAAATGTGCGAAAATCCACAAAGACGCGAAATCGAGAGAACAGACAGACAGACGTCAAAAGAAAGAAAGAAAGAAAAAAAAAGGTAGTTACGACGTACTCGAATAAATAAAATAAAAGCACACTAACACGCATGATGCCATCATCGTCGTCGTCTTCTTCGCCGAAAGGGATCCAACGCGCGTTAAAGTTCTTCGAAATCGTCACGTCTCCGTCGAACCAGACGTTCGATAAACTCCCTCTGATGCACTGTAAAAATCTCACCTCCGTGAAGACGGAAAAAGGCGAACGAGGCATCCGATGCGAGTTGTACGTTCACGAAAGTTTATGCAATCGGTTCGGGACGTTGCACGGCGGGTGCATCGCGACTTTAGTCGACGTTCTCACCACGTGCGCCTTGTTGGTGGAGGATGAAAATTCCGAGAAAGGGGGCGGCGTGACCACAGATTTGCAAATATCGTGCGTCAAAAGTGCGAGAATGCACACGAGCGTGCGATGCGAAGCCGTCGCGAAACGGTTGGGTAAAACTATGGGGTTTAGCACGTGCGAAATACGAGACCGGGAAGGAGGCGTGGTTGCCATGGGTTCGCACACGAAGTTTTTAGGCGTCACTGGGCCTAAGCTATGAAGAGAGAGAGAGAGAGTGAGAGAATGAAGATAGTTTTAGAGGACATTTATTAATTTCGATGATTGAACATCCGCCGGCGAGCGCGCGCGCGCTTTTTATCCTCCTGTTTGCTCTCTCTTTCGTCAGAAAACATCGTACACAAAAAATGCAAAGCGTTGTCGTTGCGTTCGCCCAGAGAAGCGACAACACCAGCGTGTGTGGTGTCGCTGCAAAATCTGGCGTTACTTTCGGCAAATCGAGGAGGGGAAGATGCGCTTTTCGGTTTTATCGTCCATCGTCGTCGTCGTCGTCGTCGTCGTCGTCGTCGTCGACAACAACACATCTTCATTTTTACCTAAGCCGCCAACGAAAAAATGACTTTGCGTTGTTCTCAAAAACTTCTTCTTCTTCTTCTCGCTCTCGTGGCAGCGTTTACTGCTCGTCGTCGTCGGCTTCTTCTTCTTCTTCTTCTTCTTCTTCTCCGGTAACGACGGATGATCTGGATAAATTGAAAGTGCCCGAACTGAGAGAGAGATTGGCCGCGCGAAACTTGAAAGTGAGCGGGAAGAAGCAAGAGTTGATTGCACGACTGAGAGGAGGAGGAGGAGGAGGAGAAGAAGAACGAGAGACGCGATCGAGCGGATCGATATCAAGTGAAGAAGAAGAAGAAGAAGAAGAAAACAACAACAACAATATCATCAACAACAAAGAAAGTAATAGCGATAGCAGCAATAGTAGCAGTAGTAGTAGCAGTAGTGGTAGTAAACAACTGCAACAACAACAAGAGCAACAACAACAACAGCCGGCTGTTGCTTTCAAAAGGAACGTCATGAACGGGAAGGCTTCCCCGGCCTCGTTTGCAACGGAGGATTTGCGACTAGAACTGGACATCGCGAAAGATCGCGAGGACGGGAAAGGGTTCACCGGGTTAGAAATCACGTGGTTGGGAACGTCTTCGGGCGCACCGACGTTTTCTAGAAATGTGAGCGCAACCGCGGTGAGAACGAAAGACGAAGTGTGGCTGTTCGATTGCGGCGAGGCGACGCAGCACCAGATGATGCGATGCGGGGTAAAGTTGAGTAAAATTTCCAGAATATTCATCACGCACATGCATGGTGATCACATTTTTGGTTTGCCTGGTTTACTGTGCGCGATTTCTGCGTGTCGTTCGGAAACGTACAAGCAAAAAGACGAAAAGAAGAAGAGAAACGGGAACAACGGAGGCCCTCGAGATGCGTTCAAGGACCAGGAACCGTTGGTGATCACCGGTCCTCCAGGTTTGAAAGCGTTCGTCCACGCTGCGATGACGTATTCGAGAACGCAACTCGGGACGGATATTGTTGTCACGGAGTTAACGACGCCTTCGAGAGAAAAGTTTGAGAAGTGCAACGGCAAGGTTCCGGCGCACGTCGCCGTGAACGAAGACTGCGCGCGGAAGAAACGGGGTAATTTAGTCTTTGGCGATTGTTGGCCGCAAGAAGGCATGAACCACGTCGGTTTACCGAGATATAAGGCGAGAGAATGGGACGAAGAAAATCAACACACTTGGCCATCCTGGGTTGTTTTGGCGGACGAGAACGTGTGCATTCGCGCGGCGCCGTTGCGACACCCGGTGCCATGTTTCGGCTACGTCATCGAAGAGAAAGATCGCGACGGGCACATGAAAGTCGAGTGGTTGACTGAACAAGGCTTACCACCAAGTCCTTTGTATAAAAATTTCAAGGCTGGAAAATCGGTCGAGTCTCCTAAGGAACCCGGGAGGATGATTACCCCGGAAGAGGCGATGGAATTGCCGAGACCAGGAAGAAAAATCGTCATGCTCGGGGACACGTGCGGGTCAGAAGGTATCGCGAAATGGGCGTACGGTGCGGACGTTCTTGTCCACGAATCCACGTTCAACGCGGAGCGAGCGAAGGAGGCTTTGTTCAAAGGTCACTCGACGTCGGCTATGGCGGGTTCGTTCGCCAAAAGGGTCAACGCTCGAACTTTAGTATTGACGCACTTTTCCGCGCGCTACTCCGGGAATTCCGCCTCTAATTCTTCCTCAGCTTCGAGCAACAGCAAATACGATGACGGGGAAGTAATCGACGACGACGAAGAAAACCAAGAAGATAACGAGGCTCCGCCAGACCACGAACCGTCCGAAGATGAGCTCGTCCAGGAACGAATGCACGTCGGCGTCTTGGTCGAGGAAGCGGCCAAAGCGAAAGGCGACGCGCGCGTCCTCGCCGCCTCGGATTTGTTCACCTTAGCTATCCCGTCCAGAGAGGAAACGGACGAGCTCGATAAGCGACGAGAACATAAACTAGGCCCACGAAGCGCGTGGTTTAACGATAAAAACAACAGATACGTGTTGCCGAAGATGACGTTTCCTGGAAGAAACGAATTTTTAAACAACAAACTGCCCTCGCCGAATAACAACAGAAGTAATAATAACAACAACAACAACAATAGAGATAGAGATCACGGTGCGGCGCCGCGCAGAAGATAGATGATAGAAAAGAACAAAAAAGAGATGAAAAAGATAGAGAAGCGAGAATATGTACACTATTGAATTTGTTTGTCGCGTTGTTTTCATTAGCAGTAATTTATGTCGTATCAGTTCAGAAAGAATACGCACTAACTACCGTATAAAGAAGCGCTTTTAATAACAGGAGGAGAGAGATTTTTCGATCTGACGGACGCAAGAAGAAACTTTTTTGATGGCGAAAACGAATTTTCAGCCACGAAAAAAAAGCAATTCGCCCACAGAAGAATTCCCCGCGCGCAGGCACGAAAAAGAGAAGACACGCACACGCACCAAGACGAGAATGGGCAAAGGGGAAGCCGCGGCGTTATTAACATCCCCAGAATCTCCGATGATCAAGAATAAAAGCGAAACCAAAGAGGAACGAGCGAAGAGGAAAGCGGAGAAGAAAGCGAAACGGAAATTGGAGAAGAAAGAGTTGGCGCTGGCGGCGGCTGACACCGACGGAGAGACGAAGAAGAAGAAAAAGAGGAAAGGAGAAGACGAAGACGAAGGCGAAAAGAAAAAGAAGAAGAAGAAGTCGAAAGGAAATGATGGGAACGCGGTGAATAAGAGCGGCGAAGATGCGAAGAAGAACCGCGTTGACGACGACGACGACGATATATTTTCGACCAAGAAGAAGAAATCAACTTCTGAAGCAGAAGAGGAAGAGATAAAAGCGTACGTGAAGGAACATCACGTCACGTTGAGCACGAAAGATGCGCCGAACCCGATTTTGTCTTTCGAAAAATGTCACGAGATATTCCCCATGGAAATTGTAGCCGCGTTAAAGAAACAAGGGTACGAGAAGCCGACGCCTATTCAGGCGTTCAGTTGGACCATCGCGCTGACTGGAAGAGACATCGTCGCGATAGCAAAAACTGGGAGCGGTAAAACGTGTTCTTTTTTGTTACCAGCATTGACGAGGATAAAAAAGAACGGCGGTCCTCAGAAAGCGCCGGAGATGGAGCTCGTCAACGGCCGGTGGAAACCAGGCGCGGTGAAACCGACGAGTATCGTCTTGGCACCAACGAGAGAGTTAGCGATTCAAATCAACGACGAGTGCACCAAGTTTTGCCCAGCGGTGAAAGCAAAGTGCGTGGTTCTCTACGGTGGGGCCGCTAAAGGTGACCAGTTGAGAGCGTTGAGAGGCGGTGCTGATATTGTCGTCGCGACGCCAGGGAGAATTAACGATTTCTTGGACCCGCCGCCAGGATTTTCTGCGCCGGTTTCCGCAAGCTCGGCGACGTACGTGGTTTTAGACGAAGCAGATCGCATGTTGGATATGGGTTTTGAACCGCAAATTAAGAAAATAATCAAGTTGTGTCCGCACGCGAGACAGACGTTGTTTTACTCCGCCACGTGGCCGAAAGCGGTGCAGAAAATAGCTGCGAATTTTACCACAAAACCGATTCAAGTGTCTATCGGCGAGGGGGGTACAGGGAAACTTACCGCGAATAAATTGATCACGCAAGTCGTCCAAGTGTGCACAGAGGACGAGAAATTCGACAATTGCATGCAAGCTATGGGTGAGCTGCAAGAAAAAGACACGTGCATAGTCTTTTGCGGAACGAAAAGACGGTGCGATTTCCTCGATCGAAAGTTACGACAAAGCGGCATTCACAGTTGCGGTGCAATTCATGGCGATAAGGACCAATACGAGCGCGAAAAGTCTTTGGATAACTTTCGCAAAGGAAGAGGAAACGTCTTAGTTGCCACAGACGTTGCGGCGAGAGGTTTAGATATCCCCGGCGTGGCTATGGTTTTGATTTACGATTTTCCGGGCGCGGTTGAAGATTACGTCCACAGAATTGGACGCACTGGACGCGCCGGTAAAACCGGCATCGCGCACACTCTGTTCACCAAAGAAGACGCGCAACAAGCGAGAGAATTAGTTCAAATTATGGAAGGTGCGGACCAAATGGTGCCACCAGAATTACAAGCTTTAGTCAGAACGAAAGGCGGCGGCGGCGGTGGTGGCGGTCGATGGTCCGGCGGAAGAGGTCGAGGAGGAAGAGGAGGAAGAGGTGGCGGCAGGTTTGGTAAAGGTGGCGGTCGCGGGAAGGGCAAGTGGTAAAAGCTTCTATCTGTAGTTACTCACCTGTCTGTTGCGCTAAATCGCTCAAGACTTTGGACAATGTCGACTTTATCGCCTCCCTAAATGTTTTAGTTTTTATGTGTATGTATTAGAGAGACCATTGAATGATACGTGTTATTGCGTCGTTTGTTTCCGCGCGCGCGCTCGCCTTCTCCCTTCCCCTTTTTTTTTGCAAGATCTCTCCTATAGTCTTTCTCCTTATCTGTCTTCTCTCCCACGACGAAAATCTTCACTCAATACCCCGGCGTTTATTTATCGCTCATCTCTCGCGCGCGCACGCTCCGTGAGTGAGACGAAAGAAAAAGGAAGAGCATCTGCGCTGTGCTCGAGATGCCATCTTCATCGTCGCTCTGCCGCTCTTGCTGCGCCGCGGTATCGTCGAGCAACAGAAGTGCCGATGGCGAATACGGACGACGACGACGACGACGACGAGAACGAGAACGAGGACGAGGACGGACAGTAAGCGCCATGGGAACTACGCGGAGCGGGTCGCGACGACAGCACCTCTTACCATCGAAATTACCCTCGTCGTCTTTGTCTATTGACTCTCGTCGAATTGTGCGACACAGCGCGATATCTTCGGACAACGCGACGGGGACGACGGATGCACGCGCGGTGGAAGGAGAAGATACGACGAAGCGACAACAAATCCAAAAAGAAGAAGAAGAAGAAGAAGAAAAACGATTGGATTTTGTTCGATTGCGAGAAGTATCGAGCGAAAATACGATTGAAAAAGCAATCGCACGGCTACGCGAGACGATAGAGAGCGAATGCGCTGGGGCTTCCGATGCGACAACGACGAGTAGCAGCGCGTCCTCTTCCAAATCTGGAATGCTTCGGTTTAGGTGTTTTGTGCCTAGAGACGCAAACGCTCTGCAGTTTCTGTCCTTGGTGAACGAAGAGACGAAGGCGAAACCATCGCTAACGGAAGGAGAAAACGCGAGCAAACTCGAACGATGGACCAATACGACGCCGCGATTTTATTTTTCCCCGAGATCGCCGCCACCAAAACCGGTTCGACAGGAGAAGCGCGACGAGGAAGAGGAAACGAAAAGAGGAGGAGGATTAGAAGAAGAAGGTGAAGAAGCGAACGAAGAGTTTGCAAAAGATACCAGAGGTGCTATGGCGGCAATCGGTGCGAGCTGTTTGTGGACTTCGGCAAAGTCCGCGGATGATATCGAACACGACAGCGATTCGTTGTTGACCAAGAGACGCTTAAGAGCTGTGAGGGGATTTTTGAAAGTTTCGAAGAACCTGAAAGCGTACGGTGCAGGACGCTTCGATCCTAGTTTTCTCTCGAATTCGGTAGCGGCGGAAGCGGACAGTAGCAAGTGGGAGTGTTTTGGTTCTAGGTATGTATTCATTCCAATCGTTGATGTCTCTGAAAGTATAGCATGCGGGGAAGTTGGCGTGAACATATCCTGGGATGTCGACGCCATAGAAAATGATGGAAGTTGCGCGAATACGTTTGAAGTAGCCGTAGAGAGGTGCTTGAAATGCTTAGAAGCTATCGAGGCATCGTTACAAACGAGTGCAAAAGAAGTAGAAACAGAGGTAGCGACATCGCAGAAATTGCAAGATCCGAGGAAAAGAGTTTCTCCAGATGAGGAAACATGGCAGAATGTTGTGAGTGGAACGATAGAAAAGATGAACGCTTTAGGAGAAAATGAAGAAGACGATATAAAACTCTTTTTAGGGACTTCATTTGACGAAGATGCATTTGCAGAAGCACCGATGGGCAGCGCAGAACGATTGCGCAGCGCTTTGAAAAATATGGGAAGAAGAAGCGGAATTAACGCAGACGAGTCCATATTGGATGTGTTCGAAAACCTTGTCAGTAAGAACAGGGACGATAGCGAAATAGATGAAGATGTAGAAAACACCGGCGTTACTCTGCAAGAACTGCCAGATGATGATTCTCCCCAAGCCAGTGATGACGACGACGAAGATGATGACAACGTGGGGCAAAATAAGAATACATCCGGGAAAAGAAGTTTACGGAAAGTAGTCTTGGCCAGGAAAACTACTTTGGATGTTTCTGAGCTCGTATCCGAATGCGAATTGATCCAGTCTTTACAGAGGCGGGATCCGGACGCGTACCAGTTCATTTTGACGCACCCAAATGGGACTTCATTTATCGGATCTTCACCGGAGCGTCTGTTCAAATCAAACATCATTTCGAGAACGATCGAGTCCGAAGCTGTTGCCGGCACGCGGCCAAGAGGAAGTGATCCTGGTGAAGATGCTGCGTTAGCCTACGATATGCTTCTTTCTGAAAAAGAGCACGAAGAGTTTGCCATTGTGAGAGAAGACGTTCGAAAATCGCTCGCAAAAATAGCGCGCGACGGTGATTTAGGAGTGTTCAAAGAGCTCGAGAAAGGCATATTGCGACACGTATCTGTCCAACACTTGTATGCGCGCTTTCGTGCAAAGATTGACGAGCAAGTAGACGAATCTGATGTCATAAGTGCGTTGCACCCTACTCCTGCCGTGTGTGGGTATCCGCGAGATCTTGCTATGCAAACTGTACGCAAGTCAGAGACGTTTGACAGAGGTTTATATGCTGGACCACTCGGTTGGATTGATTCTGAAGGTGCTGAATTCTGCGTTGCCATCAGGTCGGCTTTACTCTCTAACAGTGAGGTTAGTGAAAATAAAGTTGCAGATCTCTTTGCGGGCGTGGGCGTCGTGAAGGCGGCAAACGCAAAATCAGAGTGGCAAGAATTAAATTTAAAAACCAAACCGATGGAAGCGCTGTTATTGCAGAACAACAAAAGCAATAACGACGTTAACGATTTAGCGTACGTACCGAATAATCCAAACGCACGCGCGGCGTACGCGCTCGTGGATGAGCTCGTATTGAATGGTGTTGAGCTATTTTGTATCGCTCCTGGTTCTCGCTCTACGCCTCTCGCTCTCGCAGCAGAAAACCATCCATCGGCAAAAGTGGTCGTGTGCATCGATGAGCGTTCTCTTGGTTTCTACGCTTTAGGTTTTGGTAAAGGGGCTGGTAAGCCATGCGCGATTATCGTCAGTTCTGGTACGGCGGTAGCGAATTTACTACCTAGCTTTGTTGAAGCGCACGAATCGCAGACGCCTGCAATTTACCTCACGGCGGATCGACCGCAAGAGCTACGAGATACTGGAGCGAATCAAACAATCGATCAAATAGATATGTTTAAGAACTTTCGACGGTATTTTGTCGACGCACCTGTTCCCGGAGACTTGCGGACAAACGAGGTACAAGTTCAAACATTTCGAAGTATCGCTCGGGTTGCGTACTGTAAGTCCACCGACGTAGCTCACCCTGGACCGGTACACATAAACTTACCTTTTCGCGAACCGCTCGGGCCGAGGCAAAAGATAGAAAACAACGTCGACAACAGCGATGACGCGAGTGAAGAAGCATCGTTAAGGACAGTGGAGATTATCAAAGAAGATGAGAAGAAAGTGCGTGGAGAGAATATTTCGGGCGATTCTCTGGAGATTCAAGATTTCTCTATTTTTGAAAGCGCCGCGAGACGAATGAAAGAATCCAAGAGAGGGGTTCTGATCATTGGTGGTTCTGCAAATCCCAAAGACGCGTTGATGTCAGCCAAGGTTGCTAAAGTACTTGGATGGGCCGTTCTGGCTGATGTAACGTCTGGCTTGCGCGTTGGCGTCAACGGTAGTTCCGCGGATGTGAATATCGTAAAATGTTGCGATTATCTCTTGTGCTCTGCAGAAGCTGTTGAAAGATTCTCGCCTGATTGTATTGTTCAGCTCGGGTCACGTATCGTGAGTAAGCGGTTGTGCAAATTTGTCGACGATGCAGCTGCTGCAGATGATGTCTCTTTCATAGTAGTGGATCCGTCTCCTCGGAATTTTGATCCCAGTCACGTGGTGTCACATCGCATCCAGTGCTCTAGGGACGTGTTTGCGAACGCATTATTGAAGTCGGGGTTGTCATCGCCATCTGACGAGCAAACGTATTACGCAAAGACATTTGTTGAGTGTGGTGAAATCGTGTCAGATGTGCTCTCACGACGCCTCACAAAGATGGATGAACAAAATGGAATTACGGAAATGTCGGTGGCGGCTGAAATTTGCAATGCATTGCCTAAGTCATCCGCATTATTTCTTGGCAATTCCATGCCAATTCGCGATGCCGACGCTTTGACTGGAATCAAAATGTTCTCACGAATCGATGAAGATGTAATGGATGAGAGAGGTGTGATACTTGGAAATCCGGTTGTTGCTAATCGCGGTGCTTCTGGAATCGATGGTATCATATCAACTGCTGCCGGTTACGCGTGTGGTTTGAACAGGCCCGTTACGTTGTTCATAGGTGACGTTTCTTTCCAACACGATTCAAATGGTCTACTTTTCTTGCGCGAGCGTCCTGGCCAGCCTCCGGTAACTGTTGTCGTTGTGAACAACGGTGGCGGTGGGATTTTTGGCTTCCTCCCTGTGTCAGGAGAAGTAGAACGCGAAACCTTCGAGAAATTGTTCGCCACACCCCCTGATACCAGTCGACGATTGCTGTGCGAAGCAAACAGAGTAGCATTCGCTCATCCGAGATCGATGCACTCTTTTTCGAATGAACTTGCGACAAGCTACGGCGAGGGACGCCATCGTGTGATTGAAGTGACAACGTCAAGACCGCAAAATTTAGAAGAGCACAGATCAGCGCAACGCCAAGCTGTGCGTGCAGTCGAGCACTTTCTGAAAGTGGAAAAGGATGTTAATATGGAATCTTCAGTGTTTGTCGAAAGCATTTCAGTGAGCACTTTCAATGAGCCTCTTCGGGCAAAGGATACGACCAAGGCTGAGCAAAAATCCCGCCGAGGCTTTTTACTCGAGGTAAAACTTAGCAATGGGGCTGTAGGGTACGGCGAGTGTTCCCCACTTCCTGGTTTGCACGACGAGGCAGAGTGCGCGTTTGCTGGTGCACAATTACAGGTATTTTGTGAATCAAAACTTAATGGCAGAAGTGTCCCAGCTTCCGTGACTTCGCTGAGAGGACAGTTTGCAAAGTGGTTTGCTGAAAGCAATATCTCAGAGAATACATTCGTATCTTTATTCCCGAGTGTGCGGTTCTGCGTAGAGACAGCAGTTTTAAACGCATTAGCAAACGCAACTTCTGAGCAAAATCCACTGCAGAGTGCACACGGACGTGTCAATAACTTCGTCTCCGTCAACTGTTTGTTCGATCCGGATCTTGAAAAATCGGATGAGGAAAACGCGAAGGATTTGAAAAAACTATTTGAAGAAAGCCCGTACAAATGCGTGAAAGTAAAGGTTGGTCGAGATGTGAATGTGCTGCGCGACGCGTCGAGATTAAAAGCTTTCCGGGAGATTCTTGGTCATGAGGTTGAAATACGAGCAGATGCAAACAGAGCGTGGTCTCTGGAAGATGCAATTTTGTTTGGTAAAGAGCTCGAGCGCCTATGCGACGTCAACCTGCAATTTATTGAAGAACCTACGAAATCAGAAAAGGATCTGGAAGAGTTCTTCTTCAATACAAACGTCTTCTACGCCTTGGATGAAACCGTCGATGCGTTCATAAAGACTCGCAATAAATCCTCTTCCTCTGGAGATATCGCAAGTAGTTTTTACAAACGCATTCTTAGAAATCGTTTGGGATGTGCTGCGGTTGTTCTGAAACCATCAGTAGTGGGCGGTATTGAGATTACAAAGGACATATGTGATATCGTCTCAGAGCTTACGAGCGCAATCCCCGTAATATCATCGGCTTTTGAATCTCCCGTTGCGATGACGATGAATGCCAAAATCGCGGAAACACTAGGAGAATCTTCTAGTGGGGCTGTAATTTCTCACGGCTTGGACACGGGACGATGGTTCATCGACGAAACATTGAATCCATCGAAGACGAGTAGCGAGACATCGTCTGTATGCATCGATTCCAACTCTTTTGAGAAGAAAGTTACGACAAAGTGGGCGCAATCTCACTTTTCGCCTTCTGCTACATCCATTGCTACCGCTGTGAACGTAAAGCAATATAACGTGATAGTTGAAAAAGAAGGAGCAACGCACGACATAAGCGTACAGGGCTACTTTCCATCCGAAAACATTTCCTCCTCGAAAACGGTTCTATTTCTCCATGGATTTATGGGCGACAAGAGCGACTGGGGGGCAATTGCGAGATCTCTGGCGACGCTTGGACACAGATGCGTCGCTATCGACCTTCCCGGACACGGCGAAACGAAAACCAAGATCATAAATGGCGATGTCACGAGTACCGTGTATTCTATCGAAGGCATATCGGATACGTTGCATTCATTGCTCGAAAAGATGGAAATCGAAGATGTCATAATTGTTGGTTATAGTCTAGGTGCTCGCGTCGCTCTTTCACTTTCTCTTTCGTCGTCGAAAGAAAAGAGGAAGAGTAGCATTTCTCGCGTCATATCGCTCAGCGGCACGTGCGGTATGCTTGACGATGACGCAAGTAAGGAGACTAGACGTAAACGTGACGCCGCGCTCGCTGAAGAACTCAGAACTTCTCAGTCGTTGATTTCATTCTGCACGACTTGGTACGAACAGCCGATGTGGAAACCCCTCGTCTCGAGGGATGGAATGTCAATTAAGGAAGTTGCACGGAAACGCGCGAGGTCGGTTGGTGAAGAAAAGAAAAATGAAATTGCAAACGTTCTCGAACACGCGAGCGTTGGAAAACAAAAACAAGTGTGGAACGATCTGAAATCGAACGAGAACAATGTCGAAGTAACGTTCGTGTACGGCGAATTGGACGAAAAATTTGCGTATATAGCAGAAAAAGCCGTGCGATTAAGTGGCAACGATGTCGAGGCGATTGAAATCGCAAACGCTGGTCACGCCTTGCACCTCGAACAAAGCTGTTCTGTCGCCTTAGAACTCGCCAAGGTTTTAAGTCGACAATAACAAATTCACTAAGTTTAGCAAGATATGCGATAGGAGCATAGATAGATGTTTAATAGAAAAAATGTATTTAAGATGATAGTAATTCACAAACTCAAGAGTTGCGAGCATTATCACGCACGCACGTACTTCTTAATCCTTCTTCTTGCCGAACGGGTTGAAGGAGATACCGCCCCACTTCTTACCGGCAAACGGATCCTTGATAGACGGCGCCGGCGTGAAGGAGTTCTTGAACTTGGAAGAACCGCCGACGGTCTTGTTCAACTTCAAGGAAGCCGCCTTGGCCGCAGCGGCTTTCGCCTTGGCTTGTTCCGCGAGCGCTTTCTTTTGGGCCAAAGCCTTGGCTTGGGCAGCCTTGTTCTTTTCCGCCAACGCCTTCGCCTTAGCTTTCGCCGCTTCGCCAGCCGCCGCGTTCGCCTTCTTCTTCGCTTCTAACGCTTGTCTGCGTCTGTCGGTGTCAATCGTGTAGCCGTTCTGTTTATCGATTAATAATATGAGACGAGGAAAGACGTGTGGTTAGTAAGTAATCGGTCGACTTGAGCGCGCGCGTGTGGGGATTTCGCTCTCGTGTGAGTGTGATCCAAACACTCGAGAGAGAGAATTCACTTTCCAAAACGCGCGCACAAAAAGAAACCTTTCAGCGAAAACGAGCAAAGCGCGAGAAAGCGCATCGAAGTATATGTATTGACAATCAAACACACGCACCGAGACAACTTTGTTGACCGATTTCTTCGGCGCCGCGGTCTTGGAGACGACTTGGACGCCAGCAAATTGGGTGGTGAGTGCAAACATCTTTTTATTTCGATGGGATTGGATATCTTTGTGAGGCAAAAAAAAAAGCGCGAGACGTGGAGGAGTTTCTTCGCGCAAAATAATAAGCAACCACTGGGAAAAGATCTTTTTTTGAGATTTATCGACGAGAGATCCAAAAAAGGGAAAAAAGGGAAAAAAGAGCAGCTTGAAATTATTACACACTCAAAAATGAACGTTTTCTCTACTTACTTTATCGCACGCGTACAGAAATGCGAGACACGCTTATCGAGTAGCACTACCACCGCGACCTCGCTCATACGCGTTCTCTTCTCCCACTTCTTCCTTTCCGCGACGACCGTCTCTTTGTTGCTTCTCATCGCCGTTCAACTCTTGTTCTTCTCCTTCCGGGGTCGGCGCGTACGCCTCCACGCGGTCTTCCTGAAACGCGCCGTAAAAGCGACCGGTGAGGAACTCGTTGAACCAATTGAACGATCGACCGGCGGTTTGACGAAGACGCCGAACGATGGGTTCGATGAAATCGTCCTCATTGAACGCATCGTCGTCGTTACTTTCTCGATCGAATCTACCACCATAAGTACTACTGTTAAAATCGTTTCTTTCGTCCTCGTAGTCAGCGTAGTCGAAGAATATTTCGTCGTCGTCGTATCCTTCCACGTCGTCGTCGTCGGCGGCGTAACTTATTGTGTCAGCTTCGTAAGCAACTTTCTCTTCTCGTTCTTTATCTTCCTCGCGGTTGAATATAAACTCGGTCTTGATGCCATCCCCACTAGTTTCATCTTTGATATCTTTGGTGCTACTACTACTACTACTACTACTACCACTATTACTACTACCGCTACCGTTCTTCGTGCCGCTTTCCTCCAACCACTCTCGGTATCCGACGGTAAAACTCGATGAGTCTTGCGTCTGTTTCTCGAGCGTCACGTCGATAAAGTCTCCGCTGCTGCCGTCGTCCTCCTCTTTTCCTATTTTTCGACTATTTGTTGATGTTAATGTTGTTGCAGACTTCTCAGAGCTTGACCTTCGCGCTCGAGAATAATTTTCTTCGTCCTCATCAAACGAAAGTCCCAAATCCCGCAAGGCGTCGCCACCAAACTGCGCCGCTCGATTCAAGTTCTCGCTCACGAAATCTGTGAAAGGAATTTCCAAATCCATCAACTCGTCGTTCATAGTTGACGACGCGTTTCTGTTATCCCCTTTTCCCCACCTCGGGTTGGATCGCGTGCGATATTGCGAGCCTCTCGTGTACGCTCTTCTGTTCGCGTCAAAATCTCTTCTTTTCGTGTTTGCTGCCGATCTTTGCCTCCTCCGTCTATTTCCTCCATCAACGCTCCTTCCTCCGTACCTGTCTCCGCTGAAATTACCATTCAGACCTGCATTCAAGGCGCCAAAGAGTAACAACACTCCTCCAGTACACGCTAACAAAACTAAAAACCTTTGCGCCGAGGACACCGCCAACAGCACCCACACGCCGTAGACGCTCCATCGAATCGCCGCTAATGGTATTTGATACGGTACCACTGACTCTAACGCGCTCACTATTGCGTTCGTGACGTATGAAAACGCTTTAAAGACTTGTTTTAACACAAACGGAAGATCGCTCCTCCTCAGCGAACGTTCTTCTTCCTCTCGTCTTCTTCTCTGTTGTCTTCTCCTTCGTCTGTTTTCTTCTTCGTTTTTGTCGTCGTCGTCGTTGGCTGCGGCGCGAACGCCTCCCGCCGAGGAAGAGAACACATCTTCTCTTTCACCGTCTGACTCTTCTAACATCTCTCGCATCTCCGTCGCGCTCTCGAATATGTTCTTCGCGAACCCTCTCTTCATTTCCGGTTCCACGAACGCTCTCGCTTTGCGTATCTCCTCCGACGTGATGGATAAAAAATCAATCCGTTCTTCCTCCTCCGCGGTGAGGAAGAACGACTCGTCGCTTTTCATTTTCGCTGTTCTTCCTCTTCCTCTTCTTCTTCTTTCCTCGTCGGCGTTGAACAAGTCGAGCTCTTGCGAAGAATCCAACCAGTCCGATTGCATCATCGTCTCATCTTCTTCCCTCTTGGACGACGACGACGATGACGACGAGGAGGAGGCGAGTGTGCTTCTTCTTCTTCTTCTTCTCGCTTGCGTGTCTTCGTTTTGTCGTCGCCGGTGTAACGGCAACAAAAAGAAAGCCGTCGTCGTTTTCATTTTCAATTTCGCATTGTTGTTGTTGTTTTCATCACTTTTACATCGAAGACGACAACGATTACGATGACGACGAAGAAGAATCGATGAAGATGGAGAAGAAG
>Ga0181561_10002859_pt1 | contig 15237 bp, 10 predicted proteins | sample 011ome_19_FD_133760 | JGI IMG/M metagenome (GOLD analysis project Ga0181561, IMG submission 133760) | Coastal salt marsh microbial communities from the Groves Creek Marsh, Skidaway Island, Georgia - 011510BT metaG (megahit assembly) | ecosystem: Environmental > Aquatic > Marine > Intertidal...
CAATTCTACAAGATAAAACGTGGGCCGTCGCGAGCTGCGTATTTGTGGTGAAAAAGCGTTCGCAGCCAAAAAATTCATCGCGTCGGATACCGAACGAAAAGAGCACGAAAACATCTTCTCAAAAGCGATTCAACGCGCAATTCGCGCCCTAAAAGAATGCCTCGATGACCTTTTCGCGTCCTTCGCTCAAATTCGCCTTCGCATCGCTCGCTAAAATCGCGCAGCGTTCCCCCCCCGGCGACGAGGGGTGGCGGCAAAAAAATCACCTTAGCCGCCGAAGGGAACAAAAAAAAAGCAAAGACGCGCGGAATCGCCGCCTCGAACGAGGAGCGTGACGCGAATCGAAACGCGCGAGTGCGACGGTAAAAACTCGTCCCGCCGTGTTTTCCTCGCCAGAAACAAAAAAATTCGTAACCGTACCTTTTGAAAAGATTACTGCGTGTGTGTGTGTGTGTGGAAAGGCAAGCTGTGCGGTAGATGTGAAGAAATACCATCGTCCAAAGCAGAGGAAGAATTTTTTCTCTCCTCTTATTTTTCCCTTGAATGAATCTGAGCCGTCGGATGGACCGATGGACGGTTTCCCGAACTCCCACGTGCGCACACACCAAAAAAAAAAATAATCATCCTCGTGCGTGCTTCTGCTGCTGCTGACTGAGGTCGTGCGTTTCTTTTTCGCGCGCGATGTGTCGTTCACGCAACAACAACGCTGCACAACAACAACAACAACACATCAAATCACAAAAGAAGAACAAAAAAAAGTTACTACATTAGTTTTTCATAAAGAGAGACGCGCGCGGGAAAAATGGGGAGCCGCGTCGCAAAGAGAGCGATCGAACGCGCGATCGCGTCCGCGTCCGCGTCCGCGTCGAAATCTCCTCTCGTTAGCTTTAGGACGCGATTTACGTCGAGCGCTGCCGCTGCTGCTAATGCGTCTTCTCCGTCCTCCTCCTCGACGACTTCGCCAACGACGCTCTTGAAGAATTTCGACGTCTACCGGTGGTCTCCGGAAGCCCCGAAAGGCTCGAAAGACAGCAAGCCGCACTATCAATCGTACCAAGTTGACTTGAACGACTGCGGGCCGATGATGCTCGACGTGCTCTTAAAAATTAAAGACGAACAAGACCACTCGTTGAGTTTCCGCAGATCGTGCCGGGAAGGCATCTGCGGATCGTGCGCTATGAATATCAACGGCGTGAACACGCTAGCGTGCCTATCGAAAGTGGATAAATCAACCGCCGCGGAGACGACGAAAGTAGCGCCGTTACCGCACATGTTCGTCGTCCGAGATTTAGTGGTGGACATGAGTAATTTTTACGCGCAGTATAAATCGATCAAACCGTGGTTGATTCGAGACGACGAAGACGAGACAAAGACGAGCGGGAAAGAAAATTTACAATCGAAAGAAGATCGCGAGAAACTGGACGGTTTGTACGAGTGCATCTTGTGCGCGTGCTGTTCGACGTCCTGTCCATCGTATTGGTGGAACTCGGACAAATATTTAGGCCCGGCGGTGTTATTGCAAGCGTATCGATGGATCATCGACTCGCGCGACGCGAGGAAAAAAGACAGGTTGATTCAAGTCAACGACGCGTTCAAGTTATACAGGTGTCACACGATTATGAATTGCACCAAGGTGTGCCCGAAAGGGTTGAACCCGGCGAAAGCAATCGCGAAGATCAAGACGATGGTCAAGTAGTAATACTAATTAAAGTTCGCACCAAACACGCACGAGAAGATCGAAAGAGCGAGAGCGTACACGAGTTCTTCTTGGTCAAAAGTTGTACATCAAAATAAAAAAAAGTCCAAAAATACATCAAAACTTAAATATTAACTCACACACACACACACGCGTATACATACATCATCATCGTCGATGTTTAAGAAATTGTGCAGCTCGGTGAAGAAGAGCGCGACGGCGGCGGTGGTTTTGCCCGACGATGGCGGCGGTGGTTTTAAGAGCACTCCTCCTGCGTGTCGCACGGATGAAGAAGAAGAAGAAGAAGAAGAAGAAGAAGAAAAGGCAAAAGTTGTTTTTGACCCGAACCCGAACAACGTTTCCATACACCCGCGCACGCCCATCCGAAACTTCGAGCTCGGTCCAATCATAGGCACGGGATCGTTCGGGATCGTTCCGATAGCTAAACACCGCGATTCTGGGTTAGTCGTCGCGATTAAAATATTATCTAAAGCGCACGTGGCGAAGACGAAACAGATCGCGCACATCGTTCAGGAGAAAAAAATACTCGAGAGGTGTTCCGAGAGCAAGTTCATCGTGCGATTGTTTTCGTACGCGCAAACGAAGGAAGAAATTCATTTGGTGATGGAATTCGTTCCGGGTGGAGAACTTTTTAATCAGTTGAGGATTTATCGACGATTGAAGAATGACATCGCGCGGTTCTACGTCGTTGAAATCGCACTCGCCTTTGAGTACTTGCACGAGACGTGCGCGAAGCCGTGTCGAGTGGCGTACAGAGATTTGAAACCGGAAAATGTTTTGTTGGATGGGTACGGGTACGTGAAGCTGGCGGATTTCGGATTCGCGAAGCAGTTAGGGCCAAAGATTATTAGCAAGAGGAACGAAGGTGGTGGTGGTGGTGGTGGTGTCGCGACGAATCGAAGAGAGGAAGAGATGCGCCAGAAGGTTGGATTTATTGAAAACGAAAAGGCGTACACGTTGTGCGGGACGCCGGACTATTTGGCACCAGAAGTTATCTTAAACGGAGGTCACGACGAATCCGTGGATTGGTGGGCACTCGGAGTTTTGTTGTATGAACTCGTGAGAGGTATGCCACCGTTTCAAAGCGAAGACCCGTGGGCGACGTATCAGAAAATTTTGAAGAGAGAGTTTACGTTTGGGCCGAAAGAGCCGAAGAAGGCAAAGAAGACGAAGAAGAAGAATGGTAAAAAAGAAACATCGACGACGACAGCGAGCGGAATGAAGAAGAAAAAAATTAAAATAGACGACGATAATGGGAAGCTAAACGACGTTGAAGAGGAAGAGGAAGAAGAAGAGGAAATTGAAAACGCGTTCGGATTTACGAAACAAAGCCGAGACTTGATACGTAAACTCTTAACTGTGGAAAGCGCAAATCGTCTCGGCTCGACGCACGGATCGATTGAAATCAAAAACCATCCTTGGTTTCGCTCCGTCGATTGGAACTTGGCGAGTGAACGCAAATGGAGGAAACCACCGATTATTCCACAGTGTCCGCGATCGGAGAAGGAGTTATACGCGATGTTGCAGAAAATCGCCGAGGAGGAAGGTTTCGACGAAGAGAGCAGTGCGAGAAACGATGCAAACTTTGTCGAACTTTCCCAAGAGGACGAGATGGCGTTTCAAGCTCTCGAAGAGAAGGACGAGAGTGAGTTTGGTGGAAATGAAAGTGATGTGATCGTAAACATCGAAACCTGACATGTCGACGATGCACTTCTTCTATGAATTATTTTATGTATTACGCAAGAGCGCTCGCCCGCGAGTCATCTCTCTCTACTTTTAAAGTCTACGCTACAAAAGCTACTAGAATATAAATACTATCCGCATTGAAACGATTCTCACGCCTTCTTCTTTACCTTTTTCTTCATTCTCCACGCGAAATCGTCGTCGTCGTCGTCCGAATCGTCGTCGTCGCTGCTCTCCTCCTTCTCTTCCTCTTTCCCCGACACTTTCTTCGCATCGTCGTCTCCTCTGTTGTTGTTGTTCTTCTTCTTCTTCTTCTTCTTCTTCTTCATAATCTCCATCGCCTTCTCCCTCAACGCGTCCACCTTATCAAACCCAGCCACGGTATCCGCTATGACCTCATCCGCTAACTCCTTCGCGTGCGCAGCCGCCTCTTCTTCCTCTCGCTTCATTCGCTCCTCCTCTTCTTTTTGCTTCAAGTATTCTTGCCCACTCAACTCGTCCGCAGCAACGGTATTCGCGCTCGCACTCGCGGTCTTCTGCTTCTTCTTTTCGCTCTCGAAACCACCTCGAACATCCACGACGCCGTTGTAGTCTCCTCCTCTCTTCCTCTCCGTCTTCATCATTTCCTGCTCCTCCTTCGCGGCGTCGAAAAACCCAGCCGGCAAAGCCTTCTCTGTTCCATCGTTCGCTCCTCTTTTCGCGACGAGAAGCGAGTCAGAATTTTTCTCCTCATCGATGCTTTTCATCCCGTCTCGTCCCTCTCCGCTCGACGGTCGTCCCGCGGAAAACTCATCACATTCGCTGCTCCTGTTCTTCCTCCGCGCGTTCGTTGCGTGCTGCTGTCGCTCCACTTTCGCTCTAAACGCCGCTCGGAAGTTTGCGTTCGTCATGAGTACACTTCCAATTTTTTTTTTCTGATGCTTTTTTCTCGTCGAGAGTTTTCCACCAAAAGAGGGTGCCAAGAAATTTTTCCTAAACCCTAAATAATTTTTGAAAAAAAGGAACGAAACTCTTCCCCTGTTTCTCCAAAGAGATTTTTGATTTTGCGCACACACGCACGCGAATACAAAAGAATAAAAAAAAGATGGGTTACGCGTCCACGATCAACGAGTGCTACGAAAAGCTCGAAAAGATCGGCCAAGGGACGTACGGGAAGGTGTACAAAGCTCGCGAACGGGCGACCGGGCGATTGGTCGCGCTGAAGAAGACGCGTTTGGAGGTTAGATTTTTCTTCTTGTTTTTTTTTTTTGCTTTCTCTTTGTTTGTTCTTCCCCCAAGAGAGAGAGGGAAAAGAGGGAAAAGAGGGGCGAGATCGAGTCCCCCGTTTCCCGCTTCGTTTACGTTTCCGGGAGAGAGAGAGAGAGCGCGTGCGTCCGAACAGAGCCACGCGTGGACGACGCGCTTTCTTCTCTCTCCCTCTCTCTTTTCTCTCGTTCGGAAGAGACGTTCTTCGGTGTTTTATATTCGCGCGTTTAATCTCTTCCGAGAGACCCTCGGGAGAGGGGAACTCTCTCTCAATTTTTTGAAAATTTCTCTTCTCACTCTCTTCTCTCTCTCTCTCGCACGCCGCTGCTCGAAACAGATGGAAGAAGAAGGCGTCCCGTCCACGGCGCTGAGAGAAGTTTCCTTGCTCCAAATGCTCTCCGAGTCCGCGTTCATCGTTCGCCTGTTGAAAGTGGAACACGTCGAGGAAGACGGGAAAGCGATGCTGTATTTAGTTTTTGAATATTTGAACCAAGATTTGAAGCACTTTATGGATGAAACGGGACGCGGACCGGCGCACCCGCTCCCGAAGGCGACGGTGCAAAACTTCATGTACCAACTTTTATTGGGGACCGCGCATTTGCACAAGCACGGCGTGATGCACAGAGATTTGAAACCGCAGAACTTGTTGGTGGATAAAGCGCAGAACGTGTTGAAGATTGCGGATCTCGGTTTAGGGAGAGCGTTTTCGGTGCCGGTGAAGAGTTACACGCACGAGATTGTGACTCTTTGGTATCGCGCGCCAGAAGTTTTGTTGGGAGGATCGCACTATTCTACTCCCGTCGATATTTGGTCCGTCGGGTGCATCTTTGCGGAAATGGCTAGGAAACAACCGTTGTTTCCGGGTGATTCCGAGTTGCAACAGTTATTGCATATTTTTAAGTTGTTGGGAACGCCGAACGAAACGGTATGGCCGGGTGTGACCAAACTGAGAGATTGGCACGAATTTCCACAGTGGAAACCGCAAGATTTGGCGAAAATCGTTCCACAGTTGGATGAGAACGGGATCGATTTGTTGCAGCAGATGTTGGAGTTTGATCCGGCGAAGAGAATTCACGCGACGGAAGCGTTGGAACATCCGTACTTTGCGGATTTGGAAAAGACACAGTTTGCAAAAATCGAGGAGCAGTTTGAGAAGGAGAACCGCGTGAGTGTGAACGCGCAATAATATACTACTAATAATAATATCAATAGCAGAGAGAAAGAACTGAGATGTGTTGCTTTACATTATATATACATATATAACCAAGAGAGAAAGAAAGAGAGACTTGCCTCGCGCAGCCGGTGGTTGCGAGCCCCGCGCGAAAGCGTAACACTCGAAAGAGGCGCGCGCCCGCGAGGAAAAACCATCAAACGACGCGAGGCAAAGAAGAGAGAAGGAGAGAGCATGAAAAGAGACAAAATCGATAAACTTATTATCAATAAACAGCGAGAAAGAGAGAGAAAGAAAGAGACTGTTGTGTACCAATATTTTATTCCCATACAAATATCATCACCATTTAAAAAATTCAAGAAGAAGTAACACGTGATACGCGAGAGAGATTTTTCTTCACTCACGATATCCAAAACTCATCGTCTGAGAGAAAAACGATGCAACCGAACGCTTCGTCGCTCCTTCTCCGACGATGTTCTTCTTCTCCGACGACTTCACCTTCCACCAGCAACCGGTGCACGTCGTCGAACATAACTTTACCGTCATCGCGAAGAATGTTATCCTCCTCGCGCGCGGCGTTTACGAATAAGATGTTTGACAAAAGTCGTCGAAGAAAATCCAAAAACTTCTCTCATCGCGTCGTCGTGCGGAGCGCGATATCTGAACCACCGGAAACGAAAGAGAAGAGGGAGAACGGAGAGGAGACGTACTACAACGGGGCGCTGTTCCCAGGCGTGGAAATTCCGAGGGATAACGGCTCCACCGAGGCGTTGCTGAAGAAGTTTTCGCGGATTTTTCCGTGGGGAAACGGGGCGCCCATAACCGAGAAAGTTTTGTTTGATTTGTTGAAAGAGGAAGTGAGGAGGGCGCCTTTGTTTGTGCCTCTGTACCAGTATTATCGAGACTACGGCGGGGTGTATAATCTCGGCGCCGGACCGAAATGGTTCGTGGTGGTGTCCGACCCGACCGTGGTGAAATACATGTTCAAAGACAACGCAGACGCGTTCTCTAAAGGCATTTTAACGGACATCATGCAACCCATCATGGGCGACGGTTTGATTCCGGCGAATAAAGAGTTGTGGGCGAAACGAAGGCCGGTGGTTGGAAGCGCGTTTCACGGGACGTGGTTGAAACACATGACAGATTTGTTCGGTAGGAGCGCTATGAATTTGAGCGATAAGTTGGAAAAGCACGGAGAAACGGAACAGATTGAGATTGAGAGCGAGTTGTACTCGATGGCGTTGGACGTCATCGGCGAGGCGGTGTTTAATTACGAATTTGGCGCGTTGAACGAAGAGACGCCGATCATTAAAGCCGTTTACAGAGTTCTGAGAGAAAGCGAGCACAGAAGCACGTTTCCTTTACCGTATTGGCAAATTCCTGGAGCGATGGAGGCGGTACCGAGACAGAAACAGTTTAGCGAAGATATCGAAATGATCAACGCGGAGTTGACGAAACTCATTCGAGAGGCGTTGGAGAACAAACAAGACGTTGATTTGAGCGAATTTGAATCGAGAGATTACAAGAACGTGTCGGACGCGTCTTTATTACGATTTTTAGTGGACATTCGCGGCGACGAGGCTTCGGATAGGCAATTACGCGACGATTTGATGACCATGCTCATTGCCGGTCACGAAACGACCGCGGCGGTGCTCACGTGGACAATCTTTTGCCTTTGCAAACACCCAGACGTCATGAAAAAAGCTGCAAAAACAATCGATGAGATTGTGCAGGATCCGAACGGTATCCCAACGGTCGAGGAAATTCGAAAACTTCGCGACGTTCGCATGTGTCTCGTGGAAGGCATGCGCCTCTACCCGGCGCCTCCCATCCTCATCCGCCGCGCGATTGAAACCGTCGACTTACCCAAAGGCGGCATGGGCAAATCCATCCAACTCAAGAAAGGCACGGATTGTTTCGTCGCCGTCTGGAACCTCCACCGCTCTCCCGACCACTGGGAAAACCCGAACCTCTTCGACCCTTCGCGATGGGATCGCAAATTCACCAACCCAAAAATCGAAGGCTGGAACGGCTACGACCCCGAATTAGTCACCGGATTATACCCGAACGAAGTCGCCACGGACTACGCCTACGTCCCATTCGGCGGTGGTCAGCGTCGGTGCGCCGGCGACGTCTTCGCCATGATGGAAGCGACGGTCGCGTTGAGCGTTTTGTTGAAGAAATTTTCCTTCGAGCTCGCGTGCGACGAGAAAGACGTGGAGATGATCACGGGCGCGACCATTCACACGAAGAAAGGCTTGCCCGTGAGAGCCGTGCGAAGAAAAGCGTGACCTCTTTTTGCGCGAGAGAAGAGGTGTTCTTTTTTTATCTCTGCACATGTAGTCTTTTTGCTTTATCGATGTAATACTAATTACGATTTAATGTACCCGTAAATAGCTCGAGCGGCGTTTTTGTGGCCACAACGAAAGACCGTTTTTGTGTTTTTCTCTCTGCGCGTGTTCTCAAAATCCACAAAAAAAGAGAAGAGCGAACGCTCTCTCTCGCACCCACATGAGCTCTCCTCGCGGCCGAAACGTCGGTAATAACGCCGCGACGACGTTCGCACTGCTCGCGTCTTGGTGCTTAGCGTTTCTCTGCTTTTCGTCATCGTCGTGGTCTCCTTCGCGTTCCTCGGCGAGCGTTCGCTACGCGCTCGCGGCGGCGACTTCTTCCTCCTCTTCTTCTTCCTCCTCGTCGTTCGATTATTCCGGCGTCGATGATTTTGAAGAGGCCTCTCCCCCGGTCGTCTCTGTCGACGCGCCGAAAAGGACGCTGCTCTGGTCGCACAAAGCGCCAGATTTGAATTTGCTCGACGCGACGACGAGCGCGGAACGAGATCTGTCGTCGTCGTCGTCGTCGTCGTCCTCCGTCGCGGACCAACTCGTGAAGGAGTTGGATACGGTCGTGGATGGTACTTTGCAAAGGGCCGCAGAAGAGTTAGTCGATGGCAATCAGAAAATCAGTTCGAACGATATTGAAAACGCCATCCTCGACAGCGAAGCGTTTCGAGCGAAACTCGAACAAAACGGCGGGAACGATCCGGGATGGACGGACGAAGACCGACAACTCGAACAAAGTTTAGAGACGAAATGGGTGGATAATCCTGAGGAGGACATTTCGCCAAAGTGGCACGACGCGTACGAGGAAAAATATTCCGCTGGAATCGTCGACGATAAGAAAGAGGAAGTGTTGGAGATCGAAGAGGAAATGGAAAAGAACGGGGAGTTGACGTTTGGGGAGTTGATGGCGAAGAGCGCGACTAGTGGGAAGAAGAGTAGCAAATCAAAAAAGACGAGGAAGGAGAAAGCTTTGAAGAGTAGCAGCGACGTGTTGAACGTCGTTTTAGTCGGGAATGGGAAGTCGGTGTTGAAGAAAAATAACGGGAAGACGATTGATAGTGCAGACGTGGTTGGGAGGTTTAATTACTTCCAGACGAAAGGGTTTGAGAAGAAAGTTGGGACCAGATTAGATTTGTGGTTTTTAGGCGAGTTGAGACAACCGGGGCCGCAAGGGTCAAGAGGGTCGAGGTTGAGTACCGGGAGGATGGATATGAAGATGAAGCCAACGTTGAGGTACATCGTACCCGTCGTGTACGAAACTCCGAGTAAGTGCTCGAAATTGAGTTGTAAGCCGAGTAACGCGAAATTGAAACAACGATTAGGGACGATTGGAACGGTCAAGAAGGCATACGCCAAGTACGGCATTCGCAAGTCGCTCGAAATCATGCCGATTGAAGTCCAACATAAACTATCCACCAAGTACGGGTACACCGCGCATTGGCCGTCGTCGGGGATTTTGGCCATCGTTTATTGCCTCGAAAAATACCCGAAAGCGACGGTTACAATCACTGGATACGATTTCATGGGTGGAAATTTAGGCCATTATTGGGAAAAAGTGAAGAAGAAAGGTACTGTCCACTCAATGAAAGGTGAAGCGTCGTTTATAGCAAAGTTAGTGAAAAGCGGGCGGGTAAAAGTTATATAATATACGTGCTGGAGCAGCCCAATGTTTTTATGTGAGCGCATATGTATGCACATGAAAGAATAGATGAATAGTATTACAAGTTTATCCTTTTCCGTGTCTCTCCTCTTCACTTTTACACTTTTGATAGTAAACAGATACACCAGAGAGAGAGAGAGAGAAAGAGAGATTGTGTAGATCTCTCGCGGCATATAAATAATATTACTTTGTTGGTACAATGGTTGCCACGGGTTGTTCGTGCGTCGCAGACTTCTTGGTGTTATTGTTTGTCGCGACAGTGCGTCTTCCTCTTCGTCTCGTATCGCCGAATTTCTTTTCCAACTCCAAAACGTCGGCGAGCAAACTCATAGGCGTCTCTCGCTTGCGTCGACTTTGCGTCGGTAGATTTGCCAACTGCAACAAATTACGCCATTTATCTTTCAGATCCATGGCTGTGCGGCGACCGAGTCTCTTCAAAGTCTTCTTCTCGATGGCATCCGCTTCGTCGCGCTTTTTTATTGCCGTCCAGCGGCATCCGCCGCATAATCGAACGCCATCAACTAACGCTTGCGATTCTTCCAAGGTCCACGGAGAGTGGTGTTTCGATCGACGATGTCCTTGAACGTATGGAACGTGATGTTGTTGTTTTTCGTCAGACTTCGAGACAACAATGGTGTTGCGTTCGACGAGCGCCGTATTTTTTTGTTGGGACGACTCAGCGTTGTTATTAGCGACAAACGTATCGTCTTCGCCATCTTCGTTCGTATTGCTATCATTTCTATCGCCGCTCGTCGAGGGTGACCTAATACCCGCGGTGTTTGTTGTATGTGCAGCCGTCGCTGCGGAGGCGTTGTTGGCCGCAAGCATTTCTTTCTCCTTGGCCGTCGCGAGCAAACGAATGTCCTCCAGCATGTTCTCTGGAATCTCCGTCGCCTCCCGTTTCTTATACAACACCGGCGATAAAGCCGTTCGCATGACATTGCGCCACTTATCTTTTAAATCAACCGCGGAGCGTTGGAGCAAAGCGCCCGAAATATTTTCGTCAGCCAAGGATTTAATATCCGCCCACTGGCCCCGACCGCACCTTTTGACTCCGGCGACTAAAGCTTTGACTTCCACTAAAGACCACGGTCTGTGGACCTTCTGACGTTTGTTTTTGCCGTTCGTAGTACCGCTGATATTGTGAGTAGTATTGTTAGTAGTAGTAGTAGTAGTAGTAGTAGTAGTAGTAGTAGTAGTAGTAGTAGTATCGTGTTGTTGTTTTTGTATTTGTTGCGTCGAAGCTTTGTTGTCCTCATTTACGCGTGAAGTCGTCGTTGTAGCAGCAGCTTTCAGCGAGTTATCTTGCCTACTTTTCCCCGCGGTCGTCGCCGTGATGCCGTGCAACACAACCGCCCCATTCTCCCCACCGTTATCTTCTTCCAACGACGAACCAGACGAAGACCTTCGCATATTCTTCAATAAACTCGATCGTTTTCGTCTGGGACATTTCAAATTTAGCGGGATAACTTGCCCGGTACACTTCGTCGTCTCCGCGTTTGAATTTCGTTTCCGGTGTTGGCGGTGCGCGGTAGGACGCGTCGCCGCAGCCGGAGCGGCAAACAAGCCTCCTCCGTCGCCGTCGCCGCACAAAGACATGAGCACGTCCGCAGCCGCGGAAGGTGAGTTCATGAACGGCGTTTCCGGTCGTTCAACGATTGCGTTGATTTCATTGTGCGTCATCATTGTTTTTCTTTTCTTTGTCAATAATTTCGACTGTTCGTCTTCTCGAAAGTCGTCGCCGGCGTCTTCTTGAAACGAGTCAAATCCACTCCTCTGAGAGTTTTTTTCCTCCTCCTCCTCCTCTTCTTTTTTCACCGAGCTTTTATTAGTGTGAGTCAAACCGGCCGGGAGCGGTGGTGCCATCATCATCATCATGCCCGCGTTCGGAGGCATCACGGTTGGAACGAAGGCATTATTTGTGCCGTATTGCACCTGAGGTCGCGTCAAGTGCACGTTCGGAAGCCTCTGAAACGCGTCCACGCGAGGATTTTGCGCGGAAGAAGAGGGAAATTTCGGCGCCGGTTCGTTAACAACTTCCCTCGAAATGTCGTTGGAGGAGACTCGCGCGAACAAATTGCGAGATATCTGTTTGAGAACGCGAGAAAGCGAATAAAAAGTCAATGCGAGTGGATAAATGCGCGAAAAAAACGCTCGCGCGTTCAATTTAACCTCGAGATCAAAGAAAAACGAATCGCGCGATGGCCTTTGACCCGTGGACCGTTCTCCGTCTTTCGTTCCATTTCGCTTCGACGCAAATATCAAATATTCGCTTTTGAAAAAAATAAAAATGAAAAGTCGTTCGCGAAAAGCGCACCGGAAACGGCATCAGCGAATACTGCAGCGGGACAAATCTCACGGGATCGCCCGGTATTTTTGCGAAAGTCACCGGTGTTCCGGCGAAAACGCGCGTTTCAAAGTCCACCATCGAGAAAAGGGAACGCGCGCGAATTTCTTTTTTAGTGTAACGAAAATTCGACAGCGATTTTTTACGAGAGGTCAAAAGAAGAAAGTTGCCCTCACGCGAGAGCAGAGTTGAAGCGACCTCGAAAAAATCACTCGAAGATATCTGAGCCTCGCTGGCAAAAAAAAAGACGCAAAAAACGGGACGTTTCTCATGCGTTCGCGACGTTCGCGTCGATTTCGGGAGGTAAAATCAGTCCCAAACGAAAGCTCGACGCGCGTTTGTCTCGTTCGTTTCGTTTTTTTCCGCGTCGACGAATCGACGCGCGTCGTAAATCGCGCGTAAAGCGCGACACCTTTTCCAAAACTTGAGCCCACGCTTTTTTGAGAAAGGGGTGGTATTTTTTGTGAACCGAGAGAGAAAAAAAAGAAAAGTTCACGGGACGACGACCGACGACCGACGGACGGACTGGACGGACGTCCATCGCAAGCGCGCGAGCGACAAAGAGGCAAAAATAAGGTCGGGGCGCGTCGTTCAGATTTCTTTATGTTTCGCTCTCTTCTTCCGTGGGTTCTTTCGCGTGGTATGAATGCGCGCGCAAGAAACACCGCTCTTTGTGTGTGTAAGTGTGTGTTGTAGGTTTTTTTTGTTCCCTTCTTCCCTCTTTTTGGATTTTTTGAGCGCTTTTCTTTTTGCAAAATCTCCCCCTTTTTCCCGCTCCATCTTCTTTATAAGCACAAGAGACAAAACGAGCGAGAGAGCTCACGAGAAGAAGAAGCTCACAAGTCTAGTTTTGGAAGAGAGAGAGAGAGAGAAAAAAAATTTCTCGAGAGAGCGCGGGGGGGCGTCCCTTGCCATAAAAAAATCCAACACCCTCGAGAGAGATTAATAGGGGGGCTTTTTTCACGCTCCTCCCGCGCGGCGCTTCCCGCAGAATAAACCTCCGCGCGCGAGAGAGAGAGAGAGAGTTAGATATCCCTCTCTCTTTCTCTCTCGCACGTAGAAGACGCGTTCGAACGACGGCTTTTATTTAATCACAATATACACTCACACGAGAGAGAGAGACAAAAGAGGGGGTGAGAATAAAAATGTCGTCGCTCGTGGAGGCGACGAAAGCGAAATGCGACCAGTTGAAGTTCGCGTACGACGCGAATCAAAAGTTTCAAAGGGCGAAAGAGACGTGCGCGAACGCGAAGGAGAGGATGGTTGAGGGCGCGAGGCGAGCTTACGAGAATGGCATCGAGAACGGCGCGAGGGCTTCTTCTTCTTCTTCTTCTTCGAGTGCAAGAGTTGGTGATGTTGTTCCTGAATTTCACCAACGTCAAAAGGACATCTTTTACCGCGCGAAAGCGTGTGAACGATTCGATGATTTAGGCGGAAGAGGCGCGCTATTCCCGTGTTTTGTCGTGCAACCGGCGCACGAGGAGAATGTCTTGTGCGTGGTGGATAAGAACGGACGCACGCTTTGGAAAGAGGAGATGACCGACGAAAGATTCGCGGAACGGCGATGCGAGGATGGAAAGTTGAGAGCGGGAGAAGTCGTGGACGTAGGCGCGTATCAGTGCAGGATTACCAGCGAAGGCGAAGAGGACGGACCGTTCGAGTACGGCACGGACGGTGAAGGAGGGAAAACGACGTCGAGCGAGTACGGGTCGGGAGAGTCGTCGTCGTCAACGTCGTGTTTCGCTTCTTCTTCTTCTTCCGAGGACGACGAAGCGGAGAGAACGAGGAGAAAACCGCCGCCGCCGCCAGAGTTAGTGGTCGAATTGAAAGTAGATGAAAAGACGGGGAAAATAAAACCGCCACCGGGGTACAAGTTAGTCGCGAAACCAGAATACGACGAATTCGGAATAGCTATTGAACATCCCGGCGTGGAGTACGAGCCGCAGAATTGGTGGCAGTATTTTTGGGGGTACGCGAAAATTCCGAAACCGCTCGAGGTGACGCACAAGCAGAAGAAAGGAGGCGAAGTTTTGCCGTCGTCGTCGTCGTCGTCGCGAAAAAATCGAATGACATCAAATGCAAATGCAGGTGCAAAAGATAGAAAAGGACAGGACAGCATGGAAACAACGATAAAAAAAGAGAAGAAAGAAAAAACGAAATGGATGCGTGACGGTTGGCCCGGGAAATCCGAAGGCAAACCGCGTCCTCGTCCGTTTACGGACGAGGAAGTCGAGCAAGCTCGCTTGGAACTATTGTCAAAAGAAGCAGAAGCGAGACAGACGGCAGCGGAAATGGAAACGAGAGCGAAACTAGAAGCAGCAAAGGCGGCAGAAGCAGCTTTGGAAGCTGCCAAAGCCGCTTTGAAAGTCAAGGAAGCGGCGTTAGCCAACGCTAAAGTGCAAGAGGCGGTCATGCGCGCTGAACAAGCGCGGACGGCGGTGATGATGGCGAAAGAAGCCGAACGATTAGCAAAAGTCGCGCTCATATCCACCTTGCCAACGCACAAGGATTACGACAACGCGCAATACGCCACGCGAAACGTAAACTTAGCGACGAAGGAAGAATTTGAGCGCTTATACGGATTGCAGGTGAACGCGACAAATTATCCCGTGTTGGAAGCGTATCGCAAGGCATACGAACACCAGCGATTGAATATGCCGTCCAATGCAGTCCCTGTAGCGCCCCTTTCTCCCGAAATGATGGCTTCGGAAGCGGCAACGAAAAACAGTAACAATAACAACAACAGTGCGATAATGGATTCGTTGAAATGGCTCGCCAAAGGTGGTCCTTTGCAACAACAACCCGAGCAACGACAGCAACAACAAGAAAGACCAAACGTTGCGTTGCCAAAGGTTGATCCTGCAGTTTTTGCCCCCGTTCCCCACGATTTTCAGAAGTTTATGCCTCAACCGAAGACGGTGGATCCTGTTCCCACTTCTTCGCCTCCGGTGGCGGTGACGGAGCAACAACAACAACAACAACAAACGGTTGCTACGGCCGCTATTACCACTACTACTCTTACCGATGAAAAACAGCCCGAAAATGTGGAAGAAAAAAGAAGAGAAGTGGAAGTAG
>Ga0181561_10002864_pt1 | contig 15233 bp, 14 predicted proteins | sample 011ome_19_FD_133760 | JGI IMG/M metagenome (GOLD analysis project Ga0181561, IMG submission 133760) | Coastal salt marsh microbial communities from the Groves Creek Marsh, Skidaway Island, Georgia - 011510BT metaG (megahit assembly) | ecosystem: Environmental > Aquatic > Marine > Intertidal...
AACTCAGGTCCATTGTCAGAGCGAATGTATGCAGGTGGCCCACGCAAAATGAACAGATCTGTTAAGGCATCGATCACATTCGTAGAGTTCAGTTTCCGCTCAACTTTGATGGCCAAGCATTGGCATCACTGGCAGACAGCGATGTAGGCTTGCAGCTGGGCGAGCTGACTTTCTCGCACGGCAGTGAAGATGGCGCCGCTGTCACCACGGTGATGGGCATGACCAACGATGGCCAGTTCGAAGTCAAACTGAGCGGCCATGTGAACCTTGAGGAGGAGAGCTTCCTGCTTTGACCGAGAAAGGGTCTTTTCCTCGACGGTAACCGGGCGTCCCCCCGGTTGCCCTGGCAGCCAAGGCCCCCGCCTTGGCTGCCTTTTTTGTGGCCTGTGCGAATGGCAATTGACCCGCCTGCTAAGGGGTTGTTTTCTGGGGCAATAAAGCATCAGGGGGCATTTATGGGCTGGCAAGAGTATCTGGACACACATCAAAACCGTTTCGTCACCGAATTGCAGGATTTCGTGCGCATCCCTTCGGTTTCGGCCAAGCCCGAACATATGCCCGATGTGGTGGCCGCGGGCGAATGGGTGGTGGCACGCCTGCGCGCGGCGGGGGCGGAAAACGTGGCGCTTTATCCCACCCAAGGGCACCCGGTGGTTTATGGAGATTGGCTGCATGCGGGCGAGGATAAGCCAACAGTGCTGCTATATGGGCATTTCGATGTGCAACCGGCCGAGCCGCTAGAGCTGTGGGAAACCGCACCCTTTGCCGCCGAACTGCGCGATGGGCGCATTTATGGGCGCGGCGCCTCGGATGATAAGGGCGGTATGATGGCGCCCATTTTGGCGGCCGAGGCGCTTTTGCAAACCACGGGCCGCCTGCCTGTAAATGTGAAATTCTTTTTCGAGGGCCAAGAAGAAATCGGCTCGCCCACCTTGGCGCCCTTTGTCAAAGACAATGCCGCGCTGCTGCGCGCGGATATGATCATTTCGGCCGATGGCGGCCAATGGAGCGAAACCGAGGCCAATTTGCTGATGGGGCTCAAGGGGCTTGTGGGCTGTGAAATCACCGTCACTGGGGCCAATGCGGATTTGCATTCTGGCATGCATGGGGGGGGTGTGGCGAACCCGTTGCATGGGCTGTCGCAGATTATCGCCGCGCTCAAAGGCGCGGATGGGCGCATCAACGTGCCGGGGTTTTACGACGATGTGCTAGATTTGACCGTCGAAGACCGCCAAGCCATTGCGCGCGTGCCCTTTGACCAAGAGGCCTATATCGCCCAGCTGGGCGTGCCAGATGTTTTTGGCGAAGAGGGCTACAGCGTGCGCGAAAACCTGTGGGCGCGCCCGACGCTGGAATTGAACGGTATCTGGGGCGGCTACCAAGGGGGGGGCATTAAAACCGTTCTACCCAGCGAGGCCCGCGCCAAAATTACCTGCCGCCTTGTTGCCAACCAGACCCCTGACCAGATTTACGCGCTTATGGCCGCGCATATTCACAGCCTTTGCCCCAAGGGCCTCCGCGTGTCGGTCGAGCAGCTGCCGGGCAGTGCCAACCCTTTCTTGGTGCCACGCGGCCATAATGGCACGGCTGCTGTATCCGAGGTGCTAAGCACGCTTTATGGCAAAGCCCCCTACGCGGTGCGCACGGGCGGCTCGATCCCGGTGATGTCGCTGCTGTTGCAGGAACTTGGGGTGCATGGTGCGGTGATGGCCTTTGGCCTGAATGATGAAAACATCCATGCCCCAAACGAATTTTACCGCCTGTCCAGCTACCGCAAAAGCCAAACGGCCTATTGCATGTTGCTGGAACGTTTGGGGCAGGGCTAGGGCGCGCGGGTTCTGCGCGCCCGGCACTTTCAGCCGGGGGCGCGGGCCAGCAGATCCATCTTTGGCATCAAGTCCAGCAGATGGCGCGAATAGGCGTGCTGGGGGGCCTCAAACAGCTGCTCGGTTGGTGCGATCTCGCAGATCTGGCCGTTGCGCATGACCGCAATTTTATCGCACATCTGGCGCACGACGGGCAGGTCATGGCTGATAAACAGCATCGTCAGGCCCAGTTCGCTTTGCAGGTCTTTGAGCAGGTTCAAAATTGTGGCCTGCACCGACACATCCAAAGCCGAAGTTGGCTCGTCGCAGATCAGGATGCGCGGGCGCGAGGCCAGCGCCCGGGCGATGGAAATGCGCTGGCGTTGGCCGCCGGAAAATTCATGCGGATAGCGCAGCGCGGCGGCGGCGCCCAAGCCCACGTGATCCAACAGATCGCCCACAATCTTGCGGGTTTCGGCCTCGGAACTGGTCAGTTTATAAAAGCGGATCGGTTCGGCCACGATATCCATGACCCGCATCCGCGCGTTCAGCGAAGAATAGGGATCTTGGAAGATCATTTGCACCGCGCGGCGGGCAGTGCGCGCCTTGTGGCTATTGGGGCTTGAGGTCACGTCTTGGCCCAGCACCCGCACGGTGCCCGCATCGGGGCGGTAAAGCCCGGCAATCAGCCGCGCCACGGTGGATTTTCCCGACCCGCTTTCGCCCACCAAGCCAAAGGTTTCGCCTGGCTCCAATTGAAACGACACATCCGCCACCGCGCGCAGCATTTTACGGTTGCGTTTCAGCAGCGCCTTTTGCAGCACAAACGACAGGTTCAGCGCCTCTACCTGAATGGCAGGGCCGGTGTTGGCATGTTTTTCGCCTTGGCCCAGCCAATGGGTTTGCACATCGATCTTGGCGCTGGGCTGGTGGCCCCCCTCGATATAATCCACAGAAGAAAAGCGATGCATCTTTCTGTCTGCGCGTGGCACGGCGGCGATCAGGGATTTGGTGTATTCGTGCTGTGGCGCGCCCAAAATCTGCGCGACATCGCCGGTTTCAACCACATCACCGCGATACATCACCACCACCCGATCGGCGATATTGGCAATCACACCAATATCATGCGTCACGATAATGACCCCCAGCTTGCGCTTGCGGCACAGATCTTTGATCAGATCCAAAATCTGCGCTTGAATAGAGACATCCAACGCGGTTGTCGGCTCGTCTGCGATGATCAGGTCAGGATCACCCGCCAGCGCCAGCGCAATCACCACCCGTTGCCGCATGCCGCCTGAAAACTGGTGCGGATAGGCCAAAAGCCGCGCGCGCGCCTCGGTGATACCCACTTGTTCCAGCAATTCGATGGCCCGCGCTTCGGCCTGCGCCATGCCAAAGGCGTTGGTTTTTTGAATGGTTTCCACCAATTGCGCGCCGATGGTCATCAACGGGTTCAGCGAGGTTTGCGGGTCTTGAAAGATCATTCCAATACGGTTGCCGCGCACCATGCGCATATCGGCGTCGCTGCGCCCGCGTAATTCCTCGCCCTGAAACAAGATCGAACCAGCGCTGACCCGGCCCGGGGCCTCTAACAGATCGATGATGGCATTGCCGATGGTGGATTTGCCGGCCCCAGATTCACCCACCAACCCCACAACTTCGCCGGGGCTGACCGTTAGGCTGACGTCTTTTGCCGCCCGAACAGTGCCACGGCGGGTTGGAAATTCGACGCATAGGCCGCTGATTTTTAATAACTCTGTCATCTTAGCTTCGGGTTCAATGCGTCTCGCATCCAGTCACCCAGCAGGTTGACAGCGAATACAAGCACGACCAGTGCGATTGCAGGAAAGAAGGTGATCCACCACAGACCCGAGAACAAATATTCATTGCCCACCCGGATCAGCGTGCCCAGCGAGGGCGTTGTGGGCGGGATGCCTTGGCCCAGAAACGACAGGGTTGCCTCGGCGATAATGGCCAAAGCCAGGCCAATGGTGGCAATCACCAAAACCGGGCGCAAAGTGTTGGGCAGAATATGGCGCAGCAAGATCAGCCAGCCGGGCAGGCCAATGATACGGGCAGCTTGGACATATTCTTTGTTGGCTTCCACCAAGGTGGCGCCGCGGGTGACGCGGGCGAATTGCGGCCAGTCAGTCAGGCCAATGGCGATAATCACCACATAGATGGCAAATTCTTCGCGCAGCTCCAGCGGCAATACGGCGCGCCCGATCCCATTGATCAAGATCGCCAGCAAAATGCCCGGAATGGTCAGCTGCACATCGGCAATGCGCATGATCACCGCATCTGTGGCCCCCCCCACATAGCCCGAAATCAGCCCCAAGCTGACCCCAAGCACCATGCCCAGACAAACCGCCGCCAAACCCACCATGATCGACAGCCGCCCACCATAAAGGATGGTCGACAGCATATCGCGGCCTTGGTTGTCGGTGCCCAATAGATATTGTGGTTGCCCGCCCTCCAGCCATGCGGGCGGCAGTTTGCCATCCCAAAGCGAAATTTGCGCGGGGTCAAAGGGATCGAAGGGCGCAATCAGTGGGGCCAAAGCGCAGGCCAAAATGGCCACCACTGTAACCAAAGCGGCAATCATTGCGCCGGGGGAATGCAGGAACGACCAGACGATATCGTTATCGGTGAAACGCTGCCAGCGTGTCATGGGGCGGTTTGGGTTCATTGGTTAATTCCCCAGCCGAATGCGTGGATCGACCACGAAATATAAAATATCGACCACAAGGTTGATGATGACAAACAACAGCGCCACGAAAACCAGATAGGCGGCCATGATCGGCACATCGACAAAATCTACCGCCTGAATAAACATCAGCCCCGTGCCCGGCCATTGAAACACGGTTTCGGTGATCACCGAAAACGCGATCAGCCCACCGATATTCAGCCCAATAATGGTAATCACCGGCACCAGCGTGTTGCGCAGGGCATGGCGAAAATGGATGGCGCGTTCAGACAGGCCGCGCGCACGGGCAAATTTGATGAAATCTGTTTGCATCACTTCCAGCATCTCGGCGCGCACAAGCCGCAAGATTAAGGTCAGCTGAAACAGCGACAAGGTGATGGCGGGCAAGATGATAGCGCGCCAGCCATCCACGCTTAGAAGCGAGGTTTTCCACCCCCCCAGATCCACAGTGCCGCTGCGCCCCGAAGAGGGCAGCCAGCGCAGATGCACGGCAAAGATGTAAATCAAGGCGATGCCAATGATAAATGTCGGCAGGCTGACCCCGATCAACGAGACCGACAGCACCGCACGGCTGGCCCAAGCATGGCGCTGGATGCCGGTGTAAATGCCCAAACCGATACCCACCACCAGCGCGATGATGGCGCTGACAAAGACCAATTCCAATGTGGCGGGAAGGCGTTCGAAAATCAGTTCGTCCACCGGGCGCTTGATACGGTAGCTTAGGCCAAAATCGCCTTGCACCATATTGCCGATGAACCGGCTGTATTGGGTTAAAATCGGGTCGTCTAGGCCCAGTTGCTGGCGAATTTCGATGCGCTGTTCGCGGGTGGCATCTTGGCCCACCATGTTGTTCACAGGGTCGCCCACGAAATTAAACAGCGAGAAGCTGACGGCAGAAACCACCGCCATCACCAGCACCGATTGTGCAAGGCGTTTCAAAATGAAAAAAAGCATGGCTGCCCTGTTGTTGATTGGGGTGGCCCGGGGGCCACCCCAACGGGTGTCTTACTTCATCACGGCAAAGCGCGGGCGGAAGGCATCATCGGCCGAGATCGGAATATCGACCTTTTCGCTGATACCCCAGGCCAGAACCTGGTGATGAAGGGGCACATAGGGCTTTTCGGCCTTCACCAGCTGCCATGCCTCGTCGATCATCGCGGTACGCTTGTCGATGTCGATTTCGGTGGTGATGGCTTTGGTGATCTCGTCTACCCGTGGGTTGGCATAGCCTGTGGCGTTCCACGAGCCGTCGCTGGCCAGCAGATAGGAAAACACATAGTGGCTATCCAGTGTCGGCACGCCCCAACCCAGCATGTAGAAATCAGATTCACGCTTTTGGATTTTGGGGAAGTGCTGGGCCTTTGGAATGGCATCCAGTTTCACATTCACGCCGATTTTTGCCAGCATGGCAACGGCAGCTTGGCAGATCTTTTCGTCGTTGTTGTAACGGTTGTTGGGGCAATCCAGCTGCACCGAAAAGCCGTTGGGATAGCCCGCTTCGGCCAACAGCGCCTTGGCCTTGGCCGTATCAAAGCCATAGCTTTCGTCCAGCGCGGGGGTGTTGCCCAAAACGCCCGGGGGGGTGATCATGCCGGTTGGGAACGACAGCCCCTCCATCACCACGCGCTGAATGGCGGCTTTGTCGATGGCCAGGTTGAAGGCCTCGCGCACGCGCACGTCCTTGAAGGGGTTTCCATCCACATCGGACGAGCGCAGCTTGTCTACACCTTGGTCCATCCCAAAGAAGATCGAGCGGATCTGCGCCACGGTTTTCACGCCCAGCCCATCGGCGCCCTCGATGCGCTTCAAATCCTGCAAAGGTGGGTCCAGAACGAAATCAACCTCGCCCGAAAGCAGGGCTGCAACGCGGGTGGCGGCATTGGTGATGGGGCGGTATTCGATACGGTCGATATTGCCGGGGAATTGCCCCTCGCCCCACCAAGCGGCGTTGCGGGCCAAAATTGTCAATTCATCGGGGGCGCGGCTGACCAAGGTGAAGGGGCCAGTGCCGTTGGCATTGCGCACCGCATAGGTTTCTTCCTTGGCTTTGAAATCTTGCGGGGTTGTAACGTTATTTGCCTCGGCCCAGCCCTTGTCCATCATGTAGATCGAGGTCAGCTGGTTTGGCAAAATCGGGTTCGGGCCATCGGTGACCAGCTTGACGGTGTAGTCGTCGATCACCTCTACAGACACAACGTTTTTGGCCTGCTCTTTATAGTCCGATGCTTCGTGCTTGGCGCGCTCGAAGGAAAAGGCCACGTCTTCGGCGGTGAAATCAGCGCCATCGTGGAATTTCACGCCCTTGCGCAGGGTGAATGTCCAGCCATCGGCGCCCGACTGCCAGCTTTCGGCCAATTCTGGCTGTAGCTTCAGATCGGCATCGCGTGTGACCAGCGATTCGTAAATCTGGCCATTCATCGCAATGGTGGGCCCCTCGTTTTGCGAATGGGGGTCCATGGTTAGGGCGTCGCCTTGGCTGGTCCAACGCAGTACGTTTTCGGCCAATGCAGGGCTGGCAGCGGTGAGGGCTGCAAAAGATACAGCCAGCAGCTTTTTGAAATGCATTTTGGTCTCCATGTTGTGGTGGGCGTCTTGGCTTGCGCGCCCGTACCCTAGACCTTAGCGCCGTTTCAGGATCCGTAAAGTTTTTGTTCCCGCAGTTGTGCGCTAAAAGTGGTTGCTACCAATGCGGCGCTACGGGGCAAAACTTGGTCGTTTGGGGCGGCACTGGACGGGGGGCGCCCGTGTAATACCTTAGCAACTGCGCAGGCGCTGTTATAGCCCGCCCCCCGAATAAGGAAACATAGCGTGAAAAAGCTGGCCCTTGATGCAGCAGATATTCGCATTTTGGCGGCGATTCAGGCGCATGGGCAATTGAGCAAAACCAAATTGGCCGAACTGGCCAATCTATCGCCCACCCCCTGTTGGGCGCGCTTAGACAGGCTAAAGGCCGCTGGGTTTATTCGCGGCTTTCATGGCGATATCATTTTGGAAAAGCTGTGCAACTTTTGTGAAGTGGTGGTCACTGTCTCGTTGCGGCACCATCGAAAAGCCGATTTCGAGCGGTTCGAGCGTTTCGTTATGGCCCAAGACGATATCATCGATTGCATCGCCACCGGGGGTGGCATGGATTACGTGATGCGCGCCATCTGCCCCAGTTTGGCGCAGTTCCAAGATTTGATGCAACAGATGCTGGATGCGGAATTGGGCGTAGACCGCTACATGACCTATATCGCCACGCGGCGGATAAAGGCGGCGCAGGTGAACTTGCCGCGCCTGATGGCGCATAGCGTGGCCTAAGGCTGGGCTGTGCAGCGGCGGTGTGTCGCAAAAATTACACCCAGTGACGCGAATAAACCGCGCGGTCTGATCGGGCTGAAAACCCGCTGAAATTAGTCTGAACAGTCTGAAAGCGTGGGGTTTTTAGGCCACGCTTGGCCGCCCTCGGATTTACATCATCGCCATCTTGAAACCGTTTTCAACCGCCCCACCGGGGCAGATAGAAGGGCGATACCATGCACGCAGATGATTTTGGCTTTGGCACGCAAATCCGCAAATCCCCCTATTTCGACGCCACGGTGCGTTGGGGCGCGCAGGGGTTTTCGGTGTATAACCACATGTATATTCCGCGCGATTTTGGCGACCCCGAGCAGAATTTCTGGACCTTGGTCAATGATGCCATCTTGTGCGACGTGGCGGTAGAGCGGCAGGTCGAGATCACAGGCCCCGATGCTGCGCGTTTTGTGCAGATGCTGACACCGCGCGATTTGTCGAAAATGGCTGTGGGCCAGTGCAAATACATCCTGATCACCAATGCCGATGGCGGCATTTTGAACGATCCGATTTTGCTGCGCTTGGCGGAAAATCATTTTTGGATCTCGCTGGCGGACAGCGATATTTTGCTGTGGGCGCAGGGCGTGGCGGTGCACAGCGGCATGGATGTCACCATTGCCGAGCCCGATGTCTCGCCGTTGCAGCTGCAAGGCCCGAAATCGGGGGTGATCATGCAAGATCTGTTTGGCCCCGAAATTGCCGATCTGCGCTACTATTGGCTGCGCGAAATGGATCTGGACGGCATTCCGCTGATCGTGTCGCGCACCGGTTGGTCCAGTGAATTGGGCTATGAGATTTACCTGCGTGACAGCGCCCATGGCGATGCCCTGTGGGAGCGGATCATGGCCGCGGGCATGCCCCATGGGCTAAAGCCGGGGCATACCTCGTCGATCCGGCGCATTGAAGGCGGCATGCTATCTTACCACGCCGATGCCGACATTCACACCAACCCATACGAGCTGGGCTTGGGCCGCTTGGTGAATTTGGACATGCAGGCCGATTTTATCGGAAAGGCGGCTTTGGCGCGTATCCATGCCGAAGGGCCAAAACGCCAGCAAATCGGGCTGGTGCTGGAGTGTGCGCCGCTGTCGGGGCCCAATACGCGCTTTTGGCCAATCACGCAAAACGGTGCGGTCATTGGCAAGGTGACATCGGCGGTTTATTCGCCACGGCTGCAGAAAAATATCGCGCTGGCCATGGTCGATAGCGCCGCCGCCATTTTGGGCGCGCAGGTCGAGGTGACAACCACCAGCGGTGTGGTGGCCGCGCACATGGTCGAGCGGCCTTTTTACGACCCCAAGAAAACCATCGCCGCGGCGTAACCCCCTGACAGGAGCACATCATGTCTGATCTTGCGATCGACCTGCACTGGCACCGCGCAGGTGCTGGGCTGCAAAGCGGGCAGTATTCGAATGCCCATATGGTGCATTTCAACGCCCGCCACGAATTGCCCGTCGATGCCGCCCCCGATTGGGGCGGTGATCGCGACAATACGAACCCCGAACAGGCCTTGGCTGCGGCCCTGTCAAGCTGCCACATGATGACGTTTCTGGCGCTTTGCGCCAAGGCAGGCTGGCCGGTGGCCAGCTACCACGATCATGCCGAGGCGCATTTGGGCAAAAACCCCCGTGGCCAAATGTCTGTCACCCGTATCGATCTGCACCCCGTGGTGCAGTTCGATACCGGCTTTCAGGTGGCCCCGGAACAGCTGCACGAGATGCAGCACCGCGCGCATCGCTATTGCTTCATCGCCAACACGCTGGCCGACAGCGTGGAAATCAACATCCGCTAAGCCCAAGGACCATATCTGCCATGACCAGCCCCGAAATTTTGCTGTCCGCGCTTGATGAAAAAGGCGTGCTGCGCCTTACGCTGAACGATGCCCGCCGCCGCAACGCCCTGTCCGAAGAAATGCTGCAACTGCTGGGGCAGGCGGTAGCAGAGGCGGGCCAAAACCCGGCGGTGCGGGTGGTGGTGCTGGACGCAATCGGGCCGGCCTTTTGCGCGGGCCACGACCTGAAACAGCTAACAGCTGGGCGGGCCGCCGCCGATGGCGGGCGCGCCTATTTTGCCAAAATCATGGGGCTTTGCGCGCAGGTGATGCAGGCCATCGTGGCCTGCCCAAAACCCATCATCGCCGAGGTGGCGGGCGTGGCCACTGCGGCGGGCTGCCAATTGGTGGCCAGCTGCGATTTGGCCCTAGCGGCCGAGGGGGCGCAATTCAGCACGCCGGGGGTGAATATTGGGCTGTTTTGCTCGACGCCGATGGTGGCTTTGTCGCGCAATGTGGCGGCCAAACATGCGATGGAAATGTTGCTGATGGGCGAAATGGTGTCGGCGGCCCGCGCGGCCGAGATGGGGCTGGTTAACCGCGTTGTGCCCGCGCAGGCGCTGCGCGCGCAAACCCAAAGCTTTGCAGAAAAGATCGCCAGCAAATCCAGCCTTACGCTGGCCACGGGCAAGGGTGCGTTTTACGCCCAAGCCGAAATGCCCTTAGCGCAGGCCTATGGCTATGCAGCGCAGGTGATGGTGGATAACATGCTGGCCCGTGACGCCGAAGAAGGCATTGGCGCCTTTATCGAAAAACGCGCCCCCCAATGGCAGGATGCATAAGCGATGGCCTTGGCACAGTATCAGCGCGGCTTAGAACCTAGGCCTGCAAACCACCAGCCTCTTACACCGATTGGGTTTTTAGAACGCGCAGCCAGCGTTTTTCCAGATCAATTGGCCATTGTGCATGGGGCAATGCGCCGCGATTACGCCAGTTTTTATGCCCGCGCCCGGGCGCTGGGCAGCGCCTTGGCAGCCCGCGGTTTGGCGCGCGGCGATACGGTGTCGGTGCTGTTGCCCAACACCCCTGCCATGCTGGAATGCCATTATGGCGTGCCTATGTGCGGTGCGGTTTTGCATGCGATCAACACCCGCCTTGATGCGGCCACCATCGCCTTTCAGCTTGATCACGCGCTGTCGCAGTTGGTGATTGTGGATGTGGAATATTGGGGCCTGTTTCAGCAGGCGCTTTCTTTGTGTCAAAGCCGCCCCGCCGTGGTGCTATGCGATGACCCCGAATATGATGGGCCCCGCGCCAGCCTGCCCAAGGGCGCAGGCGCGCCACTGGACTACGAGGCGCTGCTGGCCATGGGCGACCCCAGCTATGACTGGCTGCGGCCCACGGACGAGTGGGATGCCATCTCGATCAATTACACATCCGGTACAACGGGCGATCCAAAGGGCGTTGTGTCGCACCATCGCGGGGCCTATTTGCTGGCCCAAGGCAATGCGCTGACCACGGGCATGCAAAAACACGCGGTCTATCTGTGGACGCTGCCAATGTTTCACTGCAACGGCTGGTGCTTTCCATGGACGCTTTCGGCCATCGCGGGCACGCATGTGTGCCTGCGTCAGGTGCGGGCCGCGCCCATATGGGCGGCGCTGGCGGCCGAGGGGGTGACACATCTGTGTGGCGCGCCCATCGTGATGTCGCTGCTGATCAACGCCGAGGCCTGCGAAAAACGCGCCCTTGACCAGCAGGTGCAGTTTTTCACCGCTGCAGCCCCACCCCCCGAAACCGTGCTGGCGCAGATGGCCAATGCCGGCTTTGCCGTGACCCATCTTTATGGGCTAACGGAAACCTATGGCCCCGCAGTGGTGAACGATTGGCATGCCGAATGGAACGATTTGCCCGCCGCCGCGCAAGCCCGGCTAAAAGCGCGCCAAGGCGTGCGGTATTTGCCGCTGGAAGAGCTGGATGTGCTGGACCCTGACACGCTGCAGCCTGTGCCGCGCGATGGCACCACCATGGGCGAGGTGATGTTTCGCGGCAACGTGGTGATGAAGGGCTATTTCCGCAACCCCGAGGCCACCGAAAAGGCCTTGGCCGGGGGGTGGTTTCATTCGGGCGATTTGGCCGTGCGCCACGCGGATGGCTATATCCAGCTGAAAGATCGCTCGAAAGATGTGATCATTTCGGGGGGCGAAAACATCTCGTCGATCGAGGTGGAAGAGGTGCTGTACCAATACCCGGCGGTGGCGGTGGCCGCAGTGGTGGCGATGGCGGATGAAAAATGGGGCGAAACGCCCTGCGCCTTTGTGGAATTGGTGCCGGGGCAGGGCGATGTCGAGGCCGATTTGATGGCGTGGTGCCGCCAGAATTTGGCGGGCTACAAACTGCCAAAGCGCTTTGTCTTCGGGCCCATCCAGCGCACATCTACGGGCAAAGTGCAAAAATTCGCCCTGCGTGCACAGGCGCAGCGGCTGGCTGAATAGCCCCACGCCCCGGCCTGCCAAAAGCGCTTGAATGCCGCGCCGCTTTGTCCGATCTTCGCCGCCATTGCGGCGCGCATTGGGCGCCCCGCGCCTTTGCCTTCGGATCTTTGATGCGCGCCACAGCTGACCGCCCGGTTTTGGGCATTTTATTCATGGTTGGGTTTTGCCTGACAGCGCCCATCATGGATGCGATGGCCAAACTGACCCCGACCGATGTGCCAGTGTCGCAAATTCTGGCAGCGCGTTTTGGGGTGCAGGTTGTGGTTTTGGTGCCATTGGCATGGGCTATGGGCATTGCCCATCGCCCGGGGCCGCGTGAAACGCTGGGCCATCTGCTGCGCGGCTTGATGTTGCTTTTGGCCACATTTTTCTTTTTCTCGGCCATTCGCTATATGCCGATTGCAAATGCCATGGCGATTTTCTTTGTCGAGCCTTTCATCCTGACCTTGCTTGGCGGGCTGCTGTTGGGCGAGCAGGTGGGCCCGCGCCGGATCATCGCCTGCATTATTGGCTTTGTGGGGGCGCTTTTCGTGATCCAGCCCAGTTTCAGCACATTGGGGGTGGTGGCGTTGTTTCCCTTGGGGACGGCGGTTACTTTTGTGGTTTATATGCTGCTCACGCGCGCCATGTCTGACCGGCAACACCCCATTACCTTGCAGGCCTACACCGCGCTGGCGGCCTGTGCGTTGATTGTGCTGCTGATTTGGGCCTTTGATGGCAGCGCCAACCCGTGGCTAGACCCGGTTTGGCCCAGCAGTTTTGCTTGGAAAACCCTGCTGGCTGTGGGGGTGATGGCCACGCTGTCGCATTTGATGCTGTCAACGGCGCTGAAATTGGCGCCAGCAGCCACGATCGCGCCGCTGCAATACCTAGAGATCGCGGGTTCGGTCACCGTGGGGTATTTGCTGTTCCAAGATTTCCCCGATGGGCTGACATGGCTTGGCATCGCCATTATCGTGGGATCGGGCCTGTATGTTTTTGCCCGCGAGCGTGCGGCAAGCCTACCAAGGCGCCCCGGCCCACCCGTATAGCGCCGCCGCTTTTGTGGCCGTCCCGGCCCCGCGCCCTATATGCCAGCCCATGAAAGGGGGGTTTGATGTTCAACGACGATGTCACCGCCCGCTGCCCGGCCTGTGGGGCAACGGATGTGTATTATACCAGCACGAAAATTGGCTGTCATGGGTGCCAAACCGAAGAGCCGTTTGCGTTTGATTTTGCCAACCCAAACCCATCGCTAGATCCGCTGAACCGCGCAAACGCCTTGGCCGTGTTGCAGCGCTGGGATTTTGCCGGATAGGCCGGTTTTGCCGCAGCTCGGGCCACAGTCAAGCGGATGCACGTGGGTTTTCAGGCAGATACCCAAGCAAGGTGATGTGACATCACCCGTGACCTGTGGGGTGGTCTTTAAGCACAGCAAGCGCGACCGCTTCGCCAATGGCAAGCGCGCCCTCGATCAAGCCGGGACTGCGTTCAGACACCTCGCTGACGGCAAAGTAAACCCGCCCATCCAGATGGGTTTGTCTTAGGATGGATGGCCTTACAACCGGGTGGCTTAAGGGCTGGGACAAATCCAGCGGGCTAACAATGCGGGGATTGGTGGCCCAGTCTTGAATGACCAAATCACGCGGGCTGCCAGCCTGCGGGCCAAAACACTGTGCAAGCTGGGTCAAAATTTCCTGCCGCAACTGTTCTGGTGCGGCTTGTCTTTTGTCTGCGCGCCAGCCGACAAAACCAAACAGCGCGGCAGGGTGCATATCTGCGGCTGTGTGATCATGCACTTCGACCAGTGGGCCCGCCGCGCTGGCCACCCGCCCAGACAGGCCGACATCGCGCCAAAAGGGGCGTTCGTATAAGGCCACAGCTTTGGCATGTGTGCTCATCCAGGTGGGGGTGTCTTGCATTGCGTTCAGCAAATTGGGCGATGCCCAAGGCAGGTCTAGGGTTGTGGCCGCCACGCGCAGCGGCAGCGCCATAATCACCTTATCCGCCACGATTTCTTCGCCAGTATCCAGACCTATGCTGACCTGCTTTGACCCAGTTGGGCATAGCTTTGTGACCAAGGCGTTGGCCCGGATAGAACCGGGCCCAAGACGCTGCGCAAGCGCCTCGATCAGGGCGGTTGGGCCCCCCACAATGCGCACCATTCCATCTTGGCCGGGAAGCGGCTGATAGGTGGTTTGCGGCCCGTAGCCGGTGATGACGGCGTTGCCGGTGTTGAATTGTTCAAATGTACGAATGCCCAGCGTTTTTAGCCAACGCGCCGCTACGGGCTGGTATTTGGGCCACACCCAGGTTGGGCCCAAATCGCCTATCGCTTGGCCGCTGATGGGGGCACGAATTGCACGAATGCGCCCGCCAATATCTGTGTCGGCTTCAAGAACCACCACATTAACGCCCGCCTGTGCCAAGCGTGCCGCCGCCGTCAACCCAGATAGGCCCGCGCCAATAACCACTACGTCCATGTGTTCATCTTATCTGGATCCTTAGATCGTAAATCTTTGACGGCGTTATGTTTCAGGGCGTTGCGCGCGGCGGTGCCTGTCTTTCGCGCAATGCGATGAAAAAGCCCGAGGCAAAAATAACAGCAGCCCCAATAAGCGTATAAATATCTGGAATTTCGCTAAAAAACCAAGCGCCGATCAGGGCGGTCCAGACCAGTTTTAGAAAATCAAACGGCATCAAGGCCGTTGGGTCGGTTTCCTTTAGGGACTGGCTAAGCGACATTTGAGCGATGGAACCGAATAGCCCGATCATTGCCAGCCAGAACAGCGTTTGAATACCAAAGGGCTGCCACACCCAAAGCGCAGGAAAGATCGAGAATATCCCAAGAAAAATTCCCATATAGGCCACGATGGTCAAGCTTGCCTCGGTGCGCGACAAAATTTTGATTATCAGCAAAGCGATGGCCCACAGCCCGGCAGAGGCTGTGACAAGCAGGGCGCCCGTATCGACCGCCACCAACCCCGGGCGAAGGATGATCAGCATGCCCATAAAGCCACATAAAATCGCCAGCCATCTATAGATGCGAAAGCGCTCGCCCAGCACAAGAACTGCGAGAATGGCCATGAATATTGGCGCGGTGAAGCTAAGCGCTGTCACTTTTGCAATGGGCGAAATCGACA
>Ga0181561_10002866_pt1 | contig 15226 bp, 14 predicted proteins | sample 011ome_19_FD_133760 | JGI IMG/M metagenome (GOLD analysis project Ga0181561, IMG submission 133760) | Coastal salt marsh microbial communities from the Groves Creek Marsh, Skidaway Island, Georgia - 011510BT metaG (megahit assembly) | ecosystem: Environmental > Aquatic > Marine > Intertidal...
ATTTGTCTTTGACGAGAATGGGTTGATCTCCGGATACAGATCGGGAGATTTAGTTCGGCTTGGTGACGATGGCCTTTACCGCTTTCACGGGAGAGTCGATCGGCAGGTGAAGGTGGGCGGCACGAGAGTTGAACTCGGCGAAATTGAGACAGCTGTGCGAGAGTTCCTCGCAGGAGAATCAGCAATAACTTTTCTCGATGGCAAGCTCGCATGCCATACCGACAATCAGGAAATTCTGAATACAAGATTTCAGCTCGACGTCATCAAGAGCGTTCGAGGCGCAATAGGTAAATCCTTCTCACCCAGCAAGTTTTTTTTCATCCCAGAACTGCCAAAGACTTCGAGTGGGAAGATCGATTATCGCGCCTTGGAAAAACTTGCGCAGCAGGAAGGCCCCAGATAAGTGGGACATTCAAAGCATTCCTTGGTTGAAGATATGAAGAGATTAGCGAATGTCCTCTTCCCTATGGCAAGGTCGATCGCTGGTCCAGCCCTGAGAGACAGCCTGAAAATACTGGGGAAAGAAATGAACCTCAACCTTTTAGAGTTTCCAAGCGGAGAGAGAGTCTTCGACTGGGTGACTCCTCGTGAGTGGGAATTCAGAGCGGGAACCGTGTCCGGAGCAGATGGGCGAGTCTTAATTGACGCAAGTATTAACAATCTTTCTGTATTGAATTATTCAATCCCAGTAGATAAGCAAGTCACAGGACGCGAGCTCCGCGACCACCTCTTCTATTCGGAAACAAGACCCAACGCAATCCCCTATCGAACCTCTTACTACTCCGAAACTTGGGGATTTTGTTGCTCGAAAGCCGTGTACGACTCCATTCGAGACGACGAGACTTACCAAGTTCATGTTGACACTTCTCTCTTTCAGGGTTTCCTCACTGTTGGGGAGGCTGTCCTCCAGGGTGAAACTGAAGAGGAAATAGTATTCAGTTCATACATTTGTCACCCCAGCATGGGAGTAAATGAGCTATCGGGACCACTTACTTTGCTCGCGCTCTACAAAATACTGAGCGGGCAAGAGAGGCGAAGATTCACGTATCGATTTTTGATTTCATCTGAAACAATTGGCGCGATTACCTATTTAGCTAACAATATGGCTGCGCGTAGGAAAAACATGGCCGGTGGAATCGCATTTCAAATGACCGGAATAGATGGCACGATTATCCATCGGGATTGCAGAGAAACTTCGCTTCTCGATATTGCTCTTGACGCAGTGGCCTCTGCAGCGTCGGATTCCCCTCGACCCTATTCTCGGCATATTTGGAGCCCGATCGGTGGCGGGGACCAGCGACAATGGTGTGCTCAGGGAGTTAATCTCCCCATGTCTTTCTTAGCAAGAAACCTTGGGGGAACGTTTCCCGAGTACCACACTTCGGACGACGACCTTTCGCTGCTAGATTTGGAAGCCGCGTACGATGTAGCGGTGCTGGTCGCGGACGCGTGTGTGTCTCTCGAATCGGCACTTATTCCGGAATACATCGGGCCCCCCTGTGAGCCCAGATTATCAAAATATGGACTGCAGAGTTCAACCGGCGGACCGAGGGCTTCCTCTGAGTTAGACATGATCAAGGTAGCTCTGGGAGTAGCGGACGGGACTCTCAATTCATTGGAATTAGCAAGACGATACAGGTTTAATCCGATCGAGTTCCACTATGTGTTGCGAAAGGCAGAAAAAGCAGGCCTACTCAGATGTCGTCAAATTTGACAAATCAAGATTCTCTCGCGCTGCGAGGAGAAGGATAATTCCAGGAAGAGTAGTGCATTGTTCGACAAGTTCGTCTGAAACTTCCTGGTCCAAAATATCGCCAATCCGCTGACAGAGCTCTGCGTGGGCGAAACTATCCCAGCCAGGAGTCGACGTTATTGAAGACTCATTATCGATATTCGCCTTCTCCAAGTCCAGAATCTCGGCAACAAGCCCCCTTACAAATTCCTCCACAGCACGCCCGCTCTCATTGCTTCCGATCAACCGACGATCTCCTTCTCCAGCAGAACATCAAAGCCCGTGACATAGCGAAGTCGGGATGGATTCCCTATCTCGTTCCAACCTATTCGAACCTCTTCACGAAATGTCCCTTGATGGTCAATTTCGACTACACCGAACGAAAGATCACTTCCATAGCGGCCATCGACAGTAACCAAAATCGATCGGCTATCAACGGCTATCCCCCTGCACCAATTCGGCTCTCGTCCAAAATCAGAATCTGACAGCCTGAGTACCTTTGAGATCAAACCCCTATTGAAAGGAGCTGTCTTTGCCCCTGCTTCTACGGCTCCGGATTCGAACGACGCTTTATCCCAGCTTTGTGCAATAAGGATCTTGCCGTCTACGGAGGTGAAGAAAATACTGGTGCCTAACCGAACTCCATCGTGGATAAGGACTGGAGTTAGGTGGCTGATTGAAGCTAAAGAGGCGCGACCAGCGTCTAAATCTACGATCACAACTGATGAGGCGTTCCGGGAGGTCAGGTGGAGTGAATTCCCTACAATCTCAACATTGTTGAAATGCCAAATTCCGGTCGATCCCCGAAATTGCTTGCCAACAAATCTCCAATCGATATCTTCCCGGGGAGGATTCCTGTCGACAGTTAGGTCATCATTGATTGCAAGAGTCTGAATGACTTCGCCATCAAAATCACTAACCACGACCATATCTAGCCCAGTCAAGACGGTGACGATTCCCACGTCACCGACCGCGATGCCATGCAAATCATTCATAAAGCGATGCGAAATCAACCTTTCCAACTTTCCGCTCGCCGGATCTATTTGATAAACCGCGTTCCACGATCCAGCAAATATCTTCCCCCCGTAATGAGCCAAGCCAGTCAACCCAAACCGTGGTAGACGAGGAAATTCGACAGCATCACCATGAGGCATTTCACCCACGAAGTCAAAGGCGAATTCTCTGAAATCTGCTGGGGTGCGCGGAAACGGATACCGAAACACTGTCGGTTTTGAGGCCTCAATTCTCGCAAGAGCAGGCAATGTAGGTTCGCTTATCCTCAACGAAAGATCTTCATACCCGTGAACAAATGACACGAAGGAGTTCTGCATTGTGTTGAATTTAACCTCTCGTCTTAAGGACTCCCAGTGTATCGCTTGGTATGCTTAGTCCGCCTTGCGCGTTCCGGGTGATTGCTCCCTAAAGTCTGTTGAATCGAGAACTACCATCGAAAATCTCGTAGTTTTCTCGCCTCACGCCGGATGGTCGTCGCATGGGCGATTTGAGTACCTGATCGGTAATTTTCTAGCCAACCCTTCTTCACGCATAACAGTCCTGCGTTGTTCGCAAATCTTTTTTGGCGGGTGCGCTTTGCACTCTCTCCAGCCAGAGAGGCTAAAGGACCAAGTTTGCGGCAAGTGCATCTCAAACAAAAACCAATTTGACAAGCGCGCACGCTATCAAAGCCGCGCAGTCGAGGAGTTTTTGAGTCCAGAGTCAATATCTCAAACAACTGGCCTGGTCCAAAACCTCGATTTTGACCACATAGTTAATTTCACGAGAGAGGGCATCGAACTTGGCAAGTTTTGGGCCTTCGATCTCTGCATAGCCGCGCAATCTCCCAGAGCAATTATGGATGAGAAGAACCTTCCTGCTCTGAGGGCTATCGCTAGAGCAGGGTTATTGGCTTTTGAGGCAGCTAGGGAGGTTCATTCCCGTGAAAATCCAGTCGCATTGGCAGTTTTCAGCAGGGAGTACTCGGTGAACAGAAGCTTTTCGGCTTATTTTGAATCCCGTGGATGCCCCGTCTTCAATATTCACCCTCGCGGTCCATCTTTCTCACGTTTTTATTCTTTCAGTGTCTCCAAGTCGGATCGAGCAGATAACGCACTGGCTGACAATAGACTCTCTGAGTCGATGTCCATCCCGACTACGAGACATGAATTGAAGCTCATCAAAACACACCTGTTCTCGGCTATATTGCCAATCCAAACAGACCGTCGGCTCCATTACTCGCTTCCAAAAAACAGGTACACGAGTGAGCAAATCAGAGGAGCCCTAGGGCTCTCGAAGCTGGCGCCAGTTGTGACAGTTCTAATGTCGAGCCCCGATGAGACTGAGATTGCGGTTTTCAGTGACATGTACCCGCCAGCTCTTGCGATTCCTGATGACACACAGCATCTGAAGGCAATTACATCTGTCGCAAAGCAAATGCCAGAAATTCAGTTTGTCTTCAGGTGGCACCCTAGAGGATTTTCAGACGACGCTCCCGGCCCAGAAATTCAAAGTCTGTGGAGCACGGTTTTCCAGGATTCTCATAAAATCGAGAACGTTTTTCATAACTTCCCCGCTGACAAGCTTTCACTTTACGACCTCGCAAAAGTAACTGACTTGGCTCTTAGCTACAGGTCCACTGCGGCTTGGGATTTTGGGGCTCTGGGGATTCCTGTGGTCCAACTCGATCGATCGCATGACCCCGCAGTTTTCGGCTACCAAGAAACAGAAGGTCAAGGGAGTACCCCTACTCTGGAGGCGAGAATTCGAGCCGGTCTTCTTACACAGGATTCGATTGAGATCGCCCGACCCTACCTCAGGCTTTACATCTCCGCTTTTCTTCGCCTTAACACTCCAATCCGTTCCTTTGGGCGGCGCAGATTCACTGGGGGTAGCTGGTCGGCAAGAATTATGAATGAAAAGCTAAAAAGATTACCGGCGGCATTAGGCAGGAACAAGACCCTCGAATATTTCTTGACATTCGCTATCGGTAATCGTTGGAGGGCTTCAAGAGCTCCTGCTACGCAAGCACTACAAGATTGGGAAAACTGGCTCCAACCAGTCGGAGTGCCTTGCGTCTTTCGAGAGCAGGGTTTGATAAGAAAGTTTCAAAAAGAAGTATGGAGGGCGTTGGGTCCATTTGACGGCCAAGAAGCTAGCCCGGCCAGAAAATACGGCAATCGACCACCAAAAATGCGAAGATCTTTCAAGAAACCTGGGGGTCTAGAGCCACAAGGGTAGGCTCTGCTCTACGACCGCTATGGCTCAACCGAGGGGATTAGCTCGACCGTCCCTTGGGCAACTGACCGCTTGATTTTCAGAGCTACCTGTGCCGCGACCATGGCTTCTTCGGTCGAAACCAACGCCTTGGTCCCGCCCGCTATTGAAGATAGGAAGCTAGCAAGACTGTCGCGAAGGAACTCACTATCCTCGTACCGAAGCAACCGCTCGGTCCTCACCTCGCCTCGAACTCTTTCCGAGTAAGCCTCCCCTGTTGCGTCAAGGAGATAGGCCCTTTCAGTTCCAAAAACCGCGACTCGGTGGTGGTGCCGAGAGACAACCGGAAAGTTAGATGAAACTCGAGCAAGCACCCCGCTAACCAACCTGAGATTGACAATCTCAGTGTCAGGGTTACCAAATGGCAACTTCTTTTCTGTGGCAATTGAGTTGCCAAATGCCGAAACTTCAGAAACTCGAGAGTTAGTTAGCCACATGATTAGATCTATCATGTGAATCCCACCGCCAAGGGTGACCGAATAATCAGAGTCTTGACCCCGCCATCCATCTGTAAGTTTGTGTATTCGCCCGTACATATAGTCGGCCTCAATGAGGTAAGGATCGCCGAAAAAGCCTGACGACAGGCGGTTCTTCAGTTCGATGAAATTACGTCTCGCGCGAAGGGGCATGTTGGTGGAGAGTCGGTTCTGGGGGCCTCCGCGGAGTTCAAGGGTAATAGCCTCGAACTCATCCTCAGTCGTGCAAAGAGGTTTCTCCACAAATACCCTCTTCTTCGCCTTCAAGGCCTGGAGAACCTGTGCACCATGTGAAGCGTCGTAACTCGCAACCACCACAACGTCGACGCTCGAATCGTGTATTAGCTCGCTGTCGTTTGTGGTCTGCAAGGACTTGGGGACCAACCTGCCCACTTCCTTCAGTTTTTCTGAATCAAGATCACAAATTGCGGCTACGTGCGCGACATCAGAAGCCTCAACAGTTTCCAGATGTCTTTTCCCGATACCGAGCCCAATGATGCCGACTCCTAGTTCTTCGCTACTCAAGCTTTCCCTCTCGAGATTTCACTGCGCCAATAGGATGACAAGCTCTCCCATTTCAGTTCCGAGGGATAATTCTCTCGAATTTTGGTAAGCGCCTCATAATCGTGCTGATAATCAATACATAACCGGACATCCGAAAAGTCCTCTTCAGACTCAAAGCTTGTTATTGCATACCGGTCAGAGTTCTCATAAAAAAATGCCGTCACATGCTCGAAGTGCTGCTTCTCGGTAAATTTGGGGAAAGATTGGACAAACGCAGAAGTCTTCAGCACCTCAACGGATTGGCCGGCAGGAAAGGTCCGAGTCAAAACATTTGTTGTGAGATCGGCGCCAGTTTGTCCAAACAGCTCAACCCCCAGGTCAATTAGCTCCGGGTCGATTAGTGGGCTATCGCCATTGATTCTCACAAAAGCTTCGATATTTTCCGTAGTTAAGAAACCATAAAACCGACTTGCAACATTCTCTAATGGGCCTCGGTGGACTTTCACCCGCAACGACTTGGCTTCAATAACCAACTCGTCATCTGACTCATCGGTTGAGGTCAACATCACTATGTCATCAAGAGTTGTCGACTCCCTGACCCTGCTGATGACAGAGCCCAACACCGTGGTTCCACCGAATTTCCTGAGCATCTTCCCGGGAAACCTGGATGACGAGGTACGGGCCTGAACTAAACCTATTACCACGATTCTCCTCCGGAATGTGCCGGCCCAGACAGTAGTCACAGGTATCGCCGTAAGGGGCGCAACTACCCCTACTATTGTAGGGCGGTGGGGCGCAAAGCCTCGTTCTACAGTTGCGGCCTTGTGGACAGTTGATTCATACGGCCTAGGAGTTCTCATGAGCAGTAACGACTTCCCAAACCTTATCGGCAAGAGAGTTGCCATAGTTGGTGGCGCGGGATTTATTGGCCATAACCTTGCCCTCTATCTTCAACGAATCGGAGCTGAGCCTCATGTCATTGACGGTCTTCAAGTAAACAATCTCGGGTATTACTCAAGCGGGTATGCTGAAAACGAGCATTCCGAGCGTTATATCGCTTTTATCGAAGAACGTCTCGCCTTACTTCGTGCAAACAAGGTAGGGCTGCACGTAGTGGACGCTCGTGATTACCACTCCATTACAAAAACGCTCTCGACGTTGCAGCCCGATGTGATTATTCACCTCGCCGCGGTTGCCCATGCAAACCGCTCGAACAAGGACCCCTATTCCACCTTTGATCACAGTCTCCGGACACTCGAAAACGTCCTTGACGCGAGCAGAAGCTCAGGCGCCCACATTGTGTTTTTTTCATCCTCAATGGTTTACGGAGATTTCAACAACAAGTCTGCAGAAGAGGATCAACAGTGCAACCCTATCGGCATCTATGGAGCGCTCAAGTACGCGGCAGAGAAGATTTTGATTGGGTACGGGCAAGTCTTCGATGTCCCGTTCACGATAATTCGACCATCAGCACTTTACGGCGAGCGGTGCGTAAGCAGAAGAGTAGGACAGGCCTTCATCGAAAACGCTCTCCTCGGCCGTCCCTTGTCGGTGAATGGTGATGGCACCGATATGTTGGACTTTACATACATTGACGACTTGGTACGTGGAGTTAGTCTTTCTCTGCTGAACCCCTCTGCTTACGGTCAGGTTTTCAACATCACGTTTGGACAATCAAGATCAATTAGAGATTTGGCGCAAATGGTGACAAGTCGTTTTCCCGGGTTAGAAATTATCGAGAACCCGCGCAGTGCTCTGATGCCAGAGCGAGGGACGCTAAGTATCGAGAAAGCGAAGGACCTCCTCGCCTACAGTCCTAAGTTTTCGATCGAAGACGGCTTTGGAAAATACCTCGATTGGTATCAAGATTTTGCGGTTTTGAGGCCAGATTTGTTTTCCCGCTAATGTTCCTCAGGTCGACCCAGAAATCAATAGTCGGTGACAGATGGCTATCGGAAACCGCAGGATTTGACTGCTTCAACGTCACCAATACAAATTTTGCATCCTCCCACCATGACTTTCCTAACGGGCTGATTACGGCAAAGCTGGACCTCTCAAATAGGGATACACCGGAGCGGATTAGGCAATTGACCGGGTTTGGTTTTCGTGCCATCACGTTCCAGGTGTTGTTGTCTGGAATGGTCGAACGGTCAATGGCGTTAGAGCGCAACTTGAATCGCGGAGGTCTGGCCATAAGTACAGCTCGAAATAGCGACCAGAAAGGAGTAGTGGACCTAGCAGCGAGGGCATTCTCTCTCGACCGATTTCATGCTGACCCTTTGATCCCAAGAAAGATTAGTGACAGGGTTAAGGGCGCCTGGGTGGAAAGCTTTTTTCGAGGCAAACGAGGTACCTCTTTGACGGTAGCCAAAGTTTCAGGAACCCTATGTGGTTTTCTCCTAACCCTGGAGTCAAGAGATGAGATTGTGATAGACCTCATCGCAGTAGACCAAAGGTTTCAAGGCCAAGGGATTGCGAGCAAATTACTCGCTCATCAAGTTGCCCTGAGAAGTGTCGACCAACTGCGAATCTCCGCTGGCACCCAACTCTCGAATCAACCATCCTTGAATTTATACCGGGCTTGGGGGCTCGAAGAGCAAAAGCAAGACGTAGTGCTCCATAGAGTCAAAGGACTCGAATGAAAATCGGTGAAGGCAATCCGGAAGACAGAATCTGCCTAGTGGCGGAGGTTGGAATTAACCACGAGGGCTCCTTGGATCGGGCCAAAGAACTCGCCTACGAGGCCGCCCTTTCAGGGGCAGATGCCGTCAAGCTTCAGACGTGTCTTCCGGAAATGTTTGCACCGTTTGGGGATCGAAAGCGACTCAAGATGCTCCAAGACTTCCATCTCTCGTTTACGGAGACCGAAAACCTGTTCTCATGGGCAGCCGACAACCGCATCCACATTTTCTCCACTCCCTTGGACTTGGAGAGCGCGGAATTCCTGGCCTCGCTCGGCACTCTCGTGAAAGTCAGTTCAGGCGACATTACCTTCGCTCCATTGCTAGAAAAACTCAAGGAACTTGAAGTCGATATTATCCTCTCGACCGGAGGGTCAACGACCGAAGAAATCTTCCAAGCACTGGAATGGTGCAGTCACGAACCGCAAACCGGGCGCTCTGGCAATGAAGTGGCGTTAATGCATTGTGTTTCTCTCTATCCTGCGCCAGTTTCGACGCTGAACTTGAGAGCTATTTCCGACATGCGTGAAGCTTTTCCTGGTCGAATAATCGGTTTCTCAGACCACAGTCTGGGCCTTGACGCCCCAGTAATTGCGGCCTCGATGGGGGCAAGAATAATTGAGAAGCACTTTACATTAGACAAGCAAACGTCAGGTTTTCGAGACCACCAGCTCGCTCTCGAGCCAGCTGAATTCGCGTCACTTCGCAGTCGCTTGGACACTGTAGAAGAATCACTTGGTTCCCCAAAAAAGGCTCCCGGCGATATTGAACAACGAGCAATAGCAGGCATTCGCAGGTCGATTTTCTTTGGCAGACGTGTCCCCAAAGGTTCCATAGTTTCGCTTGATGACCTCGCTTTTCGACGCCCGGGCGATGGAATGAGCCCTGCAGCCGCCAAAGAGCTAGTCGGTCGCCAACTGGTCGTTGACGCTGAATTCGGTACCCAAGCAGAGCCTCAAATGTTCGGTGATGTGTAAACTTTGGAGCGCCGATCCCAACCCAGTCGATCTCTCGCTAAATTCGGCTCTGACCCAAATGGTTTACGAGAAAGTGGTGCCTCGAATTGTGCGGAATAGCCGGCTACGTCGGTCCGAAGAGACTTTCGGACGACCTGGTGACTGCGTGCCTTAGCAAAATGTCGCGCAGAGGCCCGGATTCTCAAGGCGTCTCACGGCACACAGGCCCAACTGGGATGGAAATCCTTCTGCTGCACAGTCGCCTTGCCATCCTGGACTTGGACCAACGATCTAACCAACCCTTCAGAGAGGGGCCTATCGACCTTGTTTTCAACGGGGAAATCTACAATTACAAAGAGTTGGACAGAGAATTGGAGAAGTCGTCCGGAAACCGACCTCCTTCAGGGGACACCGAAGTTCTCGCAAAACTGATTGCCGCCGAAGGTGAGTCAGGACTCGTCAGGTGCGAAGGAATGTGGGGGCTTGCGTGGTATAACACGCACACAGGCAACCTCCACTTGTCGAGAGATCGATTCGGCGAAAAGCCCCTTTTCTTGTATACAGATTTAGACGGGGGTGTCTTTTTTGCCTCGCAAGTTATCTTTATCGAAGCTCTCCTGGGTCGGCGTCTCCGCCCCAATATCAGCCACGTACGCAGATTTCTGTCGAATGGCTACAAGTCCCTTTACAAGACCTCCGATACTTTTTTTGAGGGAGTGACGGAGTTGAGGGCCGGTCACATGGGAACGATAAGCCCCTCGGGACAGTTTTCTGAGTTTCCTTGGTGGCAACCAAATTTTGATGAGGCTCGAGACATGACCTTCGGCGAAGCAGTCGAAGGGTCGCGTGAGCGACTAATGAGGTCCTTAGAAATCAGATTGAGAGCTGATGTTCCGATAGCTTTCCTGCTGTCAGGAGGCATCGATTCAAATGCTTTGATTGCAATTGCTAGACGAGAGCTTGGTCTGGATGTCCACGGATTCACTATTCTGAATTCTGACCGACGCTATGACGAAGCGGATATGGTGAACTTGTCAGTCGAAGCGCTGGGCCTGAACCACACGGGTATTGACTTGGAGTATGAGGGGTTTTTTCGTCTTCTTCAGCAGCAGGTCGCGTACCATGGCGCACCAACATTCACGATTAACTCATACGCGGGATGGAGATTGTCGGAACACATCTCTAAGCAAGGATTTAAGGTCAGCATTAGTGGAATCGGCGCCGACGAGATGTTTAGTGGCTACTACGATCATCACAACGCCTACTTGGCATACGTTGCTGAACATGCCCCACTTTCCCTCCCAAAGGCAGTTGAGAACTGGAAAGCGGGCATAGGTAATTTCGTAAGGAATCCGCATCTAAAGGATCCGCTCTATCTCCACAAGTCTCCAAGTTCACGTGAGCATGTGTTCCTCGATTCTCAAGAGTTCAATGGGTGGTTGGTTCAGCCAATTGACGAGCCATTCTCGGAAACGGAATACACTGCGCCTCTTCTACGAAACAGAATGGCAAACGAGTTATTCCATGAAGCGGTGCCGGTGGTATTGCATGAAGACGACCTAAACTCAATGTTTTACTCTATTGAAAACCGATCCCCGTACTTAGATTCGACCCTTTTCGAATACTGTTCTGTCATTCCTACTGAACATCTTGTTCAGAACGGTCGCGCAAAAGCAGTGCTTCGAGAAGCAGTGAGAGGCCTTGTCCCTGACCCGATTCTAGACAACCCCAGGAAAGTTGGTTTCAACGCTCCAATAGACAGCCTGGTTGACAGAGAAAGCCGGCACGTGCTCGAGTTTCTATTAGAGGACAGCCCGATTTTTGAAATCGTAAAGAAAGAGAGTATCCAGGCGCTGCTGAGCGAACCTTCTCTTGCAAACTCGAGAAACAAATTCCTGTTCAGCTACATCAGTTCAAAAATCTTCCTCGAGGAATTTTCATAATGCTCTGGTGTAAGAGCTGCATCCTTCCTGACACCCGACCAAACCTTGTCATCGAAAATGATGGAGTCTGCAATGCATGCCATGGCCACGTGGCCAAAGGGTCCATTAACTGGGAACTGAGGAAGGCAAGTTTTGATTCTTTGGTCGAGAGCGTAACGTCCAAAAAGCATAAATCTTACGACTGCATCATTCCCGTTTCTGGGGGCAAAGACAGTACATGGCAAGTAGCTACTTGTCTAGACGCGGGGCTTAGAGTCTTGGCAGTCACCTGGCGACCCCCAGGGCGGACTGAGATTGGCCAGATGAATCTGGACAATCTCATCTCACTCGGGGTCGACCATGTTGATTTCTCGATTTCCCCAGCGGTGGAGAAAAAGTTCATGCTAGAAACGCTCAGAAAATCAGGCTCCCCAGCAATCCCGATGCATCTAGCCCTTTTCAATATCCCTCTCAGTTTTGCTGTCCGATTTGAAATCCCGCTCGTCGTTTGGGGGGAAAACTCTGCCGCAGAATATGGGAGCATTGACGGCACAGACAGCGGAGCAGACTTAAGTGAAAAATGGCTTCGACGATACGGCGTCAACGCGGGAACAACGGCCAAAGACTGGATTTCAGAGACCCTAGATGAAAAAGAACTTATTCCCTATTTTGGACCTGACTCGATTGCTTTGAAGAATGCCGATATTCGGTCGGTGTTCCTTGGGCATTACTTTCCTTGGGACCCTGAGACGACCCGTGACGTAGCTATCGCAAAAGGGTTTCAAGTCTCCGATGCGCCACGAACCGGATACTACAATTATGCAGACATCGACGATCGCTTCATCGCTGTCCACCATTGGTTTAAGTGGTTCAAATTTGGTTTCACCCGGCTTTTTGACAATCTTTCACTAGAGATTAGGAATGGGCGTCTTGCTCGGAACGACGCGATTAGACTTGTAAAGCTGGCTGGAGTCGATAGGCCTGAGCAAGATATCGAGCAGCTTTGCTCTTTTCTTGGCATAACCTCAGAGCACTTCAAAGAGATTGAGAATTCAATGAGAAACCCCAAGGTTTGGGAGAGAGACGCTGATGGTGTGTGGCGAATTCCCCAATTCCTGATTCCAGATTGGAAGTGGCAATGACTTTCCAACCCTCTATAAATTGCCCATGCATAGGCCAACGAAATACAGATGTGCTGAGCTATTCCGCTCCTCCTGTGGGAGAGACAGACTTCGGATTCTCCAAAGAAAGCTACCGCCGGTCCTTCGATGAGTGTGTTACCTGTGGGCACTATTTTGCCCGTCATGACTTGCCAGTTTCCCAGATATATGAAGCGGACTATGTCGATTCAACATACGGGAGCACCGAGGGAATGGTGACAAGACTGCAAAGAATTCTCTCTCTTCCCCCGGATAAATCGGACAACGCGTCTCGCGTGAAGAGGATTCGGGATTTTGCTTCCGCAGCAAGGCTGGAAGGCCCCTCGCAACCACATAAAGATCGTCTGCTGGACGTTGGGGCAGGGATTGGCGTGTTTCCAGCCGCTATGAAAAGCGAGGGATGGGAAATTGTTGCTATCGAACCCGACCCTCGCACTGTTGACATGCTGAGATCTGTAGTTGGGATTCAGGCGTTCCAACAAGACTTTTTGGAGCTTGACGCTGCAAAATTGGGCCGCTTCCGTTGCGTTACCTTCAACAAAGTCCTCGAACACGTCGAGGCTCCTTCCTCGCTTCTTTCACATGCTGTCAGCTTTCTTGAAGAAAGTGGTTTCATTTACGTAGAAGTGCCTGATGTTAGCGCTGCTGACAGCGGGGAGAGTAGAGAGGAATTCTTTGTTGAACACCATCACGTCTTTTCTCCTAGTTCTCTTTCTCTGCTCGTGGAGAAATCTGGGTTCGACTTGGTAAATCTGGAGAGAATTGTAGAGCCCAGTGGCAAGTTCACCCTGTGTGCCTTCATAAAAGCAAGGCCTCACAAGCGAAACAAAACAGTTGGCAATGAGTAGCGCTGTGCCCTTTGGTAGGCCGATGATTGGCGCGGCCGAGATGAAGGCCGTAGCCGAAGTGTTGTCGAAAGGCACGTTGGTGCATGGCGCTATCACTCCGGAGTTTGAGAGTGCTTTCGCTGAATTTCTCGGTGTTAGGAATGCTGTAGCAGTTTCAAGTTGCACCGCCGGGCTTCACCTTGGGCTCTTTGCAAAAGGCGTGGGACCCGGCATGAGAGTGGCTGTGCCAGCGATGACTCACGTAGCCACCGCGCATGTTGTCGAGCTCCTCGGCGCAACTCCAATATTTATCGACGTCCACCCTGAAACCGGGAACATGGATATCGAATTGCTGAGAGAAGCAGCCTTGGTCGGACTGGATGCGATACTGCCCGTGCACTACCTTGGCCTTCCATGCGATATGGAGGAAATCAAGAAAATAGCTAAGGGAGCAAACGCTGTAGTCATCGAGGACTGTGCACTCGCGCTTGGCGCAACGTATGATGACCAATCAGTGGGCGCAATCGGGGATGGCGGCGCTTTCTCTTTCTATCCGGTGAAGCACATGACCTCAATTGAAGGGGGAATGTTCACCACAAATGATGATGACTTCGCTGCATTAGTGCGAAAGAAGAGAGCCTTCGGGTATAACAAAGAGGTCAACAATCGCGTGAGGCCAGGTCTTTATGATGTCGACACGCTTGGCTTCAACTATCGGATGAGCGAAGTGGAGGCCGCTGTAGGTCTTGGTCAGTTGCCAAAAGTTCCCGGCTGGCTGGAGGAACGAGAAAGAAACTTCAACACGATTAGAGACGCAGTCAAGGAATTTGACATGATCACCATCTTTCCCGACGTACAGCCTCGCAAGCACTCCTCGCACTACTGCTTCAATTTGGTGCTCCCCCGTGATGGATCGATTAGCAGGGATAGGCTCCAGGACAGGCTTACCTCAATGGACATTGGTACATCAATCCACTACCCCTCAGCGGTGCCACTGTTCAGTTACTACCGCAAGAAGTACGCATTCTCGCGCGGTGATTTTCCGGTCGCTGAATGGCTTGCAGGAAGCACGATTTCTCTGCCCGTGGGTCCCCATCTTGGGCCAGACGGTGGAGCAACAGTTTCTCACGCAGTTAAATTGGCTCTGTCGGAGGAATTACATGGAGATTAAGGAATTTCTCCCCGCTCGCGAGTTCGCTGTTGGGATTCGAGATGTCACCCTTTCGCACGTAGCCGATGTCACCCTGAACCCTAACGAGCAGGTCACTTTCTTGACCGAAGAAGGCAGCGAGTGGGATGTAGTCCGAAAAAACTGGGGGTACTACGCGACTCCCTCTCTGGGCGGGCGACTCAAGATGAATGGGTTGCAAGCTGGCCTTACCCGCAGCATTCAAAGCGGAGCCCTCTTCATAGTCTTGGTTGATGAAAGATTTAGGCAAGAATGGGCGAAGTACTGCGCCGAAGAAGGTCAAGAGCTAGTTGCATGGCTCGATTCCCTTGATTTTTTAGACTTTTTGATTTCAACTAATCAAGGTCGGTAGTGCCAGTCTCGGTTCACTCACTCTGGTCACCGCTAGGCCGTGTGTCGACTCGAGTCACCTCTAAAAAGATAGTCATGATCTGAAAGCTTCGCTTGAAGAGTGAATCCGCGGGCGGTTAGGTAGTCTCTTATTCTGGGAAAGTCCCTCACCTCAACTA
>Ga0181561_10002867_pt1 | contig 15225 bp, 13 predicted proteins | sample 011ome_19_FD_133760 | JGI IMG/M metagenome (GOLD analysis project Ga0181561, IMG submission 133760) | Coastal salt marsh microbial communities from the Groves Creek Marsh, Skidaway Island, Georgia - 011510BT metaG (megahit assembly) | ecosystem: Environmental > Aquatic > Marine > Intertidal...
AATTCAATGAATTCAAGGGTTTATGCGCAGTCGGGTTCGCCCGAGATCGCCGGGGCGCTGAGCCGGCTGAAGAACAATCCGCGTTATCAGGGCCGGATTCTGGGCACCCATGTCAAAAGAGACAGTGGCAGATTGCTGTACGAGGTGCGGATTCTGCGTCCCGATGACCGGGTGATTCTAGTGTATATCGACCCGGAGACAGGCGGCGTGGTCGGTGATTCGGACCGCAGGCAGCTTCGCACGGTAAATCCGAACCGGAATAACCGCGGCAATCGGGGTAACCGGGATTTCGGCGTACGGCCCAACCGGCAGGACCGTGATATCCGTCGCGGGTTGCGATAAGAACATCAGATCAGGGGCAAATCCGTTGCGTATTCTCATCCTTGAAGACGATACAGAACTTGCGGATCAGATCGCGGCGATGCTGCGCGACGAGAATTTTGCCGTCGATGTGATCCACGACGGTCAGGAGGGGCTCGAATACGGCCTTGAAAATACCTATGACGGGGTGATCCTCGACCCCGGCCTGCCGACGATGGACGGGTTCAGCGTGCTGAAACGCTGGCGCGACAAGGGGCTGGCGATGCCGGTCATCGTGCTGACGGGATCGCGCAAGGAAGTCGGCGATATGAAAGAGGGCATCCGGTCGGGCGCCACGAATTATCTGACCAAGCCTGTCGATCTCGAACTGCTGCTCGACTGGGTGCGCAGTGTGGTCAATTCGGGCGGCCCGGCGGTGCGGAAGCCGGTTATCGAACACGGGCCGATCCGGATCGACACCCAGGCATTGCGGGTCTGGCTCGACGGGGCGCCGGTGAAGCTGTCGCCGTCGGAATACCGGATCCTGCATTACCTTACTGTGAACGCGGACCGCCCGGTCGCGGCCGACGAACTCGCGAAACACAATTTCGACGGCGAAACCATTAAGACGTCGAACGAAATCCCGGTCTTCATCAGCCGCCTGCGCGACAAGCTCGGCAAGAAGATGATCCAGACCGTGTTCGGTTTCGGCTACCGGCTGGCAGAGGTCGAGGATACGCCCGATACCCAGTCTCCGGACTCCGAATGAGCCGTATTGTGCCGCTACCGGCATCGCTGGTCGGCCGGATATCGCTCTGGGCGCTCTTGCTGTTTGTTGCCAGCATCCTTTTGTTCTGGGCCTTGTTCGGCGCTGCCGCGCGGGAGGTGTCGCGCGAGGTTGTCGATACAAGGCTGATCCAGTTCGCCGATCAGCTTCGCGGATACTGGGCCAGCCGCGAAGCGGGCGGCGGGCGTGCCGGGATAGACGGGGTGCCGACCCCGAACCCGGTGCTCGGCAGCCCGGATGTCGGCTGGATCTGGCAGATCTCCGAGGGCGAGGAGATCATCGACAGGTCTGCTTTGCTGCGCCTGACGGGTGTGGCCCTGAAGTCCCGGGTCACCGCGCCGGGGGCGGCGTTCACCATATCCGATGTCGTCACCCCGCTCGGCGCCATGCGCATCGCCGAGCGGATTGTGGACGAAATCCCGCCATTCAGCTCGGATGACGGCGTGCCCGAAAAGATCCGGGTTCACTATTTGGTCGGCGTGAGCGCCGAGCAGTACGCAGACTATGTCGCCCAGCACACCGCGCGGCTGCGCGACCTTTTCGTGCTGGCGCTGATACCCGTATCGCTCGCCATCCTCGGCATGCTGACAATTATCGTGCTTGCCCTGCGGCGCGACCTCGGGCGGGTTGCATCGGCGATGGACCACTATGAGGGCGGCGCGGCGGAAACCATCGAGGGCGCCCATCCCCGAGAGTTGCAGCGGCTTGTCGACCGCATGAACGGATTGCTGCTTCAGAACACGATGCTCATCGACCGCACCCGGAAATACGTCAGCAAGATCGCCCACGATATCAATCATCCGCTCGCCGTCATGAAAAACGGCCTGAGCGGCGCAGTCGATACGGCGCTTCTCGGGCGGCAGGTGGACCGCATGGCGGGGCTGGTCGACCGGTATTCCAGCCTTGCCCGGGCGATCGGGCCGGAAGGGCAGGTCCAGCGTCAGACCGATATCGCCGCCACGCTGGAGGACATCGCAGGCGGGTTCTCGATCCTGTATCGCCGCACGCCGCTGGATATTTCCTGCGTTTGCGATCCCGACCTCAAGTTCTTCGTCGCCCGCCACGACCTCGAAGCGATGGTGAGCAACCTCGTGTCCAACGCCCACAAGTTTGCCGATAAAAAAGTCGTGCTTGGTGGGGAATTGCGGGGCGGGAACCTGGTGGTGCGCGTGGAAGATGACGGTCCCGGTATCACGGCCGAACAGCGCGAAGCGGCCCTGCATTGGGGCGGCAGGCTGGACGAGGCCCCGCCGGGGACCGGGTTCGGTCTGTCCATCGTGCGCGATATCGTTGCCCTGTACGATGGCGAGATGCGGCTCGGCGATGCCGCCGCGGGCGGGCTCAGTGTCGAGATAGAGCTTCCCGGAAAACGCCGCTAGACGCTGCACAGACCGATAGTATGGCCCCGGGTCAGAGGCGTGCCGGGATCGCGGATGTCACGGGAAAGGACCCTCGGCGTTACCGGCTGGGCGGAAACGACAAAGGCCGACGGTTTCATACCGCCGGCCTTTATCCGTTTTATCCGTTCTCCGGTTTCGCCGCTTGCCGACCGCCACGGCCGCGATGTCGTCGGTCCCGGCGAACGCCGAAACCTTACTGCGCGGCCTGTACCGCCGGATCGTCGAGCAACGTCGCAATATAGAATTCGCGGCGTTTCAGGTTGCCGTAGAATTCCTCCAGGAAATTGGGGGCGACGGCACCGGTGACGACCTCGTTCGACAGCAGGGCGTCTGTCCATGCCTTCACATGCGGGAATTCGCCCAGCAGACCTGTTTTGAGAAAGCCGTCCGCAATCACGAAGCGCTGGAGAAAAGGCGCATACGCGGCATCGACGAGTGACAGCGCGGGACCGTTGAAATAGGGCCCGTCATTGCCGCGACCCACGGCGATCGCCTGTTCCAGACGCTCGACGGCCTGCGGCGCCTTGGCGAGCCCCGCTTCCATGTCTTCGCGGGTCTTCGTGTAATAGACGCCATTCAGCGCGCTGGAAAATGTCGGGACGTAGTCGGTCCAGGCGCGGTTGCGCGCGCGCAGGATCGGGTCTTCCGGGTGCAGCCGGGGCGGCACCGTTTCGTCCAGAAACTCGGCGATGGCGTTGGATTCGAAGAGGATTTCCTCATCGACCTTCAACACGGGAACCTTCCCGTGCGGCGAAATCTTCAGGAACCAGTCGGGCTTGTCCCGGAGATTGACAAATGTGACCTCGAACTCGACGTCTTTGGCGCGCATGGCAATCACGGCGCGCTGAACCCACGGTCAGGTGAACGAGCTGATCAGGTGGTACTTGGCGGTCATGAAAAACCTCCTGTTTGAATGGACGCATGGATAGTAACGCAATCCATGGGTGATTTACATAGGGACAGCGGCCGGCAGATCTTCTTCAAGGATCGAGATGTTCAGCGTGTAGGACACTTCGCCTTCCTCTTCGTCGCGGTAGAGGACGCCGACGAATTCGTCTCCGAGATACACCTCGATCGGCGCATCGGGTTTCTTCGGCGGCTGGATCCTGATTCGCGTGTTCGAAAAGGTCAGCCGGAGGTATTCCTGTACCCGTGTGATCTCATTCAACGTCATTTTGGTGCTCCGGAACTGATTTCAGCGGTTGTGCGGCAAGGGACTGCCGATTTGTGGCCCGTGGCTACTGAAAACCGGCCGGAAACGCAAGGGCGCGTGTGCGGTAAAGTGTTGCCCGCCGGGCGCAAAGTCGATAGCATCCCAAATAATACGGACGTTTCTAACGATCTGATAATTACTATATGGGAATGGAAGAATGACTCGTAAAGCAAACCAGCCTTTTGTGCGCAACGCCTGGTATATCGCCGCCTGGTCGGAAGAACTCGATAACGGCATTCTCTCGCGGACCATCATGAACCAGCCGATGGTTATTTACCGGGATGCCGAGGGCAAGGTAGGCGCGCTGGAAGATCGCTGCTGCCATCGCGGTGCGCCGCTGACCCACGGGCATGTCTCCGAAATGGGACTGCAATGCGGTTATCACGGCCTTACTTTTGATACGACCGGCAAATGCGTCGATATCCCGGGTCAGAAAAACATTCCGCCGCAGGCGCATGTCCAGGCGTTTCCGATGGTGGAACGCAACGAAATCCTGTGGATCTGGATGGGCGATCCGGCGCTCGCCGACGACACCAAGATCGTCGACTACGCCTATCACGACGACAAGGAAAACTGGCCTCACATGAAGTCCATGTTCCAGATCAAGTCGAACTACATGCTGATGATCGACAATCTTATGGATCTGACGCATCTCGGTTATGTTCATAACAAAACGATCGGCGGCAATCCGCTGAACCATGTCGGCGCCGAGATGAATGCCCGGCAGACCGAAAACGGCGCCTATTTCATTCGCTGGATGATGGATCACGAGCCGCCGCCGACATACCGCAAGGGCGGCCAGTTCACCGGCCTCGTCGACCGCTGGCAGGAATTCGAATATGTCGGGCCGAGCGTCGTGCTCCAGTGGTCCGGTGCGCTCGAAAAGGGCAAGGGCGCCCGGGAAAACCGCGAACAGGACGGTTTCCACCTGCGCATTCTGCATGCGGCGACGCCGGAAACCGATACGACCTTCCATTATTTCTGGTCGGCGGCGAACGGGTACCGGCAGGACGATCCGGCGGCGACGCAGGAACTGTACGACGAGATCTATCCGACGTTCATCGAGGACAAGGTCATCATGGAAGCCCAGCAGGATCGCATCAACCTGAACCCCGAGCGCGACCTGGTCGAAATCCATGCCGATGGCGCGCTGGCGCTGGCCCGCCTCTCGCTCGACAAGATGATTGCCGAGGATCAGGCGAGCATGGCGCAGGCTGCCGAATAGCCGGTCTGCATACAGCGACTTTGGAAGCGGCGGGGACATTCCCCGCCGTTTTCTTTTTGCGGGACGCTGTTCTACCCTCGACGCCATAACGACATACCGGAACCCGAAGGAACGCCCCATGGAAATCGCCCTGTTCATATTCGACAAGATGACCCCGCTGGACGCGGTCGGCCCGCTGGAAGTGATCGGCCGGGTGCCGGGGGCAACGGTCAAAATCGTCGGCAAGACGGCCGGGCCGGTGCGGGCCGGGCATCTGGGACTGACCGCCGATTACGCGATGGCCGATGTGATGTCGCCGGATATCCTGCTCATCCCCGGCGCGGCAGATATGAGCCACATCACGTCTGACACCGAAATCCTCGACTGGGTACGCGCGGTGGATGCGGCCACGACCTGGACGACATCGGTCTGCACCGGTGCGCTGGTCCTGGGTGCCGCGGGGCTGTTGCAGGGCAAGCGGACGACGACCCACTGGTCCGCCGTCAAACAGCTCGAGGGCTATGGCGCGATTGTCACCGACCGGCGCGTCGTCACCGACGGCAAGATCATGACCGGGGCAGGGGTGTCCGCCGGGATCGATATGGCGCTGACGCTGCTGGCGGAAGTGGCCGGTGAAGATCACGCGCAGTTCGTGCAGTTGATGACCGAGTACGACCCGCAGCCGCCATTTGATTCCGGCTCGCTCGCCAAGGCACCCGACGCCATCCGCGACCGGGCGCTGGCGCTGTTCGCCTAAGCCGGTATATCAGGGAAAATAGTTGCCCCCAGGCCGGGGGCCAGAACCCCGGCGGTTCCCCGTATCCTCGCCGCCGAAGTACTGGATCCCGGGACAGGCCCGGGATGACAGGCAGGTATATGCGGACCAAAAGGCCCCGGCAGTTTCCCGCCGGGGCCTGTGTCGTCGGGTCTCAACAACCCTTACTTCGGGATGGACCCCTGAATGCCCTGGACATACCAGTCCATGGCGGCGAGCTCGTCATTGGTCATGGTCTTGCCCGCGGGGACGCGGACCTTGCCGGACTGATCCCTGATCGGGCCGGTGAAGGGATGGAACGTCTTCGCCTTCATGCCGGCCATGTGTTTCTTGGCTTCGGCGACGACATTGGCGGGGATCTTTTCGTTGAACGACGGAATGCGGATGGTGTCGTCATCCATGCCGCCCCAGTAGTTCTCCGGCTTCCAGGTGCCGTCCATGACCCGCTGCACCGATTTGATGTAGTGGTTGCCCCAGTCATTGACGACCGAGAGCAGGTGGGCGTTGGGGCCGAAATGCGACATGTCGGATGCCTGTCCCACGGCCCACTTGCCGCGTTTTTCGGCGGCCTGCATGGCGGCCGGGCTGTCGGTGTGCTGGATGATGACGTCGACGCCCTGATCCATCATGACCTCGGCGGCGGAGCGTTCCTTGCCGGGATCGAACCAGGTGTTGACCCAGATGATCTTAAGCTCGGCCTTCGGGTTCGCTTTCTGCATGCCGAGCATGACCGCGTTGATGTCGCGGAGGACCTCGGGGATCGGGAACGACGCGATATAGCCGATCTTGGCGGTCTTGCTGACGCTGGCGGCAACGAAGCCGGAGATATACCGACCTTCATAGGTGACCGACAGATAGGTGCCGAGGTTCTTTGCGCGCTTGTAACCGGTGGCGTGCTCGAACGTTACTTTCGGGAACTGCTTGGCGACCTTGACGGTCGGGTTCATGAAGCCGAACGAGGTGGTGAAAATGACCTGGTGGCCGGTGCTCGCCAGCTTGCGGATCACGCGCTCGGCATCGGCGCCTTCGGGCACGTTTTCGACATAGGTGGTTTCGACCTTGCCGCCGAAATGCTTTTCCAGCGCGAGGCGGCCCTGGTCGTGCTGGTAGCTCCAGCCGTGGTCGCCGATGGGGCCGACATAGACGAAGCCGACTTTCATCGGATCGGCCGCCTGTGCGCCGCCGACGGTAAACATCGCAGCCGCCGCAACGGCGGCAAAGCGCATGAGATCGCGTCTTTTCATGAATATTCTCCCTGCCTTTCGCGCGCGGTCCGGAAAGGCCAATAAATCGATAAAGTGACTACGTGCCGATCATATGGATACCTACCGCAGTGCACAACGAGCGCGTCGATTCGGTTGTGGATAATTATGAGAGTCCCAGCGCGTCTTTTATTTCCCTCAGGCGCCTTTGCAGCGTCGTCTCGTCGTAAGCGACGGCGGCGCTGTGCCCCCAGACCGGGCCCGGCCAGGCGGGATCGCCCGTATTGCGGGCGACGATGTGGACATGAAGCTGTCGCACGATATTACCGAGCGCGCCCGTGTTGATCTTTTCCGGCTGGTACAGGCCCGCCAGCGCATCGCCTGCCGCCGCGATCTCCGCCATCAGCCGGGACTGGTCCGCGGCAGACAGGTCGGATATCTCCACCAGGTCCGGCTGTGCCGGGATCAGGATCAGCCAGGGATAGCGGGCATCGCGCATCAGCAGCACGCGGCACAGGCCGAGCATGCCGACGCTTTCGGTATCGGCGGCGAGGCGCGGATCGAGTTCGAACGTGGTCATATAAAATCAACTCCCCGGAATTCTGCCGGCTCAGGCGGCGGTACAGGCGATTGTACAGGTCCAACGGACCGGCAGGCGAGGCCCTATTCGGATCTGCCGTCTACCGAAAACGACAAATCTGCAAAACAACCCCATGCACCCGAAGGGAAGGTGGCAATGCGGGCGCCGTCTATGGCGATATATTGATCCTACAGGCTCAATTTTTGTCTCCGATTATGTGGTCACCGATCCGGTTTGCGGGGATGCTCCAGCTTCCGATTTACAGAGCCTGATTAGCACGAATAAGAACAAAAAGCGAACATTCTGGCCTAACATTCTACGGTTCTTCGTCTTTCGGTGCGTTGTGATGACGTTCCCGCGGAGGTTTGGGCGCACCCGAAGCCGCATCGACTGAGGACAGCGTTATCGGGCTCGTCGGCGGGGGACTGTGAGGACATCTCTGTCAGCAATGCGAAGAACTTCTTCCACCACACTGCCCAGGAAAAATTTACCAACACCGGTGCGGCCATGGGTGCCGACAACGATCAATTCCGCAGACAATCTGCTGGCTACAGCACAGATGGTATCGGCAAACGACCCATCCATTGGCGCGAGTACTGCCTCAACGGGATTGAAATGGTTTGCCTTCAAAAAATTACTCAGTTCACCTGAAGCCCGCTCCTTCTCATCTGCGATATAGTCCGTTATCTGGTCCTCGCTGGACGAGGCACGGCGCATGAGGCCTGATGCAGGCGCATCGAACACATGAATCACCGAAATGGCAGTCTTTTTCTCAAGGCCCAGTTCTCCGACGGCACGCAGGACTTCGGCCGAACAATCCGACAGATCGACCGCGACAAGAACGCGCCGATAATGTCCGGCAGGAACACCATTAGACATCAAAACGGGGAGCCGGCTTTTCCGGATCGTCCGCTCGGCTGTCGTGCCGATGAACACATCCTTCAATGCCTCGCGCCGGTGGGGCCCGATCACAACAAGGTCTGCATCAATACTTTCAGCTATTTGACCGACGCCTTCGAAGGCCTCGCCCAACACGACGCTGAAATCACACTCGAGACCGTCTACGTCGCGGATCGACCCTGACTGCTCTGACAAGAGATCGGTCGCAATTTTCTGCTCGGCCTTTACCAGGCGGCGCGGTTGGTCGTCATCGACGACATGAACAAGTAACAATGACGCACCGATATCTTTAGCCAACAACGTGGCACGACGAATCGCACGGTCAGACCGCTCCGAAAAGTCCGTCGCCACAACGATTTTCCGCATTCGTTCGCTTTCCATACTGGCAGCCGCCATTTTGCCCAACATGAGAGAACTGGCCGCGCTCAGCAGCTCCAAGTTCTGATACAAAAATACCAATGATTGTCGAATACGACGAACTCATAGCCACTCGGGCAACATATTTGAGAACGCAAGAACATGCAGATCAACGACAAACAGCGCGAGATCGCATGGCAGAGTAGGTCCGGACAGGACGCGATATCCGCCTTAAGCACACGGGCCAGCGGCCTCAGCGATGACGCCGCGAAAGAACGTCTCGCGAAGCACGGGCCCAACCGCCTGCCCTCGCCGACCAAACAGAATCCGATCCTCCGTTTTCTCTTTCATTTCAATAACATCCTGATTTACGTGCTGATCGGCTCGGCTGTTATTACGGCGAGCCTCGGTCATTATATTGATACCGGGGTTATTCTCGTCGTAGTTAGCGCCAACGCGGTCATCGGATTCATTCAGGAAGGGCGTGCCGAGCAGGCAATGGATGCCATTCGGGAGATGCTCGCCCCCCGCACCTCCGTCCTTCGGAACGGCAGACGGATCACCATCGACACCGCCGACGTCGTCCCCGGGGATATCGTCCTGCTGGAAGCCGGCGAAAAGGTACCTGCCGACCTGCGCCTGCTGGAGGCGAGCGGTCTGCGCATTGAGGAAGCCATTCTGACAGGCGAGTCCGTCCCAGTTGAAAAAACGGCCAAGCCCGTAGCGGAGGGCTCCGCTCTCGGCGATCGCGCATCCATGGCCTATAGCGGCACACTGGTCGCTGGCGGTGCCGGCCGCGGTGTCGTGATCGGGACCGGCGGTGAAACGCAGATCGGTCGCATCAGCGGTATGTTGGCGGAGGTCGAGATGCTGACGACACCGCTGGTCCGCCAGATGAACGGTTTCGCCCGCTGGCTCACCATCTTCATCCTGCTTGTTGCAGGCGTGATACTCGCCTACGGCTATTTTGTCGGGCACGCTCCCTTTGCCGAGCTTTTCATGGCGGTTGTGGGCCTTTCCGTGGCCGCAATACCCGAAGGCCTGCCCGCGGTCCTTACAATCACCCTTGCGATCGGCGTACAGGCCATGGCTCGGCGAAACGCAATCGTCCGCCGCCTGCCTGCTATCGAGACGCTTGGTTCGGTTTCGGTCATTTGCAGTGACAAGACAGGGACACTGACCCGGAACGAAATGATGGTGGCGACAGTTATGTCAGGTTCCCAGGTCTTATCGGTCGACGGGATCGGTTACGCACCGGAGGGCACCATTCGGACCGGCGAGGCCATGCACGATACCGCCGGCAACGATAATCTACAGGAGATCGGTCGGGCCTGCGCCCTGTGCAACGACGCTATGCTCCATGCCCATGAGACGGGCTGGCGCGTTGAGGGTGACCCCATGGAAGGGGCCTTGCTGTCGCTGGCCGGCAAGATCACGGGAAGAGGGAACGAGGCATTTGCGGACTGGACGCGCACGGACACCATCCCCTTCGATGCAAGCCACCGCTACATGGCTGTCCTGCACCACGACCATGAAGGACATGGCCGCATCAATGTGAAAGGCGCCCCGGAACGCATCATCCAGATGTGCGCAAATCAGCGCGGACCGGATGGAAATGCCATACCGCTCGACGCGGGTTACTGGCACACCCGGATTGAGGCCATAGCCGCGCAGGGCCAACGCGTCCTTGCTCTCGCGACGCGTTCCGTCCCTCAGGCGCATGTCGTCTTGAATACCGCAGATCTGGACGGCAAGCTGACGCTTATCGGGCTGGTCGGCCTCATTGATCCACCGCGCAACGAAGCTATTACCGCCGTCGCCGAGTGCTATCAGGCAGGCATCCGCGTGAAGATGATCACGGGTGACCACGCCGGCACGGCACGCGCCATAGGAAAACAAATCGGACTGCAGAATACCGAGCGGGTTCTGACCGGCACAGACCTTGACGACATGGATGATGTGCAGCTTGCCGCCGTGGTCGTGGATACGGATATTTTTGCTCGCACCAGCCCTGAACATAAGCTGCGCCTGGTAATGGCGCTCCAGTCTCATGGTCTTACCGTCGCGATGACCGGCGACGGTGTGAATGATGCACCGGCACTCAAGCGCGCCGACGCCGGTATCGCGATGGGTCGGAAAGGCAGCGAAGCGGCCAAGGAAGCGGCCGAATTGGTCCTTGCCGATGACAACTTTGCCTCGATTGCTGCCGCGGTGCGTGAAGGACGCACGGTTTACGACAACATCAAGAAAGTGATCAGCTGGACACTCCCCACCAACGCGGGCGAGTCCATGACCATCGTCATTGCCCTGTTTTTCGGGATGGCCTTACCGGTAACAGCGGTGCAGATACTCTGGATAAACCTCATCACGGGCGTTACGCTCGGTCTCGCCCTGGCATTCGAGCCGACAGAAGAGAACACCATGCGGCGACCGCCGAGGCCGCGCAGCGCACCGATACTGACGGGCGCGCTGATCTGGCATGTGGTCTTCGTTTCGGTGCTGTTCGCCTCCGCCGTATTTGGCATCTATTCGTATGGAATCGACAAGGGGCATACTCCGGAGCTGGCGCGCACCATGGCACTTAATACGCTGGTAGTGCTGGAAATTTTCCACCTGTTCTTCATCCGCAATATATATGGCACGTCGCTGACTGGAGAGCGATACGCGGTACGCGTGTCGTGTGGATGACCGTCGTGGCGGTGACAGCCGCGCAGTTCGCTATCACCTATGTCACGCCGCTACAGCAGATATTCGATACCCGTGCCGTACCGTTTGCCGACGGCGTCCTGATTATCGCCGTCGGCGCAATATTCTTCGCCATTATCGAGGTGGAGAAACAGTTGAGGCTAATCTTCCGCCGGGTCGAAGAAACCACGGCCTGAGCAAGACTACAGCGCATTTATTCCCGGCGGCGGGCCGGAGTCAGGAGGCAAGCTTTGCGAAAAGCACCGGACCGATCGCCAGTGCGACCGCGACGCCAAGAAAGCGGCGTCTGCGTCTTCGGTCCTGGCGCGACGCGACGCCGCTGGAATAGTCGAAGCGCTCGTAGACTATCTTTTCCATCGGCATGCCGAGGTCGAGCAAAGCGTCCGAGACGGCGGTGACCATGGGGCCGGGGCCGCAGATCAGCGCTGTGGTCCGTGCCGGATCGAGCCCCGCGAGCATCCCGCTGAGCCGGTCCCGGTCCAGCCGCCCGATCAGGTGATCCCAGTCCGGACCGCCCGTTTCGCTGAGCAGCGTCACTTCCAGGTCGAGACAAGCCTGCGCCGCCGCGATCTCGGCCAGGCAGGCGAAATTTTCAGGCTGCCCCGCCGCGTAGCCGAGGCGGACCGGACGCGTGTCGCCGCGCGCCAGAAGGTCGCGCAGCAGGCCCATGACCGGGGCAATTCCGACGCCTCCCGCCAGCAGCAGAATGCCGTCGCTCCCATGCTCTTCCAGCGTGAAATCGCCGTAGGGACCATCGATGCCGATTTTCATGCCGGGGGGAAGGCTGCCGATCTGTCCGGTAAAATCCCCCGCTTCCTTGACAATAAGACTGAGCCCCGGCCTGGTCGGGCTGCCCGCAATCGAGAACGGGTGGTCGAAAAGCGGAAAGCGCCGCGTCCCCGCGGTCATCCAGACGAACTGCCCGGCGCGATAGCGGAGCGGTGGGGTCCCCGGCGCGGGCCGGATATCCAGTTCCCAAAGGCGGTCGGCAAGTTTCGTCACTGATTCCAGCCGCCAGGGGCGCCGGTGCAGATTCAGCCAGCGCCAGCCGTAAAGCGCCACCATGACCGCGATAACCGCGCCGCCTACCACCCACCAGTATGCCTGTACGGCACCCGTGGCGCTGAATCGTCCCGCCGCCGCTGCATGGTGCAGGCCGCCGCCGACCGCGACCAGGGCGAGGATCACATGGGCCGCGCGCCAGTGCTCGTAGCGCCAGGGCACCAGCTGGCGAATCGTCGAACTGGCCAGAAGCAGTGTCAGTGCGGCAAGGGAGACAACGCCGCTGCGGTAGCGGGGCAGCGTCAGATAGGCAAGCAGCCGTTCCGCCCCGAGGTCCGGGTTCTCAAGCCATGTCGGCAGGACATACGCCAGCGGATGCAGGACCAGCGCGAGAAGAATCCACCAGACGGCGATCTTGTGGAAAGCCATGATCTTGTCGATTCCGAGATGCCCGGACACGATCTCGAACCGACCCGAGGTCACGAACTGCACCGCCATCGCGCCGAGCCCGATCATGCCAAGAGCCGCTGCCGCCAGTTCCCACGAATCCCCGGGAGCGACGCGCCGCATCGCGGCGAAGCCGAGCGGCACCAGGCAGAACGCGACATAGAGCAGGGCGAGGGTCGATGCCGGAAGCCGCCGGGGGCGTGTTCCGTCGGGCCTGCCGAAGCTGCGGTCGGTCATGTAAATGTACCTCGACGTTCAGGTAATGCATCGCCGACCATTCGGAGCGGCGAACGTTCAATCTTGATGCAAATCTATTTCAGATCGGATGGTCATGCTAGGTTTGCGCGGCAGGAAGAAGGCTTGGAGAACGACAGATGCAGATCTTTCGCGGGCTTTTCGGGTTGATCGGACTTGTCGCCCCGATGCTGCTTTTTTCGCCCGGTGCGGCTGCGGACGACCGGCTGACCGTGCCGGTTGAGGCATGGCGCACCAGCCCGCACGGCGATTATCACTCCCGCTCCTTCACCTACTGGAACAAGGACGGAGCGGTTCCGGCGGTGTGCGCGGCCTGTCATTCCGGACCCGGCTTCATCGATTTCCTCGGCGCCGATGGCAGCCCGGCCTTCGCCGTCAACCGGCCCGCACCGATCAATTCCCCGGTCGGGTGCGCTTCCTGCCACACCGCGGCAGCCCATGCGCTGGACAGCGTGCGGTTCCCGTCGGGCGTGCAGGTGGACGGGCTCGGGACATCGGCTGTCTGCAATGTCTGCCATCAGGGACGCCAGTCCGGCGATGCCGTGACCGCCGCGACCGCCGGCCGCGACGAAGACGGGGGCTCGGCGGAGTTGTCTTTCATCAACGTTCACTACGGCGTGGCCGCGACGGTCATGCAGGGATCGGCCGTGCGCGGGGCTTTCCAGTACCCCGGACGCAGCTACGCCGGCCGTTTCGCCCATGTCCCGAGCGCCGCCACCTGTGCGTCCTGCCATGACGTACATTCGACGCGGGTGGAAGTGCAGGGCTGCCTGAGCTGTCATCAGGGTGTCGGGGATGTCCGCGCCATCCGGACCCAGCACGCGGATTTCGACGGGGACGGGACGACGCACGGGGGCATCCATGGCGAGATCGTCGGTCTGCATGAAGCCCTCTACCGGGCCATCCAGGCCTACGCGACCCGCGTAGCCGGGGCGCCTATCGGCTACGCGCCGGGCCGGTTTCCCTACTTTTTCCATGACACAGACGGAGACGGTCAAATCTCCACCGAAGAAGCGGCAAGGCCTAATCGCTATGCAAGCTGGACGCCGAGACTGCTGAAGGCGGCCTATAACTACCAGTTTGTTGCCAAGGATCCCGGCACCTACACGCACAACCCGACCTATGCAATGCAGGTGCTCTATGACAGCCTCGAGAGTCTGTCGGTGCGCGTCGACGTGGACATGCGCGCCCTGCGCCGCCCCTGATCGCCACCCCTGACCGCGCCGACCGACTGCCCGGCCCGCTGCCGAAAACGACAAATCTGCAAAACAACCCCATGCACCCGAAGGGAAGGCGGCAATGCGGGCGCCGGCGGGAACATTGTATGCGTTTTCCTTCTGCGTTTGCCGGGCGCACCTCACCGGTTCGCGCGTGACGGTGTCGCGCGCGTTCCAGCCGGTGGACCCGGGATTTCGATGTGCGGTCAGGCTATCATAGTTAAGAACAAAAAGCGAACATAAGGCGGTCTTTTCATCCATTGATGCTGCGCACCACCCTTATCCGTCTCAACCCCGGTTGCTTTGACAGGGCCGTCCACTAGATTGTCCGCACACATTCTCAGGGTAGATGCATGGACGACGGGCTCACTTCCGGCGCCGCGCGCGGGACCGCCGCCGGGACGGCCGGACAATCTGTCTTCGCCAGCGTGGCGGAGATTCTGGCGCTCCGGCCGTTGTTTCACAGGACGACATCGGGCAGGGCGGTGACCTGGCAACTTTCGGACGTTGTCCTGGAATTCCTATGGGACAACGCCCGGCCGGGCATGAAGACAATCGAGACCGGCGCCGGCGTCAGCACGATCGTCTTCGCGCTCCGCGGCTGCAGCCACACCGTCATCACACCCGACCTCGGACAGGTCGAGCGCATCCGGGCCTTTTCCGCCGAACACGGCATTTCCCTCGACGCGGTAACCTTCATCACCGGACCGTCGCAGGACCTTCTTCCGTCCCTCGACCTGTCGGACCTGGAAATTGCGCTCGTCGACGGCTCGCACTCTTTTCCCGTCGCCTTCATCGATTACTACTATATCGGCCGGCGCCTGCGGACGGGCGGCATCATGGTCGTCGACAACACGAATATCTGGACAGGCCACATCCT
>Ga0181561_10002871_pt1 | contig 15209 bp, 8 predicted proteins | sample 011ome_19_FD_133760 | JGI IMG/M metagenome (GOLD analysis project Ga0181561, IMG submission 133760) | Coastal salt marsh microbial communities from the Groves Creek Marsh, Skidaway Island, Georgia - 011510BT metaG (megahit assembly) | ecosystem: Environmental > Aquatic > Marine > Intertidal zone...
ACGTGTTCGCGAGCGCGACGTCGACGACGTAATGGCACGCGGCGGCGAACGCGCCGCCGAGGAAGAACGCGGACGCGAACGCCGTGTGCGTCTTTCGATGCACGTGCGACGGCGCCGCGCAGACGCCGAGCGCGCCGACGAGGGAGACGAAGTGCAGCGCGAACGCGAGGCGCTCGACGTCCTTGGCGCGCTCGGACGCGTCCTCGGTCCTCGTCTTCTCTCGGAGCTGCGCGCGGCGAAGGTCGAGCTCGAGCTTCCGCGCGAAGACGGCGAACGCGAACGGGACGACGCCGACGGAGAGGAGGAAGCTTCCGATCGTCCGCGCGGGCTCGTGCGATATGGACGCGCTCAGGAACAGACAAGGCCATCGGAGCCGGTGCGACGGAGGCGTCAGCGCGCTCGCCGCGATCGGGTACGTCACGAGGAACGTGCTCGCGATGACCGCGATCGCGGTCAACAGCACGCGACGCGCGTGCGGCGATCGCTGGAAATGCCGCGTCGGCATGGCGGCGACGACGCGATCCGCACGCGGCGAGTTCCCGCGCGCTGCGGAGTCGCCCGATGTCAACATCTACGCGCGCCGCCAGGCCGTGAATTTTAGAGAAGATCCGCGCTCGAAGATGAAGATTTTTTTTCCGACATTACTGACGCGAGTCGCACTCGTCCAGTCTCTTCTTCTGACTAAGCTTATCGTCACAACGGGACGTCCATCATCTCTCCCTCGCCGCCCGTCGCGCCCTCGGACGCGCCCTCGTTCGCGACGAACACGCCGTCGTCGCCGAACGTCCCCCCGTGCTCGGGCTGACCCGCGATCCAGGATCCGTCCCTCGAATAATAGCCCTCCACGAACTCCCCGCCCTCGGTAAAATACCCGCACAGCCACCCTCGCGTCGCGTCGGTGTACCCGCCCGGGAACGCGCCCGTCGTCCACTCCCCGCGCTCGTTCCAGTACCCCGTCGGCGGCTGCCCGGACTTCCAGACGCCTTCGCCGTCGTAGTACCCCTCGGTGAAGACGCCTTCGGAGTCGTAGAACCCGCTCTTCCACGCGCCCGTCGACTCGTCGTAGAAGCCGCCGGGGAAAGCGCCGAGTTGCCACTCCCCGCGCGCGTTCCAGTACCCTTCGCCGCTCTGCCGCTGCTCGCCCTGCTGCCGCCGCGACGGTTCAGATTCTGGTTCGCGGTAATCCGAAACGGCAGCGGCGGCGGCGGCGGCGGGCGGGACCGACGACGTCGACCCCGCCGACTCCGGCCCGGCCGCGCGCGGGGAACCGTCCGCGTCCGCGTCCGCGTCGCTCCCCGTCCCCGTCCCCGGCCCCGTCCCCGGCCCCGTCCCCGTCCCCGGCGCGAACGGCGCGACGCGCGCGAGCCTATCCGCGAGCGCGTCCGTCCCCGTCGCGCCTCCTCCTCCTCCTCCGACGTCGTCGGCCGCGACCGCGTCTGCGTCCGCGACCTCGAGCGTCGCGAGGACGCCGTCGTCCGTCTCCGTCGGGTCCGCCTCCGACGCCGAGGGCGGCGGCGGCGGCGGCGCCTCGCCGCTCTCCGGCTCCGGCGCGAGCGACGCGTCCGACGGCGGCGTCGGACGATTGGGCGCGCGCGCGGGCGGCGCGTCGTCGTCCGGGAGGTCGAACCCGCCCGCCTCCGCGGCTTCGCGTCGAGGGCTCTCCGGCACCGCCGCGATCGGGGACGCGTCCGGGACCATCATCGATATCGTCGGCTTCGACGCGCCCGCCGCGCCGGGAAGGAGCCCGGGCGGCATCGTGCCGGGCGGGAGTAGACCCGCCGCGTCGTACGGCGCGCTCGCGACGGGCGCGCTCGTGGAACTGAACGTGTCGACGTACCGCGACCGCACGCCGCCGGAGGTGGGCGCGCGCATGCTGAAAGAGTTCGGCGACGGGGCGCCGCCGCCGCCGCCGCCGCCTCCCGGGGGCGTGCCGAGGGGCATCCCCACGAAACCGCTCGCGTCGGGGGCGCTCTGCGGAGTCGCCGCGCCGCCGCCGCCGAACGACGTCGGCGGCGGCGGCGGCGGCCCGGAGTCGACGTCGTCTTCCTTGCCCGGCTCCACCCACCGTCCTAATTTTTCGTCGTAATACATCGTGTTCTCCTCGCCGAGCTTCGCCTGGTTCTTCGGCTTGGGCATCACCGCGCCCATGACGCCGCTGACGGACCGCCACAGAGACATCTTCGGCGCCGCGGACGATCGCGACGCGGAGCTGTCCACGGAGTCCGTGGACGGATTGCGACTGTGCGCGCTCGGGTTCCGGCTGTGCGTCGCCTCCCGCTGCGACTGCGACTGCGACTGCTGCTGCGGCTGCGGCTGAGACTGCGGCGGTTGCGGTTGCGCCTGGTACCCCCCCGCGTGCGCCCCTCCGCCGCCGTTCTGCTGATACGCCCCGTGAAACTGCTGCTGCGCGTGCGGCGTATACTGCTCGTACTGCGCGCCGCCCGACCCGCCGCCGCCGCCGCCGCCCTCGTCCCCGAACACCGCGCTCACGCCGCGGTCCAGAATCTTCGTGAACCCCCCGAACACGCTCTTCCCGACGGCGTGTAACACCCCGCCCTTCCCGCCCAGGTGGCCCCGCAGACGGTGCTCCAACTCCCCGCACGTCGCCGCGAGCCGGTACACGTCGCATTCGACGCACTGTCGATGATCCAGCGCCTTGCACGCCTTCGCCACGGCTTCCACGTACGCGAGCGCGTCCTTGGCCTTGCCGAGCTCTGAGGGTCGTTCCATACGAGCGAACGTCGGGGTGGAGTTGAACGGCGTCAGTCGGAGTTGATAGGCTTCGAGGGCGGGGATTGAAAGCGAGGGGTGGGCGGAGAGAGAGGACGGCAAAAGTCCTTAAGGAACGACGTTCACCACGCCGACGCGGTCGTATGGGGACCAGTGTATAGAACGCACCCGAGAGCGTCGCCGCGTGCGCCAACTTGTACGGCTGAAACGCCGCGAGGACGCGCTGCGGGTTCGCCGAAGAAAGCGCGTGCTCCAGAAGTTCCGTGCGCTGCACCGCGGCGGGGGTGACGTACGTCCGCGGCCGCGCCCTGTGGTCCGCGCCGAGGAGGCACACGCGCGAGCTCGGGTGGAACGCTCCGGGGTGGCATCCGGCGAGAACGTACGCGACGTGCGCGGCGTGCGGGGACCGGCGTCGGCGCCACAACGCGTCGCCGAGCGCGGCGATCACGGGCTCGTCCCCTCGCGCGCGGTTCGCGGCGAGGATCGCGAGGTTCTCGCGCCAGCGCGGGAGGAGACCGAGCGCGTCGGCGGCGTTTGGATCGCCGGCGAAGGCGAAGGCGGCGGCGGAGGAGGAGGAGGATCCAGACGCGTCCCCGGTCCCAGCCCCGGCTCCGGGCGTCGCCGCGCCGCCGTCGACGTCGCCGCCGACGAGTTCCCCCGGCGCGCCCGCGAGCACGAGCTCGAGCGTGTGCAGCGGCGACCCGGCGACGCACTCGGCTCTCGCCATCGCGGCCGCGGTCGCCGCGAAGTGCGGCTCGCCCATGTGCGACGCGAGCAAGAGCGCGTGCGCCCAGAGACCGGCGGCGCGCGCGCGTTCGAGCGCTGCCGCGCGTTCGCCGCCGAGGAGAAGCCTCTCCACCTCCGCCGTCGCCGCCGACGTCGCGGCGGCGTCCGCGGGCGGCTGCGCGACGCCGGGGCCGACGCGCGCGTCGTGCGGATGATACTCTCCGACGAGCAGCGCTCTGAGTTCCGCGGTCGCGGTCGCGCCTCTCGGGTCCGACCCCGTCGGGTCTGACCCCGCGGGAACGGTGAGCGGCCCTCGGCGCGCGCACATCGCCCGCAGAAGCGCCCACAGAAGCGCCGCGCCCTCGGGGTCGCCCTCGCCGCCGCCGCCGCCGACGACGAACCCGGCGCCGGTCGTCGACGTCGACGCGTGCGAACCCCCGGAGTGGACGCTGTCCTCGTCCTCGCCCGCGGTCGCGGCCGCGGCGCGCGCGTCGGCGAACTTGGTCAGCGCGCTCGACGACGCGTTTCGCGTCATCGGCCCGGGCGTCGGCGCGCGCGTCACGGCGTCGAGCCACGCGCCGCCGGGGCCGAGCCGCGATGCCGACGGGAACGCCGGGTCGGAGCCGGGCCCCGCCGCCATCGCGGGGCCCACGGCGTCGCGTATTAAATCGCAGAGGCGTTTGATTCGGAGGTGCCCGGGCGGCGCGCCGCCGCCGCCGGCGACGTCCCCGCCGGGATACCCCGGGGACGAGAGCACCAGCTTCCCGCCGAAACCGAACCCGATCCCGACGCACGGCGGGCGGCCGTGGGTCGACCGCGGCGTCCCCGCGTCCCCGGTCGCGTGCGAGGACCCGCCGGTGTTGTACGCGGAGAAGTCGCCGCCGTCGTGCGACGTGGACGCGTACGCCGCCGCCGACGGCGCGTCGTCGTCTCCGCGCGCGCGTCCTCGCGACGGAAGCCGCGTCGGCGCCGTTGACGCCCACCCACCCCCGCCGGCGCCCGACGCGTCGCCGTACGCGCCGCCGCCACCGGACATCCCGAAATCGTCGTACGCGGCCTGAACGACCGCGGGCGACGACGACGGCTGCTGTTGCGAGTACTGTTGCGCGTAGTGCGATTGCGGCGGCGGCGGCGGCGCCCACGGCTGCTGCCGCTGCGACTCGTACCCGTACTGCTGCGACGACGACGACGACGCGCCGCCGCCGTACGCGGAATACTGCGACGGCGGCGTCGACGTCGCGGACGTGTACTCCGCGGACGCTTCCCTGCGCTGCGGCGGGAGCGTCGCCGCGGGTTGGTCGTGGGCGTACGACGCGTTCGCTCTCGTCGGATCCTCCCCCGCGACCGCCGCCGCCGCCGGGACGGAGGGGATCATAAACTGCGGCGGCGCCGGCGGCGGCGCGGCCGGCTGCGGCGCGGGCGCGGGCGCGGCATACCCAGCGCCGTACGCGGACTCCGAGGGCGGCGGCGCGGGCGCGTACGACGCCTCGCCGTACGCGGGAGACACGGGCGCGGCCGCGGGCGCGTACTCGTACGCCGGCGTCGGCTGCGGCTGCTGCTGCGACTGCGCGTACGCGCCGTACGCGCCGACGACGGGCGCGGCGGCCTCATACGACGGCGGCGCCTCCGGCGGCGGCGGCGGCGGCACGAACGCGGACGGCGGCGGCGGCGCGTACGCGTCCGACTCGCGCGCCGCCTTCGCCGCCGCCGCCGCGTTCGCCGCCGCCGTCCTCGGCGTCTCGACGGTCTCGTCGACACGCGGCACCATGAACGTCGTCGGCGCCGTATTCAGCGGCGTCAACGTCGGCGTCGGCAGCAGAGGCGGCGTCGTCGCCGCGCGCTGCGACGCCGCGTACGCCTCCTGCGCGTAGTCGCCGGTCGGGTAGCTCGCCGCCGGCGGCGGATAGCCCGTCGAGCGGTGGTATCCGGAGTACTCCGTCGTTTGAGCGTATCCCGCGTACGACGTCTGCTGCTGCTGTTGCTGCTGCTGACCGTACGTCCCCGCGACGGTGGCGTCGTGCGCTCCGTACTGCGGTTGGTGATACTGCGGTTGGTGATACTGCGGTTGGTGATACTGCGGTTGCGGTTGCGACCACGGCTGCGCGTGACCCGAGCTATGCCGCGTCGTCGTCGTCGTCGTCGACGACGCCGTCGCCGCGGCGGCGGCGTCGACGACCGCCGGCGACGGCTCCCGCACCGCCGCCTCCGCCTCCGCGCCCGCGGCGACGCCATCATCGACCGCCGCGGGCGCGACGTGGACGGGGTTCGGCGGCGGCGCGGTCCCGAACGGCGCCTGATCCGGCGCCTGCCTCGGCGCGTCCCGAATGGCGTTCATGAAGACGTCGTCCTCGTCGTCGTCCATCTCTCCGAACGGCGAGCGCGCCGCCGTCACCGCGCGCGCGTCCTCGGGCGCCGGCGGCGGAGGAGGCGCCGGAGGAGGCGCGGGCGCGGGCGCGGGCGCCGCGTCGGTCGACGACGACGCGCGCCCGCCGTCGTCGCCGCCGCCGAAGATGCCGTCGCCGTCGCCGTCGTCGTCCGCGCCGAACAGGTCCGCGAGGCTGCTCGACTCGGCGCGCGCGAACGTCGTCGCGGCGTGTCCCGGCGGCGGCGGCGACGGCGGCGAAGGCGACGGCGGCCGCGGCTCGCTCGTGGGCGCGATCCCTATCGGCGACGGCATCGCGCGCGTCGTCGTCGACGAGGGCGCCGACGCTCTCGTCGCGACGACCGGGGACGGCGGCTCGTCGTCGCCCCATCCCGCGTCGACGTCCCCGCCGCCGTCGGGCGTCCCCGCGTCCGCGCTGGCGTCCACCTCCGGCCAGTCGTCGTCGCTCTCGTCCCCGCCCCACCCGTCCGCGGCGTCCGGCATGACGACCGGATGCCGTGGGCGGGCGCGCGTCTCTCTCCGCGATGGCGGGTTTCGAAATCTCGAGGGTTGGAGCTCGTCGGTCTCAGCAGCAGCAGCAAACTCGGCAAAACGTCGCGCGTCGCGTTCATCATCCGCCGCGCGCGACAGGTCGTCGCGATGGCGGACGACGATTTCCCGTCCGACCCGCGGTCTCGCGGCGGCGACCGCAAGCGATCCTCCGCGCGCGAGGACGACGATCGATCCGACCCGGACGACCGAGCGCGACGGAGGGAGAAGAAGCGGCACAGAGACAGAGATCGCGCGGGCGATCGGAGCCGCTCGCGCGGCGGCAGTCGCTCGCGCGACCGCGACCGCGACCGCGACCGCGACCGCGACCGCGACCGCGACCGCGACCGGAAGTCGAGCAAGCGGCGTCATCGCAGCCGGAGCCGATCGCGCTCGGCGTCACCGGACCCGCGGTACCGACGCGACCGCGGCGGCGACCGCGACGGCGGCGGGCGCGACGGCGGGCGAATGGACGGCGGGTCGCGAGCAGACGCCCATCGCGACGACCATCATCATCATCATCATCGTCACCGAACGGACGACGATCGCCGCCGCCGCCGCTCACACTCGCGCTCGCGCTCGCGCTCGCCCGCGCCGCGCGCGCGTCGCAAACCCTCCGGGTTCGACGCGCAGCCCTCCGCGGCGATGCAAGAGCTGCAGCAGAGGCAAGCGCTCGCGGCGCAGTGGCTCGCGCAGAACCAGGCGGCGCAGGCGCAAGGGGCCAACGCGGCGCAGAATAAGAAACAGAGAGAGGTGTACGTCGGGAACCTCACCGTGGGCGTCGTGACCCAGGACGTCGTGCGAGAGCTGTTCGACACGGTCATGTCGCAGATCTTACCGAGAGCCGCGGAGGCGGGGCCGCCTGTGATCAACATCGTGATGGACGGCTCGCAGAAATTTGGATTCGTCGAGTTGCGCTCGGAGGAGCTCGCGACGGCGGCGATCAACCTCGATAAGATGGAGGTGTGCGGCCGACCGATCAACGTCGGGCGACCGAAAGGGTACGTCGAGCCCCCGCCCGGGTACATCCCGTCGTCCACGCCCGTGTGCTGGGCCCCGGGGACGAACGCGCTGTTCCCGAACATGGGCGCGCCGAGCGGGCTGCGGCCGGAGACGCAGGCGGCGCAAAAATTGGCGCTCGAGGGGGCGCAACGCGTCGCCGCCGCGCGCGGGTTGCAGCAGCCCGGGTACGCGGTGCTTCCCGCGGCGAACCCGTACCCGACCGCGGCCGCGGCCAGCGCCGCGGCGGCGAGGGCGGCGTCGGTGGGAGGAGGGGTGATGGCGCTTCCCGCGGCGGCGGCGGCGCCCGCGGCGGCGGAGGCGCCCGCGACGGCCGTCTTGTGCCTCGAAAATTTGATATCCGCGACGGCGGCGGGGGACGCGGACGAACGCGAAGACCTCGAGGCGGACGTCCGCGAGGCGTGCGAGGAGCACGGTGCGGTCGGAGACATCGCGATTCCGGTTCCACCCTCCTTCGTGAACGGCGAGAGCGCGGGCGTCACGAGGGTGTTCGTGTCCTTCGCCGGCACCGCGGCGGCGGCGACGACGGCGAGCGCGGCGGCGAAACTCGCGCTGCACGGTCGGACGTTCGACGACAACGTCGTCCGCGCGCGGTACGTCGGCAGGGAGGCGATGGAGGCGGCGTTGCGGGGGGAGTGGCCGACGCTCGCGTGATGTGCGTCACGTCACGTCACGTCACGTGATGATGTCGTTGTCTAGTCGTGATCGTATCATCACAAACGCTCACCCTACGTAGTAAAAGATGATTGCAGCAACCTAAGTTGATGCGCCGCGAGCAAGCGGAATTCGTTGCACCCAGCCAACCTCTGGATTTCACGCAATACAACCTCCCTACCGACATCATTTCTTCGCTTTTTTCTTCGGCGGGAGATACTTCGGATCGATCTCGTCGATCGTCTTATCCTTCAGCAGAAACAGCCTGTCCGCGCGCTCCGCGAGCGTCCCGCCGCACTTCAACCCTCGCTCCAGCAGTTCGCGCTTCAGGCGGTCCAACCCGAACGCCTCGAGTTCTTTCGCGCGCGAGTAGTCGGCGAGGATGATCTCCGCCGGAAGCTCCGTCGTCTTCGTCGTCGTCCTCGTCGTCGTCGTCGTCTTCTTCGTCTCCTCCGCGGGGGGCGACGCGTCGTCGTTCGCCTTCGCCGCCGCCTCGTCCTCGGGCGGCGTCGTCGGGCGCGAAGGGTCCGCCTCGCGAAGGGCCTTTTTCTTCTCCCTCCCCACGTACCCTTTCCCCGCGATGTACACCTCGCCGGCGGGGGCGTTCCGTCTCGGCCCGGGCCCGTCGTCGTCGTCTTTTTCGTCCGAGTCGTCCGAGTCGTCGTCCTCGTCCGAATCGCTCAGCCCCCCCAACCCGAAGATCCCTCGGTCCCTCGCCCTCTGCGCCTCTCGCGCGCGGAGCTCGTTCGCCTCTCTCGCGTCGCGCTCCTTTTTCTCGTTCTTCGCCGCGGCGAGCAAGCCGTCGTGCACCGCGTCGCCGACGTTTTCGAGCGCGACGGTGACGACTTCTGCGTATCTCTTCTTCTCTTCCTCCTCGATCTCCTGGAACCTCCTCTTCGTCTGGAGGTCCTTGCGGTTGCAGTGCTCCATCGCGATCTTCTCGAGCGCGCGCTCGTCCGCGCGCGCCTCGTACTCGCGAAGTTTCTTCTCCGCGTTGACGTGGCCGATGCGTCGACCGCTGAGATCTCTGCACGCGTTGAAGTTGGTCGTCGTCCCCGCGGACTTGGCGGCGCCGCGCAGGAGCGATCCGAAGCCGCCTTTGCCGCCGCTCAGGGCGAGCAGGAGCGCGCACGACGGAAGAAGCGCTCCTTCGTCGCGGCGCGCTTCGTCGACGTCAAGGGGGATGAGCCGCGTGGACGCGTCCGCGCGCGGGCCGAACACGCGGTCGCCGACGCGGAGGATCTGCTCGTCCGCGGGGATCTTTTGGTCGAATTCCACGCTCGCGCGGAGGGCGCCGAGCGTGAGCGGCGTCTCCGGCGCGCGCTCGAGGCGCAAGACGCGGGTGTCGCCGTCGAGGGTGTTCAGGAGAACCTGCGACATGATCGTCGTCCTCTTGGTCCGGATCGACGCGCGCGCGGCTCGCGCGAGGGTCTTTGACCGCCGGCGCCGCGTCGGGGGCGAACGAATCCTCGGAGCGGGCGCGCGGCGCGGCGCGCGGCACAAAATTGGAGTCGACGTCGACGACGCTATGAAAACACGATGGATGGATCTCGTCCAACGACTCGGCGCGTCGCGCGACGTCGTCGTCGACTCGTCCGCGCTACCGACGAGCGAGCGAACGCGATGTTCGCCGCGCTCGCGTCGATGGGGATCACGATGAAGTCGATCCGGGACGTCTTCGCGACCGTGTGGTCCGCGTCGAAGAGATCGAGACCGATCGCCGCCGCCGCGCTCGTCGCGACGCCGGCGCTGATCTTCGCGCTCCTCCTCCTGATCCCGCTCGCGCTCCCGCTGCTGTGGTTCATGAGCACCGGCGCGGACGCGGACGACGCGGGCGCGGCGGCGGCGGCGAAGGACGCGGGCGCGGCGGCGAATGACGCGGCCGCCGCGGTCGGCGAGCGGTCGACCGCCGCGAGATCGTCGTCCGCGCCGCCTCCCGCGGACGACGCGAAGAAGGCACCGCCGGTCGCGGCGGCGGCGTTTCCGGCGGCGGCGGCGACGACGACCTCGGCGAAGGAGGCGGTCGCGGCCGCCGCGCCGCTCACCGGCAGCGCGGCGCTCATGGCGAAGATGCGCAAGTCCGGCGCGGTCACGGGGGAGAAGCGCGCGCAAGATCCGTCGTCGTCGTCCAAGCCGTCGTCGTCGAAGACCGCGGCGCCGTCGGCGGGCGCGTCTCACGACGACCCGTCCAGCCGCCTGTTCTTCCTGCACGGCGGCGAGGCGTCCACGCAGATCGCGCGCGAGCTCGCGACGAAGGCGTCCGAGCGAGGCCTCACGCCGCGCGTCGTCGCGATGGACGACTTCAAGTCGTGCGACCTCGACGAGACGCCAGCCGTCGCGATTTTCGTCGTCGAGACGGTCGAAAACGCGCAGCCCGCGGAGGCGGCGGGGACGTGCCTGCGCTTCTACAACCGCAAGCGGAAGTCCGGGGAGTCGACGCTGCTGCGCGGCACGCTGTCGTACGCGGTGCTAGGGCTCGGGGACACGAACTTGCTCTTGGACAGGCAGACGACGACGGCGAAGGACTGCAACCAGGCGGCGCAGACGCTGGACTCGGCGTTGCACTCATTAGGGGCGACGAGGATCGCGCAACGCGGGGAAGCGAACGACGCGGTGGGGTTAGACGAGGCTGTCGAGCCGTGGTGCGAGACGCTGTGGCCGGCGCTGGGAGAGGCGCTCGCGCGTCTGAAGCGCGAAGGGCCGGGCGGGGGTGACGCCGACGCCGATGCCGATGCGAGCGGCGACACGACGACGGTTCGGTTCCTGTACGGCTCGCAAACCGGCAACGCGACGGAAATTTGCAAAGCCACGGCGGCGGAGGCGACCGCGAATGGGTTCAAGACTACGTGCAACGCGATGAACGAGGTGGACGTGAACGACGTCTTATCCCCCGGGAACGTCCTCGTGTACGTCGTGTCCTCCACCGGCGACGGCGACGCGCCGGATAACTGCGACTCGTTCTTCACGAAGCTCAAGAGGGTCGCGAAGAGAGCGCCCGACGCGTGCGGACTCGGGACGCAGTACTGCGTGCTCGGGTTGGGGGATCAAAACTACAGCGCGTTCATGGCGATCCCGCGGAGCTTCACGCTCGCGATGGAGAAAGCGGGCGCGAGCGCGTTTTACCCGCGCGGCGAGGCGGACGACACGTTGGGTCTGTACGAGTACTGCGAGGCGTGGCGGGAGAAGCTCTGGACGCCCCTGCGCGAGGCGGTGAAACGCGCGCCAGAGCTCGAGGCGAACCCCGCGCTCGGCGCGAAGAAGCCGAAGGAGGACGGGCCTGAAGCCGCGAAGGATGAACCCTCGCGAGTCACGGCGTCCGCGCGCCCGCCCGCGGGAAGCGGCCGCGAGCGCCCGGGCGAGGCGCCGGGGCCCGCGCCGCCGTCGACGCCGCCGCCGCTGAAAGAGGCTGACCTCGTCGGCGTCCCCGCGCTCCCCGCGTGCCGCGTCGTCGTCTCCATGCACGCGACGCGCGCGACGCGCCCCCTCGACGAGGACGACGCGCCGTGCGACGGCCCGCACACCGCGGAGTCGCCGTACCTAGCGCCGGTGACGCGCTCGAAGCTCATGACCGACCCGGCTTCCGATCGCCGCGTGTTGCATCTCGAGTTTGACCTCACCGCGGCGAAACGCGCGGCGTCGCTGGCGTACGAGCCCGGGGACTCCATCGGCGTCCTCCCTCGTAACGACCCGGAGCTCGTGTCCGAGCTCGCGTCCAGGCTCGGTCTGAGCCTGGAGAGCTCGTTCGACCTGACGTGGGCGTCGGAGCACGCGTCGGCGAATCAGAATCAGAATCAGCCGCCGCCGTTGCCGAACGTCCGACGCCCGTGCGTCGTCGGCGACGTCCTCTCGCGCTCCGTGGACATCACGTCCGTCCCTCGAAAGTCGCTCCTCCGCGCGCTCGCGGAGGCGTGCGCGGAGTCGGAAGACCGCCTCAAGCTCCTGCGCCTGTGCAGCCGGGGCGGGCGAGACGCGTACAAGAGAGAGATGGTCGAGGAGGCGCCCACGTTGGTCGACCTCCTGACGACGATCGCGCCGAGCTGCGCGCCGGATCTCGCGACGTTGCTCGACGCGTTGACGCCGCTGCAGCCGCGGATGTACTCCATCACGACCGCGCCGGAGGCGCACCCGGGGAAGCCCGCGGTCGCGTTCTCGGTCGTGTCGTTTCAAACCCCGCAGGGCGCGGCGCGGCGCGGCGTCGCGACGCATTGGCTCGATCGGTCGACGACGCGCGGGGCGGACGCGTCGTCGTCGTTCAGGTGCCCGGTGTTTATCAAACGCTCGATCGCGTTCCGTCCCCCGGAGGACCTCTCCACGCCGATGCTCATGATCGGCCCGGGGACCGGCGTCGCGCCGTTCCGCGGGTTCCTTCAGCGCCGCGCGGCGATGATCGACGCGGCGAAGAAGAAGGCGGCGCGCGACGGGGAGGCGGCGGACGTCGTCGCGCCCGGCGACGCGTTTTTATTCTTCGGGTGCCGCGCGCCGACGGAGGACTTTCTGTACCGAGACGAGTTCGAGGCGTTCGCCGCGGACGGCACGCTCACGAAGCTCGTCACCGCGTTCTCGCGCGAGAACCCGGAACAGCCGAAGGTGTACGTCCAGCACAAGATCAGGGAGCACGCGGCCGCGGTCGCCGCGCTGATCGTCTCGAGCGACGACGCGCGCGTGTACGTGTGCGGCGACGGCGGCGGGATGGCGAAGGACGTCCACGCCGCGCTGTGCGAGGTGATCGCGTCGCACGGCGGGGTGGAGGGCGTGACGTGCGCGGAGGACGCGGGGAAGATGCTGGCGGAGATGACGAAGGCGGGGAGGTACGTGCGCGATATTTGGTCGTGGGATGAGGTTGGGGGGGAACGGGGCGAAGAGGAGGAAGACGCGAAGCGAAGCGAAAAGTGCATTCATTAATTTTTTTCCGCGGCTGGGTGCGAGGACGAAGCCGGGGGTCGGTTCCGCCCCCCCGAGTCTTCCACCCACCGCGCGTGGTGTCGTATTTGTAACGCCGCGCGATGTCGCGGCCGATGGCGATGCGTTTTATTTCAATTAAAGAAGATGAAATACAGTGCCTCACCGCGCGCGCGCGTGGAATCTTGCGAGAGCGAGGTGACGCCAGACGCCTCTCAGCTGTCGTCCGCGCGCCACGCGAGATGACGAAGTGACGACAGTGTAACACCTCTACTTTTCGAACGAAGGGCCGCTCACACACGCGCCGCGCACGCACGCACCGAGACGCGCGCCGCGATGGATTTCGCACGCTCGCGTCGCGCGCTCGCGCTCGCGCTCGTCGCGCTCGTCGCGCTCGCCGCGAACCCCGCGTCCGCGTCGACGTCCGCGGACGCCGACGCGATCGAAGCGGGGAAAACCGCCCCCATCTCGCGGGGCGCGGGCGGGGCCCCCGACGTCTCCCGCGTCGTCTCGCGCGCGCCGACGGCCGAGGACGTCGAGTCGCTCCTGCGCGGCGGCGCGGCGTCGAGCGACGCGGCGACCGCGGGCGCGAGCGAGCCCGCGCACAAGCCCGGGGAGACCCCCGCTGAGGTGTACGTCCGCGATCGCGGCGAGGCGAAGAGGGCGCGCGAGGCGAAAAAGGCGCGCGAGGAGGCGACGATCGCGCGTATTCGCGCGAACGACGCGAAGGAGCACTCGCCGACGGACGTCAAAGGAGCGCGCGGGCGAGGCCGGGTCGACGCCGCGGCGACGAGCGGCCCGATCGCGCAGCCGGTGGCGCCGGTGACGCCGCCGGAGCCCACGGAGCCCACGGACGACGACGGCGGCGGCGGCGGCGGCGGCGGCGGCGAGTGGGAAGCGGCGGCGGCGGCGGCGGCGGCGGCGGCGGTCCCGGAGACGGCGAGGCCGATCGCGGCGGCGGCGGCGGCGGTCCCGGAGACGGCGAGGCCGGTCGCGGCGGCGGCGTCGGACGGCCCGCACGACGTGACGCACGACGCGGAGACCGTAGCGCCGGCGGAAGAACCGACGACGGCGCCGGCGGCGAGCGACGACGAGGACGAGGGGCCCACGCCGGAGACCGCCGCGCCGACGGAACGAAAACGGGCGGCGCGCGGAAGCGGACGCGGACACGTCATCACCTCGGACGTCTTCTCGCAGCTCGAGGACGCCGCGGAGCGCGCGGAGAAGGCTGCGAACGCGACGCGCTCTGGGCACGTCGGGTGACGCCGCCGCCGAAGGGACGTCGCGGCGGCGGGTCGGCGATCGACTCGCGCATAATTCAATACCTGTATCCGTTTCCAATAATCAACTTCTGCTATACAACAGCAACACGTAATAAGGTAAACAACGCGTACACGACGACAAACGACAACACGTCGAATAACGCGCGAACGAGACGAGACGATGTCTTCAGCGCGGCGACATCCTCCCGCCGCCCTCCGCGTCGAGCCCGTTGAGCCGTTTCATCGCGACGTACTGCACCGCGTCCAAGTACGACTGCATGTTGTGATCCAACGCCCCGCGCGCGGCGTCCATCGCGCGCGTCGCGAACACGTCGTCGTCTCTCCCTCTCCCGCTTCCGAACGTCAGTCGGTTCAGGACGTTCTCGCTGCCGACGTGCACGGACAGCGACGCGCCGTCGGAGGCGGACCAGTCGAGCCAGCACAGCGTCCCCGCGGCTTCGTAGAGAAACCGCTTCTTCGTGACGATGCCCGGACCGAACAGCCACTCGCGCGCGTTGAGGACGTTCACGACCGTCTCGTTCGCGACCGCGGCGCCGAACAGAGGGTCCGCGGCGAGCCACATCCGCGGCACCGGGTCGTTGCTCAGGACGAACGCGCGGACGCCGTTATCGAGGCCGGCGAGGTCGAGGACGTTCGCGTCGGCGCCGTCGGTACGCGATGATCGTTCCTCCTTGTCGTCGTCGTCGATCGACCCGGTCCCGGACCCGCCCGCGACGGTCGACGTTCCATCTTCCACGTCGCCCGCGGACCCCTGTGGGGTCCCTCCCGACCGCCTCCTCTCCTTGACGGCACCCGGAACCCCGTCGCCGTCGCCGTTCACCCCCGCCGCGGTCATCAGCGCGCCCATCCAATCCGACCCGGCGGCGGCCTGCGTGGGTGAAGCGATCGGTCAGTCGAACGTCTTACCGGTCAAACGTTGAAAGGGAAGCGCGGGTGAAGAGTGACGACGGGAAAAGTCCTTAAGGATCGGCGTGCATCACGCGAAC
>Ga0181561_10002875_pt1 | contig 15195 bp, 5 predicted proteins | sample 011ome_19_FD_133760 | JGI IMG/M metagenome (GOLD analysis project Ga0181561, IMG submission 133760) | Coastal salt marsh microbial communities from the Groves Creek Marsh, Skidaway Island, Georgia - 011510BT metaG (megahit assembly) | ecosystem: Environmental > Aquatic > Marine > Intertidal zone...
ATATCGAAGAGAAACCTGCCCGTTTGGCGAGATTCACCTGACACTTCGCAGGCGCGCGAGCATGCAGTACTCGCGCGGAGGCGGAACAATGAGTCAGATGTCTGTGCCGGCTGGCGCGTGGGAAGACCTCAGGAGAGAGGTGCGCGCTCGGAACCCCGCGGCGCCGCCTCGACCACCCGACGCGACCCGCGCCTCTTCCTGTTCGCGCGAACGCTTCTCTCGTCCGCGGCGCGTCCCGAATCTCATCCCGCGCGCGGCTCCCCTTCCTCCTCGGGTCCCTCCCTGACCCACGTCCCCCTCGCGCCGCGCTCTTTTCTCCACCCCCACTACACGCGCGCGGCTCCTCGCAGGCGCGCAAGCTCGAGGGCGAGATCGACGGCAAGCTGAGCGCGTTCGCGAAGACCGCCTCCGGCGTTTCGCGGGACACCGGGGATGGGCTCATGGCGGGCGACGGCGTCGACGCGCAGGCGGGCGTGCTGGAGAGCCTGCTCCAGCGCTTGACGGACGTGAACGCGGCGATGGCCGGCGCCGTCTCCGGGGGCAGCGCGGGCGGAGAGGCGCGCTCGTACACGCTGGCGAGGCATAGGGACGTGCTCGGCGAGTTTGCGAGTGAGTTCAAACGCGTGCGCGACGCGGTGTCGACGAGCCGCGACCGGGACGCGCTGCTGGGCGGACGGGCGGCGACGCGGGGCTCCGGGGGCGGCGCCTCCGACGGTATGTCGGACAGCTCACAGACGGAGCTGCTGATGCGCGAGCGCTCTACCGTGCACAGCTCGACGAGCGCGGTGGACGACGTGATCGGCGCCGCGCAGGCGACGGCGGCGGCGCTGGTGTCGCAGCGCGGCGTCTTCGGGGGCATCGCCAGCAACCTGAGCGGCGTCGGGTCGCGGTTCGGCGTGATGCACGACGTGCTCGCGGCGATCAAAAGGAAACGGTCGAAAGATACCATGGTCCTCTCCGCGGTCGTCGCGTTCTGCGTCGCGTTCACGCTCATATACTGGCTCGCCAAGTAGCAGAGAGCGAAGGAGAGCGGAAAAAGCGTCGAACGAGACGAAATCGCCGTCTCGCAGAACTTTTTACGTGCTCGAGTCTTTTCGCCCTTCTCGTCCCGAACGTTTCTCCCGAGGCACGACGTCGCTCTCGCTCGCGCGCCTCCCCGGCGTATCACTCCGCGGCGCGGCACGATGCGCGCGCGCGCGCGCCTGGCGCGGCGTTCCCGCGCCCGTCTCTGTCTCGACACCGCCGTCGTGGCCGCGTCCCTGTTCCTGCTGCCGCCTCCGGTTGCGCTCGCGAGGCCGACCGCCTCGCGCCCGACGCCCGCGCGCCCCGACGTCTGCCGCAAGACCGTCTTCGCGGGCCTCGCGTCGGACTGCAACCTGAGCGGCGGCGGGTCGGAGCCGGCGTGCTGCGCGACACTCCGGGACGCGGAGCGCCGCAGGTGCTTCTGTTCCCAAGAGCTCGTCGACGTCGTCGCGGCGGTCATAGGCGAGGAAGGCCTCGACTTCTTCCGGCAGTTCGCGCGCGCGCGCTGCTCGACGCGGCTCACAGAGCGCGAAGCGTGTTCGCTCGCGCCGGCAAGCGGCGCGCTCTTCGCGACGCAAGTCGGACTCACGCCTCCGGCGGCGGACTACGAGTATGAATCGACCGACGACGACGCGACCCGAACCCCGCCGGCGACGCCCGGCTTCGGAACGCCGGGATTACCTCCCGTCGCGCCGGCGCGTCTGGACGCCGCTCCGCAGGCGGTTCCGTCTGACGGTTCACGTCTGACGCCTTCGCGCGTTCCCGCCGATCCGCCGCCGGCGGCGCTCGCTGGCGTTCCTCCGCTCGCGCCTTCGCCCCCCCCGGCTCCCCCCCCGCGACCTCCCTTCGGCACGCCGGGACCCGCCCCGCAGCTCTCCATCCCGCCGCCCGCGCCGCAGCGCACCTCCGGCTTCGCGCCGCCGCCGCCGCCGCGGATCGACGCGCGGCGCAAGATCCCGGGCCTGCCCACTTTGGCGGCGGCGCTGTCGTCGCCGCGCCGCGAGCGCGACGCGGGTTTCTTCGCGGACGCGCTCAAGGCCGCGGGCTTGCTGCGGCTGTTCGACGGCGCCGGTCCGTTCACGGTCTTCGTGCCCACCAACCGCGCGTGGTATGCCGCGCTCGCGCGGCTCGGGGTCACCAAGGAAGACCTGTTCGAGGACCCGGCGTTGACGGAGTTGCTCCTGCACCACGCGTCGCGGAAAGAGCTCTTCTCCGAAAACCTCTTCTTCGGGCAGAAGATCCCGACGCTGCACGTGTCCGCGCCGAGCGTCTCCCGCGCGCTGCGCGCGGCCGAGAACGCCGGGATGGACCCCTCCGCGGTGTCCGCCGCGCTCACCGAGACGCTCGAGGTGGAGACGTTCCAGTCGGCGTTCCGAAAAGCGTTTTTCGTCAACGGGTGCGACGTCGTCGAGAAGGACGCGCAAGCCTCCAACGGCGTGGCGCACTTCGTGGACTGCGTCATGCTCCCGCCCGCGCCGCAGCCGCTACCCACGCGGCGCACGGTGGCGCAGGTGATCGTGGAACGATTCGAGCTGTCCATCTTCGAGCAGGCCCTGACCGGCGGCGGGCTACTGAATGCGGTGCGGCGGGCGTCGCCCGCGAATCCGCTCACGGTGTTCGCGCCGACCAACGCGGCTTTCCTGAAATACGTCGCGAGTTCGCCGGGGTTTTTCGTGGACACCGCCGCCGAGCGCGCGGTGAACCCGGGCGTGCCTGGGCTGCAAGAGACGCTGCTGTACCACTTCGTGCCCGCAAGGTTGCAGAGCGCGCAGCTGGAGACGCGCGCGGGGAGCGCGCTGCGCACGTTCGAGGGGAACGACGTGTTCGTGGAGACGTTCGCGGCGCGAGGCGGGCACGGGCTGCTCCGCGCGCCGGCCAGGAAGCTCTTTGTGAACGGGTGTCGGCTCAGAGCGGTGGACCTGCTGTGCGTGGACGGGGTCGTGCACACCGTGGAGTGCGTGCTGCAGCCCAACTTCAGGGACCAGCCGGAGAAGTTCTTCGGGGACACGAGTTAGCGCGCGAAAGCGAAGCGAAGGGAAGAGAAGAGTCTCCGAAGCGAAAAACTTCCAGTTCCACGCGCGGCGTCAGATGGCCGCCGCGCTCGGCCGGGGTGGCGCGACCGGCAGCCGTTCCTGACCGCACTCGACGACGCGCTATACACGCGCTGACCCTCCGCGGCGCGCACCGGGTACGTCCCGTCGGACGAGGACGCGGAGGACGCCGAAGACCCGGCGCAACGGGAGGAGCGTGCGTTCGAGGATGATGAATGACGATGATTATCGAATATTAATATCGTTCTTTGTCGGAATTATTAAAACGGTAATTCGTCCCCGGTGGCTTACTCAATCAACGCTGCGTAAACGCGGAGTGAACGAAGACGCGCGCGGCGTCGGTGTACATATCGTCGTCGACACGACATCGATAAGACGACGACGGCGGCGTCGCGCGATGGAAACGGTCGCGCGGGAGCGGAGCACGCATCGCTCGGGGGATCGATCGATCCACGGGTCTCGTCGTCGTTCTCCTTTTCTTTCTCTGCAAAAGGGTGACGTGTTTCTCACCGCAACACCAAAGAAGAAGAGGAAATATGACGACACGTCAATCGTCGCGTCGCGTGCGCTTCGCGGATGCTTCTTAGGCGAAGACGCACGCGGCGGCGGCGAGCGCGGCGGTGGCGATCGCGGAGACGGCGGCGACGGAGGACGCGGCGGAGTTCGCGGCGACCTCGGCTTCCTCGGCTTCGTACGCCTCGGCCGCGACGTTCGCGTCAGCCGCGGCCGCCGCGGAGGTCTTGAAGGTCGCGACGGCGTCCGTGTCGATTTCGGGGATTTTTTCGATCTCGTCCACGGGGTTCTCGTCAGTGGCGGTGGCCGTGACGGTGGTGTCCGCCGCGATCTTGGTGACGGCGGCAGCCGCGGCGGTCTCGTCAACCTTGGCGGGGTCAAGAAGGACCGAGGTGGAGTACGAAGCGAGAAGGTTGCGGCGACGCGCGGCGGTGGCGGTGCACGCGCCGTCGGCGGAGGTGAGACCCATCTTGTCGAACGAGTCCGCGCACGCGGTGGTCTCGTCCGCGGCGTCGAGCGTGACGACGACCTTCTTGACGGTTTGGCCGGCGATTGCAGCGGCGGCGAGGAAATCGAGCTTGGCCTTGTCCGCCGCGGAGAGATCGGCAGTCGGGATCGCTTCCTTCGCCGTGGTGGCGTCAGCAGTCGTTGTCTCCGCCAGCTTGGCCTTCGCCGCAGCCTGAGCGGCGAGCTTAGTCGCGTCGGACTCGTCAACGACGCCCTGGTCTTCGTAGATCTGCGCGATGGTGACATCGGTGTACGTTTCACCTGTATCCTCCGCGTCAGCGGCTCCCATGGCGTTGGTGACCGCGACGATCTTCGCGGAAAGAGAGCCCTGGCACTTGTTGTTCACCATCAGAATGGCAGCTGTCGTAGCAGAAGAGCAATATTCCCCGTCTTCTGATTCGTACGCGCATCCGGCTTTGGCTTCGCAACTGGTTTCATCTTCGTTCCAGGCACACACCGCAGAGACTGCCCTGTCGTACATAATACCTTTCGTGAGGGGATCAGCACCGTCTGCGATGAGAATCGACTGAAGCTTCGAAGCAGAGGGTATGCAGCCAGGAGCATTTTCATCCATGTCGATCGCCCAAGCGCAAGCGCCGACGCAGTCAGCCTCAGCAGTGAACGCTGCGCAGATTTCCATCTGGCTCTTGAGCGCGGTCATAGCGGCTTCCTGAGCAGCAGTAATCACTGTGTCGATGGCGTCAGAAGTGGCGCAACCTGTCTGACCGTCTTCCCCACTGCCGTCGTAGTACTGGCAGTTGGTGTTCGCTTTGCAGCTGGCTTCATCTCGAAGCAACATGCAGTCCATGGAATATCCGAGATTGGCGCACGCCACAGCGTCGGTGGGGTACGTGCCCGCCGCGGCGGCGGTGCCCACGAGGGCGAGGATGGTGGCGGAGCGAAGCATCTCGCGCGACGAGTGTGGTGAAACGACGAGTGTGCGCCCGTGGTTGTGGCGCGCGTCGAAGGGGTCGGTGTTAGATATGACAAACATAGTTTTGTGTTCTACATCCGTCTCGTGAGCCAATCAGCTGCGCGGAACGAGCCGCGCGCGTATTTATTAGTCCAAGTACGGGGGTAAATATCTCTACGTAGAGCCATAGAAACCTTCGGAATCGGAGTCGAGACGAGTTTGGCGGTCTGTTACTCAAAAAAGGGGATTTTTCGTGGTGGACGTCGAAGTTGACCGATCTCCCCGATCAAAATCCAGTTTCTTTTAACATCGTTTATCGTTTACTCGCGATCGATCGTGCCGATGAACGTGTAGATTTATTTCAAAAACGTCCGACTAAAACGCCTTTCCATTTTCGCCTCACTTGTCTTCGCGGGTTACGCGTTCGACTTCGACTTCGCGCGATTTTCCGTGTCCCGCACCAGCCGCGCGCGTTCTCCCCGAAATTTCCTCTTCGCCGGAGGGGGCGGCCGCTACGGATGATTCTCAAATTCGGAGGAACTGTTGAGAAAGGTGACCACTGATTTTTCCCCTCGCGACTCGGTGCTATAGAGTATCACGAAGGCATTATTTTCAACGGCAGAGAAGAACAGTTAAAGAAGCGCCTTCACGCCACCTTCCTCTTTCCCGGGTTGAAGAAGCGCATGAGGAAAGAGAATCGGTCGTGGTACTCGCGCACGTACCTCGCCGCCGCGAGCGCCGCGAGCGCGCCGTACCGGAGGATGACCTCCGCCGGCGCGTCGAAGCCGGCGACGTCGTTCGTTCGCGTCCACGCCCCGAACGAGAGCCGCGTCGTCACCAGGCACGCGACGCACGTAGGCAGCGCCCTCGAGAACCGCGCGGAAAACGCCGACGGCAGGAACAGCTCCGCGAAGAGCGGCGCGGCGAGCCTCGCTCGCGGGCTCGCGAAGGAAAACGACGCCGGCGCGCTCGCCGCGGCGTACGCGACGCGGAACGCGCACACCAACAGCTGCCTCGTCGCCGGGCTCAGGCGAAGAGGCGCGAACCCGAAAAGACCGCCGCCGTTTTGGGTGCCCGCCAAAAACGCGAGCGCGAAAAGCGCGGGCCCGAGCCGCGCCGGCGAATACGGCCGAGTCGCCGACGCAGGCGCCGCGCCCGCGTCGGCGGGGAGCGCGAAACCGAAAACGACCAAAATGAGCAGCGCGCAGACGCGCTCGCGCCGCAGTGTGCTTCGCTCGCGCGCCTCGAGCCACTGCGTCTCCACCTCCGCGTCCGCGAAGGTCAGCAGACCCACCTTCTGCGTGTTCCAGGGCGTCTGCTGGAGCAGCGGGCGCGCGACGGTTTCGCCGAAAATCCGCGTGCGCTCGGCGAGGTCCGCGCACGCCGACGCGATCCCCGTCGGGGCGTCCCCGCCTCGATGCTCGGCGTCGAACATCCGCGCGCGCTCGTCGATGGACCGCGGTCTGTCCGCGGTCCGAGGCGCGCCTCCGCGGCGCTCGTGCGCGCGGTGGCGGCTGGAGAAGGCGCGCCCCCGGAACGCCGCGGTGTCGCTCCCGAAGAAGGAATCGCCCGAGTGCAGACTCGAGGCGCCGCGGGAGCTATGTTCGCGCTCGCCCGAGGCGTCGACGCCGAGCCTCCGTTTCTCCCGCTTCTCCGCCAGCACCGCCTCGTCCAGCCATCCCAGGCAGTGCATGAGTGCCCTGACGGTGACGTGCTGCGGGAACGGCCTCCAGACCGCCGTGGCGGCGCCGTCCTCGTAGATGAGCTGCAGCGCGGCGCGGCACACCTCGTCGCTCAGCACGTTGCACGCCATCCACGACAGCCGCGAGTCGGAGAGCGACGACGACATGCAGCGCTGGATCACCTCGTTGAGGCTCAGGGGCGGCTTCACGAGCGCGCCCAGTTGCGCGAGGTACTCCACGCCGCCCACGGTGGCGCCGCCGTTGCTGTGCTGCACCTGCTCCACGAGGCTCGCGGTCATGGAGGCCACCGCGTCCATCGCGGCGTAGTCCGTGTGCACCACCGCCACCGTCGCCGCCGCCTCGTAGAAATCCTTCACGCCGCTGCGTACGCAAGGCGGCGCGTACTCCGCCGGAAACCCAACGTCCTCGTGACTGTGCGTTCGTCGGTCGCCGTGCGCTCCTAAACGGGACCTGAACGGGTCCGGCTCGCGCGGGGGCTTGTTCTTCAGCCGATTCAGGTTCACGAGGCTCGGCTCCTCGCTGCCGAATTCGGAGCCGGCGACGCCGCCGCCGAGCCTCCTCTCCCCAAACCCGACGCCGCCGATGGAGCTGACGAAGCTCGCCTCGCTCTGCGGCGCGGAGCTGTCGTCGTCCTGCGCGCGCGCCGCGCCCGCGCTCCCACCGCCCATCCAGAGCCGCACGTTCTGGCAGGATCCCACCATCATGCACACGAACTCCACCGCTGCGACGGAGTCCCAGCGCGAGATGCTCACCGAAGTCACGGCGGCGGTGTGCAGCGGGAGCCAGGCGGAGTTATCGGCGCTCAGCTCGGGGCTCCCGAAGAGGATGTCGCCCAGGCCGCTCGCGCGGTCCTCCGCGATACCGATGAGCCCCACCAGCGTGCGCAGCGTGTCCGGACACCCGCACGCCGCGATGTTCTCTACGCACTGCGCCGGAGGCAAAAACTCCAGCGCGGTCAGGTCGAACCCGGGCGCGCGCGTCGCGGCAATCGCCTTATTCCCGAAGCGCCGGAGCAGGTGCAGCAGCCCAGAAGCGGCAGCATCCTCGCAGCCCCCGCGCAATTGTTCCACGGTGCACGTGTCGTCGAACATCAGCTGCGCCACACGCTTGAGCTCGGCGTCCCACTCAGCCGCGCGCCGCGCGTCGCCGCCCTGGGAGTTGTCCTCGCGCGAAGCCGTCCCTCGGCTCGCGCGGCGCGCCAGCCTCTCCGATCGCCGCCTTCCGCTGCCTTCCGAGGTGGTGCTGGCGCTCCACGCGTCTCGGCTCGTCTCCGGCGCCGCGCCCTCCACACCATCCCTTCCGCGCGCGAAGGAAAAGATCGACCGGAGCAGACCGGCGCGGCCGGTCGCGCCGTCGGCCGCCGCGCGACGGCGCCCGTTTCCCCCGCCCGGGACTTTGCCGGTCTCGTCGAGGAACATCTTCGCCTCCTCCACGGCGACCGGGTCGCTGAACAGGATGAAGAACATCGTCCCCCCCGCCGGTTCCAGAGTGTTCCCGGAATCGCCCTCGTCGCCATCGACGAACTCCCGCGGCCGCAGGAAGGGCCGGACCTCGAGCCGGCCGTCGATGTGCGTCGCGGGTAGGCGCGCGAGGGTTCGCGCCGAGCCGAACAGCGACCGGCGCGGGGGACACGGCGACCAGGTGGACCACTCCCCGTCCGAGGACGACTGCGTGCGGAACATCAGCGTCGCCTGGGAGACGAGCGCGTGCGGCCATTGCACGTCGCTCGGCTCGGTGCTGAGCAGCACAGGCGTGGATGCCACGACGCTCGTGGCATTCAGGTTTCGGTCGGTGTGTGTCATGTTCGGCCGAAGCGCTGAACGACGTCGGATCCGAGACAGAACGCCAAACCCACACCCGCCCGAGGCGAGCCGCTCGAGCCCGGACAGATCCCGAGCCTACACGTCCGGTCCCGATACTCGTCGGCCTGAAATCGCGCCGCTCGCGATTCCACCCGGCGCGAGCCGTTCTGCGCGGCGAGCGCCGAGCGTTAACTGCGTGAAGACCGTCTTGACGACATCGTCCGTCGTCTAGACGACAAATGCAGACTGACGGCGGCGGGTCCCATCTCATGGGCACTTCCGACTCAATTTCCCAGAAACTTGGCACCCCTCGTTCAGAATGCAGAGCGCGCGCGGCCCCCCGGACGCGGGCCCCTCCGGCCGGGGGCTGGAGCCCGCGCCCCGTCCGGCCGCGCCTCCGCTCGTTGGCGCGGAGCTCATCGCTCCGGGGGACAGGTTCGTGCTCTGGTGCGCGCCGGATGCGGTGCGGCCCGTGCTCGATGCGCTGAAGAGCGCGGGGGTGGACACGAGGCGAGACGGCCCGCTCGACCGGTTCCACCACTCGAGTCTCCACGAGGCGCGGCGTCGCAGGCACCGCCGCGCGTCGGCGGGCGCGGCGGCGTCGGGTCCGCCGAGTGCCGGCTCCGACGCGCAGCTCCCGCCCGTGGCCAACTGCGCGGCGGCGATGGCGTGCTCCGAGTTCCACGACGCGCCCGTGTTTTCGTTCGAGACACGGCTGGAAGCGTACGCGCGCGTCGTGAAGGCGCTGAAACGTCAGAAACTCGTGCACCCCAACTACAACGCGGAGGCGGACGGCGGCCCCCAGACGCGCCGCGCGATGCTACCCTCCAGCACGTTCCTCGCCGTGGCCTCGAGCGCGCTCGAGGGCGACGCGGTCCGTCGCGGTGGCGAAGACGTTGGCCATCGCGGCGCTTCCGACCGACTGGACCGCGTGCCTCGCTCGCTTCGCGACGCGCTGCACCCTTTCCAGGAACGCGGCGTGCGTTTCGGGCTCGAGCGGAACGGGCGGTGCCTGATCGCGGACGAGATGGGCGTCGGGAAGACCATCCAGGCGTTGGCCATCGCGTCGTGCTACCTGAGCGACGGCCCGATGCTGGTGATTTGCCCGGCGTCCATGCGCCTCACCTGGGCGCGCGAAGCCGAGCGATGGTTGCCCGAGCTCAGGCCCGCGAACCTCGTCGTGGTCAACGGGAGCGCGGATGCGTTCGCGCTGGACGACGTGCGGCTTGTGGCGGAGGCGCGGAAGAAGGCGCGCGAGGAGGAGACCCGGGCGGAGGAGGAGACGCGCGCCCTGGCCGGCGACCGCGCCGGCCAGGGCGCGCGCGACGACGACGACGACGACGACGACGACGCGCGCGAAGATGACGACGACTCTCCGCGCGCGCGCGCGGCGCGGTCGGCGTTTATTAATATGCGGCGCGCGCGGCACGCTCGTCGCGAGGCTGAGCGGCCGCGGGTGGTGGTGATTTCGTTCCAGATGGCGGCACGGTTGCGGCGCAGACTGCGCGCCGCGCGTTGGGGTGCGCTGGTCGTGGATGAGTCGCACGCGCTGCGCACGGCGTGGCGCGACGGCGGGGACACCGCGCAGACGTCCGCGGTGCTCGGGCTCGTGCGCCGCTGCGCGCGCGCGGTGCTGTGCACGGGCACGCCCTCGCTCACGAAGCCGTTCGACCTGTTCAACCAGGTGGACGCGCTGCGCCCGGGCCTGCTTGGCGCCTCGAAGCGCGCCTTCGCCGAGACCTACTGCGACTTGCGGCTGGCGGCGCGCGCGCGCGGCGCGGGGGCCGCCCCCGCGTACGACCGGACGGGGGGGAGCAGGCTGCAGGAGCTCCACGCGCTGCTCACGAAGGAGGTGATGATTCGGCGTCTGAAGACGCAGGTCCTGGCGGACCTACCCCCGAAGCGGAGGCAGGTGGTGCCCGTCGACACAGCGCAACGGGGCGGCGACGGCGACGGCGACGGCGAGGCGAGCGAGACGAGCGAGACGAGCGGCGAGTCGAGCGGCGAGAGCGACGACGAGCGCGCGCGCGAGCGTCGATCGCGCGCGCGCGCCGAGCGCGCGCTGGAGGAGGCATCTCGAGGCGCGTCTCGAGGCGCGTCTGTGTCGCGCCATCGCAACGCCGCGCTCGTGAAGCTGCCCGGCGCGATCAAGTGGCTCAAGGAGGTGCTCCTCGTGGAGGACGGCGGACCGGAGGCGAGCGCCGCCGCCGACGGGGACGCGGCGGAGGCGGAGGAGGCGGCGGCGCCGCCCAAGATGGTCATCTTCGCGCACCACAAGGACGTCATGGACAGCATCGCGAACCAGGTCCTGCACCGCCTGCCCCGCGTTCCCGCGCGCGGGGCGGCCGCGCACGTGGGTTTCCCCGGACAACTGAAAATCGGACCCGCCGGTGACGAAACGCGTGACGAAAACGAAAACGCGAAAAAACGCGCGCGTCGTTACGTGGAGGGCTTCGTCCGGCTGGAAGGCGCGACGCCCCCCGCGGAGCGCGGCGAAGCCGTGGACCGGTTCCGCGACGACCCGGGCTGCCGCGTGGCGCTGGTGAGCGTCACCGCGGGCGGCGTGGGCGTAGACCTCTCCGCATCCTCGTCCGTGGTGTTTGTGGAGCTCCCGCCGGACGCGTCCATGGTGGAGCAGGCGGAGGACCGCGTGCACCGTCGCGGCGTCAAAAACGCGGTCAACGTCTACTTCCTGCTCGCGCACGGCGGCGCCGCCGGCCGAGTCGAGCAGAGACGCTGGGCCTCGATCGAGCGCCAGCTGAACCGCGTGCGACGCGCGGTGGACGGCGAGGACGCCGTGGACGAGCGCGGGATCGCGCTGGACGGCGTGGGCGTGGCGTTTCAGCACGGCTCGGAGAGGCAGGAACAGGAGAGGAACAGCGCCGCCGAGAAGGAGACGGCGGCGGACTCGGACTTCACCGATCGCTGGCTCGGCGATTCAAAAAAAAAAGCGCAAAAAAGCGACGACGAGGACGACGCGCGTCGCGCCGATTTCGACGCGCCGTGCGGGATCGGATCCGTCGCGGGATCCGATTGCGCTCCGATTCCGCTCCTGGCCCCGCACCCGACGAACCTGTGGTTCGAGCTGAGCGCGAACACGGGGCGCCTGCACCTGCACGCGCGCGCGGACGGCGCCGAACCGCTCGGCCAGAGCGTCGCGCCGAACGACCTGCGCCGCGCCGCCGCGGCGGTGCGCCGCGCCGCCAAAAAAAGCGACGTTTTCGCAACGTCAGCCGCCGCGGACGACGACGCTCTGTGCGCGCGTCTCCGCGGTGACGTCGGCGCGATCCTCGCCGCCGCGACGTTCGCGGACGAGCTGGACGCGCTCACCGCGCGCGACCGGAACGCGCTGGCCCGCCACCCGGCGCGCTCGCCGGTGGCGGAGACGCTGCGCGCCCTGCGGGGCGACGCCGCCGGCGTTTCCGCCTGCGTCCAGGAAACGTCCACGACGCGCCACGGCTTTGGGCGCCGCCGCGCGCTCCCGTCGGGCGCGGCGTGGCGCCCCGTGCTGGTACGGGACCCCCTCCGCAATACCAACAACGGCATCGCGCGGGACAGGGAGTACCTGGAGCCCTATCGCCGCGAGGACGGCGCGCCGCTGTGCCTGCTGTGCATGTCCGCGCGGCGCCGGACGGGCGGCGCGCGGGTACGCGCGGCTGCGACGTCCCTAAACCCGCCGCCGGCGGAGGGCGAGCCTCCGGGGGCGACGTCGACTCGCGGAGACGCGGAGACGCAACCGACGCGATTAAATAGTTCCGTGTCGGACGATTACCGATTAGCGTCCCCGCGCGCTGCCTCCGCGAAGGCTCGCGCGGCGGTGGCGGCGGCGGAGGCTTCGCTGCGCGCGGCGGCGGCGGCGGAGTCCGCGTCGCGACGCGCGCGCGACGGCGGCGGCGGCGCGCTGAGCGCCGCGCAGAACGTCTCGCGCCGGATCCAGATCGCGCAGGCGGTTTCACGCACGAAACTCGCGACGAAGCGTTTAGACGAGGCGAGGAAGCGGGCGGACCGTTTCGCAGAGCCTCACGAAGACGCCGAGCCTCACGAGCCTCACGAGCCTCACGAGCCTCACGAGAATGTTCACGAAAACAAAGTTGACGAAAACGTCGGCGCCGTCGCGTCGGCGCCGCCGGCGTTTCTTTTCGTGTTGGACTGTAAGGCGGACCTGTTCTGCTCGGCGCGGTGCGCGTCGCTGGACAAGCAGGCGAACAGCGCTTCCGAGCTCCGTAAGCTCCTGTACGCGCGCGAGCGCGGCGTGTGCCGCGCGTGCCGCTGGGACGCATCGGCGTGCGCGCGTCGCGTCGCGGTGATGCGCTCGCGCGGCGCGCGGCGGAAGCACATCCTCTCCTCCAACCCGCGGTTCGGCGCGCGCGGGAACGCGAAGCTGCTCGAGCAGCTCGTGCGCACGGCGTGGGAGGGCCACGCGTGGCACTTCGACCACATCGTGGCGGTGTACGAGGGCGGAGGGGAGTGCTCGGTGGAAAACGGCCAGACGCTGTGCGTCCTGTGCCACAAGGCGCGCACGGCGGCGCAGGCCAAGGCGCGCGCGGAGGCGCGGCGCGCGGCGAAGAAAAAAAAGCTTTTTCGCGCGGGAGACGGCGCGGAGGACGACGCTGATGAGGTAGACGCTCCTCAGGAAGACGCTTGGAAGCGGGGGAGGTTTTTCGCGACAAAAAAAAACGCAGAAAACGCGCGAGTGACTCGCGAGGAGGGCGTCGACGGGAGAGACGAGTCCCTGAGAGACGAGTCCCTCGATGATGACGCGTCGCCGTCGCGGGAGACGGCCGTTCGCGTTCGGACGGCGGCGCGGTCGGACGGACGGACGATTCCGACGACGGACGCTCGCGACGGACGCTCCGACGACGTCGGAGGATACGCGCCGGACTCTCAGCTCGCGACCACGGACGAGGAGGCGGAGGAGGCGGAGGAGGCGCGCGAAGGCGTTCTTCGCGACGTCCGCGCGGGCGGTGGGGACGTCGCGAAGAGGTCGGTTTCGGATTCCGAGCCGATTCCCGAGACGGAGCCCCTTTCGCGAACGGCGTCGGACGACGACGGCGCGGCGCGCGACCGGCGGGAACGCGTCCGCGGGCTGACGTTCGCGAAGGCGGTTTTCGGTGGAAAAAGCGAAATCCGCGTTCCCGCGTTCGCGGGCGCGGCGTCGTTCGACCCGGATCACCCGGACTCGGCGAGCGAACGCGGAACGACGAAAAGAAAAGCGCCGGAGGCGGACCTAATCGCGAGCCTCGGCTACGACTCGGACGACGACGCGCCGTGGGTGCTTTGAACGTAGACGATATAGAGTAATACTACTTTGAAAGTAGCTATCATAGACTATCACAGACGTAGCTACATACTACGGCCCCCGGTATCGGTACGCGCCGGCGGCGCGTTTCTTTCTGACTTGAAAGTATTGTCAGTCCGTCGCGAACGGCGGCGTCGGCGGGAACGAGGGCGTGGACGGAGGGGACGCGTCCCATATTTCCAACAAATCCGTCGCGCAGTGGTCCACCACTGGTGTCGGCGACGTCGCTTTCCTGACTCGCGGCTCCGGCTGTGAGACCATGCCCGCGAGCTTGGCGTAGTCGAGTTTTCGTTTTTCGTTTTCGTTTTCGTTTTTCCCGTTTCGCCGACTGAGCCGCACCAGGCGCGCGACGCGCGCGGGGTCCTCCACGTCCACGTCGCACGCCTCCAGCACGGCGCGCACCTCCGCCTCCGTCGCCGCTTCCGACTGCTCGAGCGCGGCGAGCACGGCGTTTCTCGCGGGGCGGTCCACGGCGACGCGCGCGGGAAGGAACGCGCGCACGAACGCCGACGTACCGCAGACGGCGGAGGCGGCGTTGCGCGAGACGGTTTCGGAATCCTCGGCGACGCGCGCGTACGTTTTCGCGAACGTTTCCTCATCGATCGCGTCCAGGCCGAGCGTCGCCATCGCGCGGCGGAAGCTGGCCGGCGTGACGTACCCGAGCCGGTCCGGGTCGAACAGACGCGCGCACTTCGTGGTCTCGGAGGCGCCCTTGAGAGGCACGCGCTCCGCGAATTTGTCCCGCGCCATCCGCAGGAACCGCGCGACGTCCGGTTTGGCCGGGAAGGGGGGCGGCGTCCGCGCGGAGACAGGCGCGTAGTGCTCGCCCCCCAGCGCTTCGAACCCGGTGGGCTCGCGAAACGGCGCGTGTTTCAGAGCCAGAGCCTCCGCCTCGCGTATGCTCCGCTGGCACGCCGCGACGAAAGCCTCGACGCGCACGTGACCGGAATCGGTCAGGGACGTCGCCGCCGCCGCGCGCGCGGCGGACGCGCCGAGCGTCCGGCACTTCGCCGCCTTCGCCGCGCGAGCGGCGGCGGAGAGCGCGTCGCGCGTCGATACCGTCGCCGCGTCGTCGTCTTCGTCGATACCGTCGCCGACACCTCGTCTTCGCGAAACCTCGTCTTTGAACGCGCGGCGGAACGCCGAAACCACGCCATCCGCGCGCCGCTTCGCCTTCTCGGCGGCGGTGGGGAAGTCGGGCGCCAGGAGCCGCTCGCAGAAATCCGCCGCGCCGATCCTCGCGCCGTCGCCCGCGCCGTCGTAACGCGCGACGAGCGCATCCACCTCCAAATCGCTCGCGGGGATGTTGAACCTGTGTAGCGCGTCGGCCAGCGATGCGCGGTCGACCCAGCCTCGGCCTTCGCGGTCGAACAGCAACCGGAAC
>Ga0181561_10002877_pt1 | contig 15193 bp, 9 predicted proteins | sample 011ome_19_FD_133760 | JGI IMG/M metagenome (GOLD analysis project Ga0181561, IMG submission 133760) | Coastal salt marsh microbial communities from the Groves Creek Marsh, Skidaway Island, Georgia - 011510BT metaG (megahit assembly) | ecosystem: Environmental > Aquatic > Marine > Intertidal zone...
ACGAGAATAAAATACTTGAACTCGCACTTCATCTATTCTTTCACCAAGTGATTCGCGACTTCCAAACGTGTTCTCGTTCGTGTGCTCGAGAATAGCGTCTCTTAATACTTCGGTCAATCTGTTCGTATCAAAACGCACTAACCCGCCGATTTCATCACTCTCCTCTTCACGAAGACGGCGAATACTCTCGAACTCTTCAAAGATGTGGTTGAAAAAGTCTAAAGCAACTTCCCCGCATCCACCCAGAAACAATGCTCGCAATTTTGTGAGCTCTGCTTTTACCCCGTACGAAGATTTCAATTTTTCCAGGGCAAGGTCGCTCGCACTCATTGCTGCCAGACGGATTTGGTGCAACATCGATCTCGAAACCAACGTATTCACGGGAATTCCCAGCACTGTGAACGTTTCATTCGCAAAATATCTCGAAACCCACTTTACAAAATCGTAACATTCGCTGAAAGACGTCTTCGTTGTCTCCTTGGATGCACTCTTTCTGCTCTGAGCATTCGTCAACGAAACAACGCTTCTCAAATCTGAAAGCAGAGGGTCTTCGGTACTAAAAGCTGCATCAATATCGTCGCCTTGACTTTGCGTAGATTCCTGCTCGTTTTCAATAGATTCACTCTTTCGCAAGGTTTCCTTGGAAGCGGCGCTATTGTTGTCATTGAAGACATTCTCGTCGTTATTATCTGTGGATGCGCGCAGAAGAAGCGCTTTCAATTCTGAAATCATTTTTGAAACAAAGGTCAACTTTTTCCCAGCTTGATTTTGAACGTCATCGTCGCCTTCGCCGGCAAATATCATCCCCGAGAATTCTCTGTGAATACCCGCGTTCAAGACGTCTTCAGCTACTGACTTGAAAAAAACAGGCACATCCTTATCTTCGCGCAAATACCATCCTTCTCTCCACCGTGTCGATTTCTTTGAGTCGATAAAAATCTCTGGGCTCGTTAAAATCCCATAATGGATCCAAACATCTACAGCATTTAAATAAGACGTTGAACTGCTCAAAAAGCATCTAAAAACAATGGAAAATTCATCGAGACTTCCCGATAGTTCGTTGTATTCGTTCATAAGATTATATAGAATCGACAAAATGGTCGCAGACGCAGTTGCGGGATGCGCAAACTTTCCAACCGAACTCTTCGGTCCAGGACTGCACATTTCAGCAATTCGCTGTAAGCACAATGCCTTTCGCGCAAGTTTCCTGCTTTCAATCGACAGACGAAGCAACGTTGGCGCAGAAAACGCGTCCGCGCGCACGCTCGCTCTACGGGTTGCTTCAAACAGCTCGTCAAATCCATATTGAATTTCTGCTTTAATCTTCATTAACGCATTCACAAACGCATGAACAGTCGGACTTTGTTTGCCATCTACAGCGAATAAATTGCTCAAGTTTTTCAATCTTTCTTTGACTCTTCCAATATCTTCAAATACATCCATAATTTGCTTACTAGATTTTAGAACGTTCGTCAAAGCTTTTTTTGAAACGTGCGGTATTTCCATCGATTCAATATCAAAATTAGCAACTCCTCCCGACGAAATTGCATTCAAAATTCTAGAAACAACCAATGATTCTCCTACAGTCGACGTATATTTACTCGTTCTAACTCGTTCTACTAAACGTGATGAGAAGAACAGTACGTCGTCATTGTCTTTATTCGTAACATTATTGCGCAACTTTCGAAGCATTCTCTGGGCTCGTTCCATTTGTGCAAACGAAGCTCGAGAAATCTTCCTTGGGTTTTCCTGACTTGTCGACGAAGTGCTGAGCTTGTTGCTAATCCCATCGCTGCCGTAAAATCCACGCACATCTAAGCTTTCATCATCAGTGCCACCAGGAATTGATCTCCATGAGAAACCAGGATCTTCTTCGTTCGCATTTTCTTCATCCTCGTCCCGTGTTTGAATCGAATACCCATCGCCTTCCTCCTCTTCAATATCGTCATCCGAGAAAGATACTTCTTCGTCGCTGTCTGAAGACAAGGATTCAAGCGAGAATGACGAAGCGTTATCATCGTTTCTGATGTTCTCTGCATCCTTCTCTGCCTCCATTTTTGTTTGTTTTGGTGTGCTACTGCCTCCTCCTTTTCTCCTCCTTTCTAAATCTTCTTCGTCGTTGTCTGTGTCGGACCACTCCGAAAGTGAGGAATCCGACAACGATTCGCCGCGTTCATTCTTCTGTTTACTCTTTTCGTGCGAAGAATTCAATCGGGTCGTTGTTGTCACAGGAAGTCGTATCCGTTCGTCTATCGTCGACGCGTCTTCATCTCGCTTGCTTCGTTCTTTTCGTCGTTCGCGCCTTTCTTCTTCCTCTTCTTCCAACGACTTCAAAACCGAGGAAGTGGAGGCTTCGTACTCGGTCTTCATCGGCTTACCCGCAGTCCTCAACAAAAACAGAGCTACTCTGGACCAAAACTCTTCGTCGTCTTCGTCCTTGTACGTAAATTTCCTTCGATTTCTCCCGTATTCTCTCTCCAACGCATCGAAAAGAACAGTCAACGAATATCTCTTGCTCATTTGCGCTTCCCGAGCGAAACGGTCCAGAATATCCACGCACTCTCGCTTCACCTGTTCTTTGGACGCATTCGACGTCGACGCCGCCAGACGACAGTTCGCTCGACAAAATTCCACGCACTTCACGTAGTTCTCTTCCGCCAACTGTTCGTCCTCGATGTCATCGCCGCTTATAATCTCTCTCGGCAAGACGCGTTGAACGAGCGCTTCGCTCAATTCCGAAATTTTTTTCAGTCGGTCTTCCAAGAAGTGGGACTGAGACGAGATCATCGTCGTCGTTTCGTTCCTCGTCATCGATGATGCGTCTTCTTCATCGCCGACTTCTTCTTCTCATCGCGTCGTCGGGGCGCCCATCGTTCTCAGTTCTTTCGCGTGCGTGCGCCGCGGGAACTGGAGGAAAGTGAGCAAAAGCAGTGTGTAGGAGCTTTTTCTTTTTTTGAATATTTTTTTTCGCATCAACGAGCTCCGCGCAGCTCGAAAAAAGCGGAGCGGACACAAAACCAACTTTTCCTCATTATTTACTCACAACTCACGTGAGTTTTCACGCGCCGCTTGAAAGCGAAAAGAGGAGGGAAGGGATGTCGTCTGTCCTCTCGCCAGCGTTAGCGCTGGCGCCTGGCGCCACGACACCAACTTCTTCTTCTTCTTCTTCTTCTTCTTCTTCTTCTTCTCGTCCGCAACGGTGTTTCTCTCTTCCGTCGACATCTTTGTCGTCGTCTCTCTCTCTGAAGACGGGGACGAGAGGAAGCGAAAGAAGACGAGGAAGAACGCGAACGAACGCGAACGAGGACGACGAAGACTTCGCTATCTTTCGATTCACGCTCGGGATTCCCGGTTTCGACGATGGGGACATCCCGAGAGTATTGGGTATCCTCGCCGGGGCGCTGTTAATAGCGAACCACGCGAGTAGCGACAACGTCTCCTCGGCGCAGAGCAGAGCAGAGGTGATTGGCGTTTTGTTAGTGTTCGCGTGCTTTTACGCTCCAGAGTTGGGACGACGAATAGAAGAAGCGACGATTGGCTCATCTTCTTCGTCTTCTTCAAAGAAGAATTCAGTCGATATACTCGGTGGGTCCTCGCAGTTCTTAGTCGAAGAGTCGTTCAAGGAGACTAAGAATACGAACTACGCGTGGGCGAGTTACGCGGTGTTGACGAACACAAACGCGAAAGGCGTCGCGTTCTTCGAAAAGACAAACGAAGGGACGATGATAATGACTTTAATTAGAGGTAGTGTGAGAACGATAGAAGATGGTGGGAGTATCAGTAGTAATAGAGAGGTGTTGATGAAGTTAGCAAAAGGATTTAGTTACGAAGGATTAGACGTGAACGAGGCTGGGAATTTGTTCTTGTCGAGCAGGATGGAGCTAGACTCGGTGGGGGCAAACGGATGGGAATTTTTACCCCCGGGCGCGGAATCTGCTGTCGTAAGACAGGCGAAAACCGGATCGAAAGGCATCCTGGTTGCATATTCGGATCAACCGAGGGCGTTTAATGCAAAAGCAAGATTATGGTTGGGAGGTTTAGCGGAAAAAATGTCTGCAAATGATTGATTAGCTGTTCTTAATTTATTAACGAGCAATTCTTCTCCATTTTAGTTGCATTCCGGGCTTATCACTCGTAGAATCGTTCGGAGTAATGAGCGTCAAAACATTTTTATCCTCGCTCAAATGAAATTTACGGACAAGAAGGAGTTCAGTATCTCGGACATCCTTCTTTACATTTCTCGAACGCATCTCTTTTTGCGTAAACTCCTTTATATTCTCAGAGCACTTTGCAATGTCGTGTTCGACGTATCCAGTAATGCTCTTATGCTCATTGTCATCATCGGGCGACATAAAGAGTGGGTTTTCGAACGCCGTTCCTTCCGTCGAAACAAATTCTGCATCAGCGTATGTTCCGGCATAGAACATTTTCTGCGACAACTTCTTCGTGGGCACGCAGAGGAGAGCGATGAATCGAAACACGCGCAACGACATTTTCATCGAAAGAAAGTAGCTCATTGTAATCGCACGAGACAAGAACCGACCGCGAATCGCGCGCTCGCATTCATTCAAAGTGAGTTTAACGTCTTTCAGGTGGATTTCAAACTCGACGGACATCTCTTTCTTCTTCTTTCCGGTCCCCGAGTTGTTTGCGTGGTTGATCTCGTCCTCGCATGTGTACATCAGCTTTCCAAAACCATCGGCTTTTTCCTCTGCGTCAACGGCGGCGTGCCACCACACGTCGCCGCGAACGTTCCCGGATATCGCGACTAATTTCCATTCCCCTAATAAGAATCGATGATTGCTCATATTCGTATCGCTTTCTTAATGCTTCTTCTTCTTCTTCTTCTTCTTCTGTAGTGCGACGAGAAAATTTTTATTCGACGATCACACAAAAAGCGAATAAAAAACGCGCTCAGAAACGCTTCTTTTTCTATTTTCCACAAAAATAAGGAAGGTCCCTTCAGAAAAAAATCGCACGACGCACGCAAAAGCTGAGTATTCTCTTCTCAGAGAAGAAGAAGAGGATAAAAGCGAAGAGAGCAACGAACATTTAGTGGTACGCTTCTTTGTGCGATAGATCGTCGCGTTCGTATTTCGCACAGAGAGAGAGAGCGAGTGAGAGAGACAATTCCTGCATCTCTGTTGCCTCGAGATTGGAGAGAAAAGAATTATACGGAAGAAGACGCGGTTGAAAGATGAACGCCGGGCAGAACATGCAAGTGCACCCGACCGATTTCGCCGAACCTCCGCACAACTTTATCAAGAGCATGCTCGCGAAAGAGATCGTCGAGCAGAATTTGGCGGATGAATTTTTCGACGGCAACGTTTCCTTGGTGGCAAAAAAGTGGGAAGGACTGACGGACCACCAACTGGAAAAATTTTTCATCGAAAGATTCGGGGCGGGGCCGATGCGAGCAGAGAGAGAGTACTCTTTTGTGGTATACGGGGCGAGTGGATATACGGGCTCGTTAGTTATTGAGTATATTTTGAAAACTGTGCAGAATTTGGGAACGAAGTATACGTTCGCTTTGGCCGGGAGATCTATCGAGAAGTTAAAAAATCGTTACGCCGAGGTTAAGGCAAAGTTTCCAACGAATTACGAGCCGGGGTACATCCAGTGCGATTTAAGTGATCCGATGGCAGTGAGAGGAATGGTCATTCAGTGCAGAACAGTGGTGAATATCGCCGGTCCGTTCATGTTGACGCCTGCGGATTTGTTGGTACGTAATGTTTTGATATTTTTTTGTCCTTCGTCTCTCTCTCTCTCTCTCTCTCTCTCTCTCTCTCGATGTCTCGAACTCATCATCCCTCTTCTTCTCCTTGTTATTCATTAGGTGGAAGCGTGCATTGAGTACGATACGGATTACATCGACGTCAATGGCGAGATTCCATTCAGTGCTAAACTCATCGAATATCACGATTGGGCGAGAAGCAACGACGTATTAATCGTACCAAACTGCGCTGGCGCCGGCGGCGTTCCAGATGTAGGCGCATTCTATACGTTTCGAAAGCTCCAAGAGCGCATCGCAAAAGCGCGTTTGGATCAATCTGAGAAAAGCGACGCCGTTTCTGAAGACAAAGAAAACACCAACGCGAACGTAGTCAAATCGAGCGAGCCAATCGATGCGGAGAGAGTTGACTGCGCTATCGATACCATGCACATGTATCTTTGCGGCTCAGGCGGAGGTGTTCCTTCAGGAGGTACTTTAGCAACCAGAGCGGCGATGAACGCTGCCATGCGCGATGTGCACTCTCTCATGATGGATCCATACGCTTTGGGAGGCGCGATCAAACGCGGTCAAAGACCAGAAGACGCCGATAAGCATCTCTCAGTGGTCGAGTATGATGAAGAATACAAAGGTTGGAAAGCGCCCTTCACGTACGCGTTTTACGAGACTCGCCTCGTTCGCCGTTCGAACTGGCTGAGCAGAAACATGGGTGGCGTTCCATACGGAAGAAACATGAATTATCTCGAACATTTGTTACTCCCGAGCGAGGAGCATGCGCGAGCATTGCAGCAATCGAACACCTCTTCGAAAAAGGAAGAAGAAAAGCTCAAAGCGGAAGGGAAGCTCTTTGCGAAAGATGAAGGTTTATCGCTCGAAGATCGCGAAAAGGAGTGGGCTGAGTACTGGTTCGATGCCGTTTCCGAACGCGGGGAGAAAATTCGCACGCGCTTAACTGGTAAAGACGGGTACGACGAAACCGCTCACTTATCCGTGGAGTTGGCTTTGTTAACGAGCGAGCATAGAGACGAGTTGCCTCATAAAGGCGGCGTCTTGACGCCTGGCGTCGCGGGCGGTCAACTCTTCGTCGACGCACTCAACGAAACCGGCTTGAAGTTTGAAGTCATGAACGACGACGCGTTACCGGATTTATCTAGGATACCTCCTGTTCATTGATTAATAAAGAGTAAATACGATTTGCGGTGATGATGATGATGATGATGAGTGTGATATTTTTTCCATATTCGTGAAGAAGAGAGGAAGAGAGAGAGAAAAATTTTTTTATAAGAGAACAAATTTTACGACATAACTTTAAACCACGCGCACTCGCTTTTTCTCCGCTCGATTGACACCACCGCGACGGTGAATGCGTGGCAGCGGCGGAGCACTGCACAACCACTCGCACGCTTTTCTGTCCTCTTCCTCCGCCGCTCTGCGTCGCAATCGTAGTCTTCGTCGCGTTCCTTACACAACTACAACTACAACTGTCAAAATGTCTTCAACAAAGACGCTGTTAACCTTTGATGTGGACGGAACTTTAATCAAATCCGTCGGCGAAAACGCAAACAGATTCCACAAAAATGCATTCTCGTACGGGTTTAAGAAAATATTTGGGTTAGACACGACCATTGACGTGGTAAGCCATCACGGTTCGACCGATAAATTGATTATCCGCAGTGTGTTGGAGTTCCACGAGATTCCTACCGAAAGAATTGATAATGAACTCGAAAACGTCGCCAACGCGATGGTAGAATACGCGACAGAAAATGTGCACGATGCCGGTAACGGTATCGAACTTTTACCAGGAGTTTTAGAGCTTTTAACTAAATTATCTGAACGCGACGATTGTATCGTAACGTTAGTGACTGGCAATTTACAACCCATCGCTTGGGCTAAAATGACGGAATTAGGCATCAAACAATACTTCAACGACACGGTCAAAGGTGGCTTTGGGAGCGATCACGAGCAAAGATCCAGGCTCGTCGCCATCGCTCACGAAAGAGCGACAGAGAATGGATTCAAGGTCGACAAAAGATTTCATTTCGGAGATACGCACAACGATATCACCGCGGCCGAAGCCAGCGGCGCGATCCCCGTAGGTTTAGCGACTGGTATTTGGTCCTTGAACGATCTCCGAGAAGTATGCGTGTGTAAAGAGAAAGGTTTGTTCTTTGAAAATCTGGAAGATACGGACGGTGTCATGAAAGCTTTAGGATTGCTGTAATTATAATGATACGCGTATATTTTTGCTTTGCGCCTTTTTCTCCCTCTGTCACTACTTTTGTACGGAGTCTATTTTGGAAACCAGTCCCCCCGGGATCTGATGATCTGACTAAGCAAATGCACAGCAAAAAACTCAAAAAAAAGTTCGATCGGAATATTGTTCGTTACTTTTCCTTCTCACGCGAGCGAGAGAACATCAAAACAAAGAGAAGATCGCAGATCGTCTCGGTAAAGAGCGAACAGTAATCGTCGCATACAATCGTAAAACGCGGTGAATAAATATAATACACGCATCACATGTTTGCGCAACAAAGAATGGGCGTTCCCACTTTTTCCAAGAATGTGTCCGGCGGTGGGATTAATCGATGCAGCCGTCAAAAAATGTCCTCCTCCGCGATCAGACGATCGCAGTCGACGAAGAGATCTCCAGTCGTCGTCTGCAACGCCGATGGGCAGAAATCAAGAATAGGCTTGTGCGGTTTAGCCGTCATGGGTCAAAACTTAGCCTTGAACGTTGCAGAGAAAGGATTTCCGATTTCGGTCTACAACCGGTCGGGTGACAAGACGGACGGGTGCGTGAAGAGAGCCGAAAAGGAAGGCTTATCGAACAATTTGCGCGGGTACAAGGATTTGAAAGAATTTGTTGAATCGATCGAGAAACCGAGACATATCATCATCTTAGTAAAAGCGGGAGCGCCGGTCGATGCGACCATCGAAGGCTTGTCGCAGTTTCTCGAGCCGGGGGACTGCATCGTCGACGGCGGCAACGAATGGTACGAAAACACTGAACGAAGAATGAAGCAAGTTCAAGAAAAAGGCTTGTTGTATATCGGCATGGGCGTGTCTGGTGGCGAAGAAGGAGCGAGAAATGGACCGTCGATGATGCCCGGTGGTTCCGAAGAGGCGTATAAACGCATCGAAGATATTTTGAAACCGGTGAGCGCGCAAACCGATACGGGCGCCTGCGTGACGTACGTTGGGAAAGGCGGCGCTGGTAACTTCGTGAAGATGGTGCACAACGGTATCGAGTACGGGGACATGCAATTGATCTCTGAAGCGTACGATATCTTGAAAACTGTCGGTGGATTGACGAACGAGGAAATGCACGCCGCTTTTGTGGAGTGGAACAAAGCCGAATTGGAATCGTATTTGATTGAAATCTCGAGTTATATTTTGGAGAAGAAGGACGATCAAAAGGACGACAATTCTTTCTTAGTGGACAAGATTTTGGACAAAACTGGGATGAAAGGTACCGGTAAGTGGACCGTACAACAAGCGGCGGAGTTGTCCATCGCCGCGCCGACGATTGCCAGCAGTTTAGACTCGAGATTTTTGTCCGGTTTGAAAGATGAACGTGTCGCCGCCGAGGCTGTGTTCAAAAGCAAAGGCTTAGCGCCGGCAGATTCCAAGGGACCGGCCGCTGGTGTCGATAAAAAGCAGTTGATCGACGACGTGCGCAAAGCGTTGTACGCGTCGAAAGTGACTTCGTACGCGCAAGGCATGAACTTGATCAGAGCTAAATCGAACGAGCAAGAATGGGGATTAAATTTGGGTGAGATGGCGAGAATCTGGAAGGGCGGGTGCATCATTCGCGCGGCATTTTTGGATCGCATCAAGCAAGCGTACGATAAAGACCCGAATTTACCGTCTTTGCTCGTTGACAGTGAATTTGCCTCAGAACTCGTCGACAAGGAACAAGCGTGGAGACGTGTCATCGTAGCCGCGGTGAACGCCGGGGTGTCCACGCCGTCCATGTCTGCCTCGTTGAACTACTTCGACACGTACAGAAGAGGACGTTGCCCGGCGAACTTGGTCCAAGCGCAAAGAGACTTCTTCGGTTCGCACACGTACGAAAGAATGGACATGGAAGGCTGGCACCACACCTTGTGGAGCGACATGAACAGCGCCGATAGTATCACCACTTCTGGCTACACAAACTAAAAAAAGGCGACGCTCTATATTATCGCCTCTATCGCACTCTATATACTATGCTTACAAGTGTAATTACCAAATTGCTATATACTATGTTAGTGCTAACTACTCTACACTCGGTTTATTACATTTCGCTTCAAAAATTTTCTCCGAAATCGCTTTCGTTCTTATTCGTTCGCGAGTGTAACGTCGGGAAGCTCGGCATCTCAGATTTCAGCTTTGGTCTCGGTTGCGTCTTGAAATACGAGTGTGCCAACGCATCTTTTGCCGAACACCGTCGTTTAGGATCGTAAGTCAACATTGCATTGAGTAAATCAATCCCACTCTGGTGTAAGTTCGGAAACTCGTGCTCGAGATAGTTGTACGGTTGCTCTGGAACGAGCGTCGTGCCCACGTTTGGGAGTTTGCTCCATCCTGGCCAAATCCTTTCATTCGGCGCGCCTAGCAATTTAAAAATCAGTTCCAATTGCGTCACTTCAGTTTTCCCTGGGAAGAGCGGATCGTGCTTTAAAAATTCCGCAAGGACGCAACCGGCGGCCCATATATCGATGGATGCCGTATATGCGTCGTCTCCGAACAAAACTTCTGGCGCGCGGTACCACAACGTTACCACTTTTGGCGTGTAACAGATTTGCCTTTTCCCCCTCCTCCTCCGTTTTCTCCCATTTTGATCATCATCACGATCACTGCGATCTTTTCCTTCTGCTACGTCTCTCTCCCCGTCTTCCTCTTCCTCGTCCTCTTCTCCTTCTCTCGTGGGTTCAAAACTCCTCGCCAACCCGAAATCGCACAACTTCAACTCCCCGCGGTTGTTCAACAACAAATTCGACAACTTCAAGTCCCTGTGCATAATCCATCGGTCGTGTAAATACTCCACCGCTTTCAACAGTTGGACGATTAAACACTTCGATTCGCTCTCTAAAAATGGCTGTCGCATGTTATCTAGAAGAGAAGCCAAGTCGTGCTCGCAGTATTCAAACACTAAAAACACGTTGTTCAGTTGGTTTCCTTGGACGACTCTCATCAAATGGACGATATTTTCGTGCGAACAGCAGTGTTGCAATATTCGCACTTCACGCAAGGTGGTTATCGGAACGCCGTCTTTTTCTCGGTCCATGCGCACTTTCTTTAAAGCGACGATTTCGTTCGTCTTCTTATCTCTCGCTCGGTAGACGACGCCGTAGGTGCCTTCACCGATGCGACCGAGCTTTTCGTACGTGGAAAGGGACTGTTGCTGTTGCTGTTGTTCCATTCTCATTTTTTTCTTGTTGTTGTCGTTGTCGTTGTTGTTGTTCTAAATAACACAGTAAACTGGTCACCGCTTCTTCTCGGTAGGTTCTTCGATTCTCGCTGTCATCGTTTCGTTCGCGATGTTCTTCAGAGCTCGTGACGTTGTTTGTTGTTAACGTCGTCGTTTGTTGATGTTTTGTTTGGGGGGGGGAAGGTGTGCTTTCTTTTCTCTCTCTCTCTCTCCCCCGGGGTGGTTGGTGGCTGCTCCTCTTTTCTCTCCTTCTTCTTCTTCTTCTTCTTCTTCTTCTTCTTCTTGCGTGTTGTTTGTGTGACTTGTGGAGCAACGAAAAAGTTTTGCAATTTTTTTGCGATTTTTGAGATGAGAAACGAATTTACCCGCATTGCCCCCGCAGAGACTTCTCCTGTCACATATCGTTCGCTCTCTGTACCTACCTCATCATCATCGTCACGCAGAGAGAGAGAGAAAGAATTGTACCACATCTCGTACCCGCATATATAATCACAGGAGACGGCGCGTAAGAGGCAAAAGTTGATCGAGACTTCTCGGAGAGAGAGCGCGCGCGCGAAATTTTTCAAAAAGGGGGACGAGGAAGAAACCTCTTTTAAAAAAAGACAGAGAGAGAGAGATGGAGTTTACGAAACGATTTCATCAGTTTGGATCGTTCGCGTCCAACATCGTGAACAACACGAAGAATGTTCAGATGCCGCAGAACCCCGGGCAAGTCTTTTGCATCGGCGCCGGTTTGTTGGGGACCGTGGTGATTAAGGTGACGAAAAAGAAAAAGACATTCGTGCATCCCCACGAAGAATATGAGCACGCTTTGGAGCGAATGAAATCTGCGGAAAGTCGAATCGAAGCGGTGTCTTCGCTCTTGAAGGAGATGACAAACGAGTGCAACGAGACGAAAGAGGAATTATCGATAGTTGTCTCGCAGAAAAACGCCATCGAAAGGATGCTCGAAGAGTTAGAGAAGGCGAAAGAGCAAGCAGAGAGAGCGTCGCGAGAATTGCAAAAAAGCGTGAACGTGTTGACGAGCGAGCTGGAGACGAATAAAGAACGACACGTGGAGAAAGTGAAGCAGTGGAGAAATGAAATCGTGAGCTATCGCGAGAAGTCGCACGAAAATTTCTTGGCGGAGATTATCGGGTTAGTGAGCGATATGGACAACGATATTCAAATAGAAGTCGTGCCGCACATGTTGCCGCACGAAAGAGCCGAAGTGCATTTGAAAGAAGGCGAGAGCGAGTGGGAACACAATCCCAGATTTGCGTTAGAAGATAGCGCGAGATTGTCAATATTGGCGAATTGTGGGAAAAGCGCGAAGGAAACGAAACAAGTGAAAGCAGAAAAGATTCTCTCGCACGCGACGAAGAAAGTAGAGTCGCCAGCGCACGTGAAAAAAGTCGCAACGCCGACGAGAAAAGCGTTTGCGAGAATTACAAACAATCAAGTGACACAAAACATTACCGAAAAGATTATCACGAAGACGGCGTCGATGAAACCGAAACCACCACCACCTGCGAAGAAGAACATGTTGTCTTCTTCCCCGGACGCCAAAATATCTAACAAAGAGTTTGGTGAGATGCTTTATTTCGATTTCGAGAACAACAACAATGTGTCGGATAATAAGGCGTCCGTTGGAAAGTTAGCCGGTGCTAAAGCTAAGTTCATGGCAAAGTGGAACTCTTCGAAAGCTGGAGCCGTTGCGGAAACAGCTTTTGGGGTGTCCGACGTCAAGCGAGCGTTCAAAATTAACGGGCAGTTCGAAGAAATTGAATACGTTTCACCGAGCAGACGAACGGATCTATCAGTTGTGCGATAAAATATGATACGATGAACATTTGTTTAAAAATGATATTTCTCTTTGTTTTCCCATTAAAACTGTGTTGTGATATGTGTGTGCATGTATTACATCTCTCTTGTTGATTCTTTTAAACAGTCGTCTTTTGCTTCTTCGCCGCCTTCTCGTCATTCGCGTCCGCCTCTTTCTCGATGAGACTGATCAAAGTTTCTACGCGTCGTTGCAACTCTTTCGGAGTTCTGGACTTAATGAACCAATCGAATCTGAATTGCCAGTGTTGCCTGATTTGCGCCTTCAACTCTTCCCAGTTCCCAAAGCCGACCTCTGTGATGGAACACAGAAGGAATCGATCTTCCTCTTCGGTATAAGATTTCACCTTGTTCGGGCCATATACAACTTTCAATTCGCGCCACGGGTTCTTATAAAGCGAGAGTTTCTTCTTTACTGCCTTCAACATGTCTTCTTGTCTTTGAATCTTCTGTTCTCCTTTTTTGATATTAGCTTCAATTCTCTTCCAATCGGAAATCTCCGTGCAACGCTCCCAAAATACTTTCGCGTACTCTTTCACCTCGCTTAAAGTCTTACCTTCCATGTCCAGGGCAATCGCTTCCACATTTTTTCGGCCGTGCGTTTCACACGCTCTGCAGAAAAGTTGGAAATCTCTCCTGTTCCAGTCCGTGAAACCCGCAGCGAGAAGACTGCTGTACTCTTCCTGTTCTTCTTGCGTGAGTGCAGGAGGGGCTTTTGGGTCGTCCGGTTCCTCCACCTCTTCCCCGTCAGGGCCAGTTGTTCTCGGTCTGTTTTGTTTTTTCTCCCACTCGTACGTCTTGCGCTTGACATCCTTGTCGTAAAACGCTTGAATTTTCTTGACTTCAAAGAACTGAAAGTCGTTCATTTGTTGTAAACGCGCGATTCTCGGGCCAGACTTGCCGCTCGGACGTCCGCCTTGGTTCATTTGGTCTTTGTAGTACTGGTTTTCGCTGTAGTTTTTCTTTCTTTCCCGCTTTGGTGGATCGATCCAGTTCGAAGAAATGATGGCTTTCATGTCGATGCCTTCCGGAAGCTTTTTGGCCTCTTCCTTCGCCTCTTGCTCTTCGAAATCGTACAAAGAAGCGTCCGCGTTCATGGAGAACTTCAAAGCTTTGTCCGTGAAACCAGACATTTTTTCGTTCAGTTGCTTCGTTGCCTCTTCACCCTTGGCGATAATTGCATCGACGTCTTCAGCCGTCAAATCGGTAACAGCCGTGGAATCAAAAATGTTCTCCGCGCCAAATCGAACCATGTTCGCTAAATCTTCTTTGTTCACAGATTTCTGATTCTGCTGCAAACGACCTTGTTGAATGACTAAAGCGTCCAAGGCTAACTTTTTGTACGCCTTTTCGATGACTTTCTCTTCGACGGAATTATCGGTACAAAAACGAAAGACAGAAACTTCCTTCTTTTGACCAATGCGATGCGCTCTGTCCATCGCCTGTAAATCCATCTGCGGGTTCCAATCGGAATCGTATAGGATGACGGTATCCGCGGTAGCTAAGTTAATACCCAAGCCACCAGCTCGGGTTGACAAAAGAAACACAAACTTTTGCGTGCCCGGTCTGTTGTACTCCTCGATGGAGTCCTCCCGAATTTGACCATCGGTGTTACCATCAATTCTGCAGTAATGATAACCGCGATACATCAAATAATCTTCCAAGACGTCCAACAAGCGGGTCATTTGGGAGAAAATCAACACTCTTGAGCCGCGTTCTTGAAGCTTTGGGAGCAATTTATCCAGCAAAATCAACTTACCAGAAGTTGTGACGAGATGTTCGCCAGTTATGTACGGCGGTCCCGGCTCGGCACCTTCGAACAAGTACGGATGGTTGCAACACTTTCTCAGTTGCATGACCATGTTCAGCAATCTCGCCCGATCCGAGCCAGAATTCACGACGTCGATATCTTTTTGTAAGATGCGCTTGTAAATTTGCTTTTGTAAATCGGACATGCCAATCTTCAAAATCGTCTCTTTTTTCGGTGGTAAAGATTTCTCAACCTCAGCTTTCAAGCGTCTCAACAAGAACGGTCGCAAAACTTTGTGCAGCTGCTGAACGACGTCGACGGATCCACCGTCTTCGTCTTCGACGTTCGCGAAAAAGTCGTCGAAATCTCCCGCGACGGCGAAAACTTCAGGCAACAAAAAGTTCAAAAGCGCCCAAAGTTCGTGCAAGTTGTTTTGCAACGGAGTACCCGTGATCAACATGCGGTTATTGCACGAAAG